>ENA-UESI01000031-UESI01000031.1-human-gut-metagenome-genome-assembly--contig:-NODE-31-length-101291-cov-7.834529_pt1 | contig 101291 bp, 84 predicted proteins | sample MGYA00243005_ERZ508006 | MGnify/ENA primary metagenome ERZ508006 (study PRJEB26167, sample SAMN06115436) | human gut metagenome | host: Homo sapiens | place: China:Shandong | collected 2015-06-10... | reverse complement strand
GTACTGCCGAAGGTGATATCGCGACTAACACTACCGCAATTTCGGCTCTTGATGCAAGAATGGGTACTGCCGAAGGTGATATCGCGACTAACACTACCGCAATTTCGGCTCTTGATGCAAGAATGGGTACTGCCGAAGGTGATATCGCGACTAACACTACCGCAATTTCGGCTCTTGATGCAAGAATGGGTACTGCCGAAGGTAATATCACGACTAACACTACCGCAATTTCGGCTCTTGATGCAAGAATGGGTACTGCCGAAGGTAATATCGCGACTAACACTACCGCAATTTCGACTCTTGATGCAAGAATGGGTACTGCCGAGAGCACTTTAAAGTACTTCAAGGCTAATTCTTCAGGTACAAGTGACGATGCTGTAGCTACAGGTCTGGACTCAATTGCCATTGGTAAAAATGCCAATTCTATAGGCGTTAATTCTATTACAATGGGTAAGGGTGCAGCCACTAATGGTGCAGGTGCGATTGCCATTGGTGATACCAGTAATGCGGATGAAGAAGATGCGATTGCCATTGGTAAGGAAGCGGAAGCTTTGGGCGTGAGTTCTATCGCCATGGGCGACGGCGCGCAGGGAAGAGATGTCAACGCGATAGCTTTGGGTACAGGGGCAGATGCGAAAAAAGAAGACTCAGTTGCTATAGGAACGGCTAGCACAACTACAGGTGTCGGCGGTGTTGCCGTGGGTAAGGGAACAACTGCGGGAGTTGATGGTGTGGCCCTGGGTACAAGTACTAGTGCCGGTGGTAATGCAGTAGCCTTGGGCAATACTTCCTCGGCAACAGGCAGTTCTGCTGCTATGGGTAACAATGCCGTTGCCGGCGGTGCTTCTACTATTGCAATCGGTAGCGGTTCAAGAACTGCGGGAGCAAATGATATAGCAATGGGTACCGGCGCAGGTGTAGGCACGACAGGCGGCGATTCTGCCAATCTTCAACATGACAGAATTGCGATCGGTACTAATGCGGGCCAAAATGGTAGTGGTAACGAAAATATTGCGTTAGGTTATAAGGCCGGTAATGATGTTGACGGAGATGGTAATGTCGCAATAGGCAGTATGGCTGGGACGAATGTTAATGGCGATTATAATACATCTATAGGCTATATGGCAAATACGGAAGTTGATAGCTCTGGAAACGTTATTAGCAGTATCGGTAGCCATACCACCGCAATCGGAGCGCATACTATCGCGGTAGCCGGTGCAACGGCAGTGGGTGACAGCGCCAAAGCAACGGGAGAAAATTCCGTGGCTGTGGGTTATGGCGCCAAAGCAGAAGGCGGCTCTGCTATTGCTATCGGGCAAACTGCACAAGCCTCTGACAACAGTATTGCCTTGGGAGACGCTTCCTTTGCTAATCAGTCTATATCAAGCGGTATAAGTTATTTAACAAATGTCGTAGCGGGTAGTTCCGGCGTAGTTTCCGTTGGTTCTGATACCGTTAAACGGCGAATCGTTAATGTGGCTGATGGTTCCGAAGGTAACGACGCGGTCAATGTCAATCAACTAAAAGCGGCTCAAACCAAAGTTGCTGAATTTATTGGGGGAAATGTTACTTTAGCTGCTGATGGCAGTTATACAAGTATTACGTTGAAAGACACGAGTAATGTTGAACATACTTATAGTACTTTGGCTGAAGCTATGGGCGCTGTTACAACTGGTCAAATTGAAGTTGCTACAGCCGGTGTGGTGAAGTATTCCGATGCTAATCAAACGAATATTATCTTGGGTGACGGCACTGCAACGGGCGGCGCAACTATCAGCAAGCTGAAAGTTGCGACAACGGCTGATCAGGCTGTCAATCTTGGACAAATGAATACAGCTATTGAAGCAAGCAGAATCAAATACTATAGTGTTAATTCTACAATATCTGCGAACCGGGATAATTCCGGCGCCGCAGGACTAAATTCAATGGCTATCGGACCGGCGGCTAAGGCCGAGGGAGAGCAAAGCATTTCCCTTGGTATTAATACCAAATCTGAAGGTCGTAACAGTATTGTTATCGGCAATGCTGAATCCCCTACAACTACTAAACAAGCAGTGGCTTATAATGAATCCGGTATCGCGATTGGCACAGCTGCCAGCAGTAGAGGAGAGCATTCCATCGCTTTTGGTTACTATGCGGAAACAGAACCGCAAAACTCTGATTTGACTTCTCATGACGCTATTGCGATTGGTACTAAGGCCCAAGCTACGGCTGACCGCGCTGTTGCACTGGGCAAAGAAGCCGTTGCGTCTGCCAAAGATGCTTTCGCGCAGGGTTCTAATGCAGCGGCCCAGGGTGAACAAAGTATTGCGGTTGGCACCGACTCCAATGTGGAAGGTCCAAAGTCCATGGCAGTAGGTAGTAAAAATACAGTGGATGGTGCCAGCTCCGGTGCGTTCGGTACTACGATGAACGGCGGTAACGGTGCGGCTAACAATGTCGCAGGCGATAATACTTATGTTGTCGGTAATGCTAATGGTACTGTATCGGCTAATAATAGCAGTATTATCGGTAATGAAAATAAACTTGGCGATAGTTATTTAGGCACAGATGGATTGAGACATGGTGTTCCTGCTGATAAAGTCGGTATCTTAGGCAGTGATAATAAAGTTACAGCCAGTGAATCATCTGTTATCGGTTATAACAACACATTAGGTAAAGAAGGTACTAATACCTATAACTTTGCCGTTAAATCCGGTGTTATGGGCAGTGACAATATTGTAACCGGCGATGGTAACCGCGTTATCGGTAATGATAATAACGATGGCGATAAATCACAAGTCTTCATTCTCGGTAATAGTGTGACGGCAGGGCTTGCCAATTCCGTTTACCTTGGCGATAGCTCGTCTTATGTGGTAGCAGGTACAACGACCAGTGGCGACCAGGCGTATGGTTCTTTAACTGTCGGCACTACAACCTATAATTTTGCAGGTGCTACACCGGCGGGAGTTGTTACAGTTGGCGGAATTGGCTCAGAACGCAGGATCCAAAATGTGGCAGCAGGTCTGGTTACGGCAGGTAGCACTGACGCCGTGAATGGTAGTCAGTTATATGCTTTGACGCGTCCTTTGAAATTCAAAGGCGATAATTCCACCGTAATATCACGCGGTTCTGACGAACAACTGAATATTGTTGGAGGAGCTAACCAAGCTAATCTTTCCGATAACAATATTGGTGTAATTGGTGACGGAACTACTTTAAATATAAAATTAGCTAAAGATCTCACTGGTTTGACCAGCGTTACTACCGGTACTACCGTGATGAATAATAATGGTATTACTATGGGCGGTGGTGTTTCATTAACAACAACCGATGGCCTCAATAATGGTGGCAAAACAATTACTAATGTAGCACCGGGTACTGCCGGTACCGATGCGGTTAATGTTAATCAGCTGAATACAGCGGCAACCAAAGCGACAACGACTGTCTCTGCCGGTTCTAATATTAACGTGACGCCTACAACAGCTGCAGACGGACATACCGAATACAACGTCAAATTAAAAGATACTGTTACTCTAGGTACAGGAGTTAACCAAGTTACGATGGATGGTACGACAGGTACAATCTCAGCCGGTACGGGTACAAACCAAGTCGTATTCAATGGCGTTACCGGACAAGGAAGTGTCGGTAAAGTCAATATCAACGGTTCTGTCGGCAGAGTGGGCGGCCTTACCAATACCGATTGGGGTCCGGGATATACAATGGTTAGCGGTCAAGCCGCAACAGAAGATCAGTTGCAGAAGGCTACACAAGGTCTTACTAATGCCGGTCTGAACTTTGCCGGTAATACAGGCTCGACTAACAAAAAGTTAGGCGAGACGATGACTATCCAAGGTGGTTATACCGGTACCGCGGCTTCTGATGAAAATGTTAAGACAGTTGTTAACACTGATGGCACTATGTCCATTCAGTTAGCTAAAGATGCTAAATTCGATAGCGTGACAACCGGCGACACCGTAATCAATAATAACGGACTGACTATTGGCACCGGTGCTACTGCAATCATTATTAATAAAGGCAATATCAATATGGGTGACAATATCATCCACGGTGTTGCTGATGGCGTAGACGGTAAAGATGCAGTTAACAAAGACCAGCTTGATAAAGCTGCCGCCGGATCAAAAACGACGGTATCTGCAGGTAGTAATATTTATGTAACTAAAACTGATGGCGCTGATGGCGAACCTGATAACTACGAAGTAAGTTTAAAAGACAAAATAACTTTAGGTACTACTCCGGAGAACCAAGTTACAATCGATGGTACGACAGGTACGATTTCAGCGGGCGCAAATATCGCGTTTAATGGAGTAACCGGTATGGGCAACATCGGTAATATTAAATTTGACGGTTCCGGTTCTGTAGGAGAAATCAGTGGATTAACCAATACTACAATTGTAGCCGGTGTTACCGGTGAAGGAACTAGAGCAGGAGTTGCTGCCACAGAAGGACAACTAAAAGCTTTGAATAATATAATTGACGGAGGCTTGAACTTTGCCGGTGATGACTATGTGAGCACCGATTCTAATACCGTAATTAACAAAAAACTCGGTGAACAGCTCAACATTATTGGTGGAGAGACAACACTGGCTAGCGGTGGGCCGGCTAAAAACATCAAGACAGCTAAAAATGCCGCAGGTGATTTGGAAATCATCTTAGGCTCTGAACTGGAATTGAATAAGGTTACGATGGGTAATACATATCTAGACGAAAACGGACTCTATTTTGGTGGTTATGGTCCTACTAATGTCTATCTAACTAAAGACGGTGGATTACATAATGGCGGTTACACAATCACAGGTGTTGGCAATGGTATTAATGACGATGACGCTGTTAATATGAGTCAGTTGAAAGATGCCACGGCAGTGGCTACAACTACTGTCTCTGACGGTAAGAACACCACAGTTACTTCTAAATTGAATGATAATGGTAGTACCGATTACCAGGTCAATCTGAATGATAATAGTACTTTAGGTTCTCAAGATGGAACTGGCAATTATGTAAATATCAACGGTACTGATGGTAAAATAGTAGTGGCTGGTGAAAATGGTAACAAGATTACTATCGACGGCAATAAAGGTGAAATCGGTGGTTTAACTAATACAGACTTTGTTGTCGGTACTACCGGTGAAGGAGATAGGGCCGGTGTAGCTGCGACCGAAGGCCAATTGAAAGATATTTATGATAACCTAGATGGCAAGATTGAGCAGAATAAAACCGATATAACTAATCTTGATAACCGTGTTACTAAAAATGAAGGCGATATAGCAAATATTCAAGGTGACATTGAGAAAATCGAGAACCGAGTGACTAAAGTTGAAGGTGATACGATTAAAAGCGGAGCAATTGATGAGAATACCGGAAAAATCAGCCTAGAAAGAAACGATGGCACATCTTTTGAGCTTGAAGGTACGCTAAGTGACGAATCCTTGCAGGGTGGCAACGATGACGGTCTTGGCAATTACAAGGCTGATGCCGACGGCAAGGTTACGATGCAGGTTAAAGACAAATATAGCGGAGAAGAACGCGATGTAACGATTGCCGATGTTGCCAGCAAAGCTAAGCTCGATGATTTGACCGGTGCGGTTGGTGTAGGCAGTAAAGACGAAATGAAAGATAAATATAAAGACACCAACTACATCAAAGATGCTGACGATATGGCTGGCGCAGATGTTATTCTTGACAAAGAAATCAAGAATAACAGCGACAGACTTGACCAGCAAGGCGATCAAATCAATAATCTCAACAACAGTGTCAACAGACTGGGCAACAGAGTTGATAAAGTCGGCGCCGGTGCGGCAGCCCTTGCAGCACTACATCCGCTGGACTTTGATCCGGATGAAAAACTGACCTTTGCGGCAGGCGTTGGTAACTATCGTGGCGAAACAGCCGCCTCTATCGGTGCATTCTACCGCCCGGATGAAAAAGTAATGCTGAGTCTCGGCGGTACAGTCGGTAACGGCGAAAATATGGTTAATATGGGCGTGTCCTTCGCTCTTGATCGTACCAGCAATGTCAACAACTCCAAAGTCGCTCTGGCTAAAGAAGTGGTTGACCTCCGCAAACAGGTTGCAGATTTGACGCTTCTTGTTATGCAAAATGTTGGTCAGGGACGCGAAAACCTTGACGTTAACAGATTGTTCCCGGATGTAGCTGAAAATCATTGGGCTTATGAATATGTAGCAGATTTGGCGAAACAGGGAATTATCGAAGGTTATCCGGACGGGAATTTCGGCGGCGATCGCATGATGACGAGATATGAATTTGCGGCAATGCTCTACAGAGCCATGGAAAAAGGCGCAAATGTCGATTCTAAAATCATTAACGAATTTGAGGCTGAACTTGGCAGAATCAGAGTAGATCGAATCAGCGGCCAAGATGATGACAAGCACAAGGTTGAACGTGTACGCGTGAATGGCGGCAAAACCCGCGATAAATATGGTTCGGAAATTGCTGCTCAATGAAGTGTGCATCTGTTAGGAAATTCTAAAACTTAAAATAGTATACTCTTGGAAGGAGCGCGTCGATTATGGCGCGCTCTTTTCTATAAAAATTGTTTAAGAGTTGTTCAAATTCAATCAAGAGAAAGAACAGCTCTGTAAGAACTGTAGATCCTTATTGTTGACTGTAATGCTTGCAAGAGATAAAATTATAGAGATTAAAGTAATTGAAGTAAATTCAATAATACAGTCAATAGAAGCAGTTATATTAAAGGATCGTGATCATATGCAGATAAAAAGAAAATATATTTATATCTTTCTAGGTATCTGGGCTTTAACGACGATACTTTATTTTACGTTGTGTAAAATTGCTTCGGAACAGGCGATGCTGATTTTTAATAAAGCGATGTCAACGCAAAAGGTACTTAGAGGTTCTGTGACCCTAGAAACTCTTGATGCCGATATTTGGGGACGGGTAGAATTTAAAAATTTGGTTTGGCTGGATACGAAAGGGCAACCTGTTATTCATGTGCCACAGGGACGGTTTAAAGTACGGCCGCTGGATATTATTACCGGGAGTATCGATACGGAAACGTTAAAGTATCTGGAGCTGGATAATGCATTGTTTGCAGTGCGCTTTAACAATAAAATGCAACTGGATATTTTTGAGCAAGAACATGCACAGAAATCTATAGAGTATGCTGAATGGGAAGCGGAAAGACTTAACACTACTCTAGCACAAGAAACCAATGGCGCACTACCCCAAAAAACTTGGGAAAAGCGTGCTAACGAGCAGCATATGCGGCGTGAGCTTAATTTAACCTTGGAAGGCAAGAGGCTGAATCTGCAGGTGCTTTTTAATCACTGTACGCTAACAGCAGGGTATAAAAAACGTTATTTTGTGCTGAACGATGTTAATGCCAGAATGAATATTGATACTAAGAAGCAACTTGATATTGATTTTAGCACAGGAAAATTTGGCGGAACAATGGTCGGTGATGGCATGGAAATAAGAGGATCTATTAATTTGAAACCGCAGATTCCTCAGTATAATCTGCATTTAAATTTAGATAATGTTTTGCCTTCCTCCTTGGGAATAGCAGATATCAAAGACACAGTTTCAATAATGGCAGCTGTTACAGGGTTACTGCCCAGTCCGGTTATTGATGGTTATCTTGATTTTGAGGAATTAAATATTCCCGGGCTACATTTTTCTAAAGTTAAAGGTGATTTACATTATGAAGATGCTCTACTGCGGTTTACCAATGTTACCGGTAATGTTTTTGGTGGCAAAGTTGAAGCTTTTGGTGATTATCATCTAGATGCTAGATATTACAATATTGATGCTAGAGGTCATGACCTTATTGGCGGTATTGCCGCACGCAATAGCAAAATAAAATGTAAAGTTGAACTGCAATTTAATATTAGCTCCAAGGGAGATCCTAAAACTGCGCTTACCTACGGCAGTTTTAAATCAGGAAAAGGTTCGTATTATATTATTCCTTTCGAAAGTATCAGCGGTAAATTTTCCAATCGCAATAAGCATTTAGAATTTAAGGATGTTGTCATTGAAACGAAAATGGGTAGTATCAGTACTAAGGCTTTCCATATTGTTGATGGGAAATTGAGCATTGGTGATATTTATCTTGAAGAACCGGAAAACGGAGAAACGATTAAAATAAACTAAGATTACAATTTAAAGTAAAGAGTATTTTTTACTGCAAATATATTTTTTATGAGCGGAGAACAGAAATGATTGATTTATACACAACGCCGTTGGGGACAACGGCAAGAACATTTTTTGCTGTCGAAGCAGAAAAGAAATATCGAGTAGGTGAGGCGTTGCTGGTTTTGCCAAGTGATCTGTTGGTAAAGCAAGCAAGCTGCGAGAGTAAAATACAAGCGGTTAATTTTGAGTATTTGCCAAATCGTATTGTGAAGCTGAACAGGTCTTTGCTACAGTCGTTGTTGCCTGATCTGCCGCAGTTTGGCAATTTGAAAAAGATTTCGCGCCGAACGCAGGAACTTTTGGTGGGTGATTTACTACGACAACTAGACAAGCTACACGGCCTAGATTATTTTAGTAAACTGACTGGCAAGGAAGGCTTTATAAAAGCAGTGACCAGTCTTCTGGGGCAACTTTCGCGCAGCGGTGCTACGCAGGAAGAAATAACAAATGCGTTGTCTGAGTGGGAAGACCGGAATTCTACTTATGCGTTGAAAGACAGGGAACTGTCGGCACTTTACAATTTATACCGCAGCAAGCTAAGAGCAAAAAACTGTTATGATTTGGAGGGCATTTATCGGCTGGCGATTTTAGTTCTGGAAAATGAAGCAGCTGAAGTACCCTGGCAGCATTTATATTTTAGTGAATTCTATCATTTTGATGGTTTACAGAGGTTGTTTTTGCGAGCTCTTGCTAAGCATTGTGATCTTGGTGTCGGCTTATTATACGAACCTAAGCGACCGGAAATTTTTAATGCAGTAGAAAGAAGTTATGGCTATTTGAGTGGTTTTGCCCGCTTACAAGAACTAGAAGTAGCGCCGGTCGCTCGTAGCAGGTCGCTACAACATTTGCTGACGGCCTTGGGTACGGGCGCTTATCAACAGGAGGATAATGCGGCAAGTATACAGTTTTTTGAAGCATGTGATAAAGAAGGCGAGTTGCGAGCCGTTCTTCGTTCTATAAAAAAACAATTGCAACAGGGGTCTGTTTACAGTGATTTTTTGGTAGTTTTACGTGATTTTAATACATATAGCGGTATTCGTGCGATTTGTGATGAATATGGAGTGCCGGTTACTTTAGCGCAAAGCAGTTCTCTTGGCTCGCAGTCGTTAGTAGAGTTTTTGCGTTTGTTGCTTGCGGTGGCAGAGGGGGGAAGCGAAGCTGTTCCTGCTTATTGGCGTCTTTTAAAATGCAGTGTGGCAAAGCTCTGCTGGCATTTTGATGGGGAGAAATTAAACCTCTTAAAGCAAAAAAACTTTTATAATAAACTCAGTCAGCTACAGCAAGACGTTATCACGGCGTCGTTTGCAGAGGATGACGCCCTTGTAGGTGAATTGGAAGCATTGCAGCAGTTGGTTGGTAGGGTGCAAACGCGAGCGACTGTCGCTGCCTATGGCGAGCTATTTAAAGAGGTGCTCCAGGAGCTAGCTTTGCCTTATAAGGTTGGCAAGGCGTATAGCGATGGCAAAGCAAGTCTATGTCAGGTTAAAAATATGGCTGAGACAGTAAAACAGTTAGTGGAGGTTCTGGATACACTGCGCGAGGATTACGAAAGCGGCGGGATGGAAACGGTAGTATTATCTGCTGCTGACTTTTGCCGATTGCTGCACAGTGCCTGTGCAGAACGGCAGGTAGTTTTGACGGAGGCTGACAGCAACGGTATTTTATTTGGTGAGGCGGCCAATTTACAAGGGATGTTGTTTAAGCATGTTTATATTATGGGTTTGCGTGAGGGGGAGTTTCCACGCAACAAAAATGAAAACTGGATTTACAGTGATTGGGAGCGTACATATTTGAGCAGTATAGGGATTGAGCTGGATAATACCGCTACTTCTTACGCTGAGGATAAATTCTTTTTTGCCGCTGTAGCGACAATGGCCACAGAAAGTCTGACGTTGAGCTGGTATAGTGACGATGTTGCTGGTGCTTCGGCCTAGAGTGGGTTTCACATAGACAGAATATGAAACACGCATATGAAAATGGAAAAATAGACTTCAGAAGGCCTATTCGCAAGGATAATAAAACAGGTACAAAAGGTGTGTACAAACACGAAGGAGGCTATGCAGTTTCAATTTGTGGACATTATATTGGGTGGTTTAAAAACCTTCAGGACGCAGTCAATGCAAGAAAAAACTCGGAAATGGAGGTGCTTTCTGGTGCAAGAGATTAGCATAGATTTAGAAACATATTCTGATGTAAATTTACAAAAATGTGGTGTGTATCGTTATGCTGAAAGTTCTAATTTTGAAATTCTGCTGTTTGGCTATGCAGTTGATGGTGGAGAAGTGCAGGTGGTTGACATTGCTCGTGGAGAGAAAATTCCACAGGGGATTATAGAAGCACTGACCGATGATGCCGTAACAAAATGGAGTTTCAACAGTTCGTTCGAGAGAATCTGTCTGTCAGTGTGGCTGCAAAAGAACTACCCGGCTTATTTTTACAGCTACAGCATCAACGAGGATACGGTGGTCGATTACCTTGACCCGTCTGCGTGGAAATGCTCCATGATATGGGCGGCTTACATGGGTCTGCCGTTATCCCTTGCAGGAGCCGGCACGGTGCTGGGATTGGAAGAACAGAAGCTGAAGGAAGGCAAAGACCTCATCCGGTATTTTTGTGTACCCTGCAAGCCGACCAAAGTGAACGGTGGCAGGACACGCAATCTGCCGGAACATGATACGGAAAAATGGACGCTCTTCAAATTCTATAACAAGCGTGATGTGGAAGTGGAGATGTCCATACAGGAAAAGATGAAGAAATATCCTGTACCGGATTTCGTGTGGGAGGAATACCATCTCGACCAGGAAATCAATGACCGAGGGATTGCTCTTGATATGGCTGTGGTGGAGAATGCCATTGCTTTTGATGAAAAGTCCAAGACGGAGCTGGCGGAGAAAATGCAGGAACTGACAAATCTCGACAATCCCAATTCCGTAATGCAGATGAAGCAATGGCTTGCAGATAACGGCTTGGAGATGGAGAGCCTTGGCAAGAAGGCTGTGGCACAGGCAGTCAAAACAGCACCTGCGGAACTGGCGGAAGTGCTGGTTTTAAGGCAGCAGTTATCCAAGTCCTCCGTGAAAAAGTATCAGGCAATGCAGAATGCAGTGTGTGTGGACAGTAGAGCCAGAGGGATGTTTAGATTTTATGGTGCTAATCGCAGTGGCCGATGGGCAGGCAGAATGATACAGCTGCAAAACCTCCCTCAAAACCATATGCTGGATTTGGAACAGGCACGAGGATTGGTGGAGTCCGGCAATTATGATGCGATGGAGCTTTTATATGATGATATCCCCGATACCTTATCACAGCTGATTCGCACGGCATTCGTGCCGAGAACCGGATATAAATTTGTGGTGGCGGACTTCTCTGCAATCGAAGCCAGAGTACTATCTTTTCTTGCAGGAGAGCAGTGGCGTATGGAGGTTTTTGCTAATAACGGTGACATTTACTGTGCATCCGCTTCAGCCATGTTTGGAGTGCCTGTGGAAAAGCATGGGGTAAACGGTCACCTCCGTCAGAAAGGCAAACAAGCCGAGCTTGCCTGTGGCTATGGCGGGTCAGTAGGTGCTTTAAAGGCTATGGGAGCCTTGGAGATGGGGCTTGCTGAGGAAGAACTGCAGCCGTTGGTGGATTTCTGGAGAGCCGCAAATCCCAATATCGTGCGGTTCTGGTGGGATGTTGACAGATGCGTTAAGTACACGGTCAAGAATAGAGTATCGACAGAAACACACGGCATCCGTTTTATTTACCAGAGCGGTATGCTGTTCATTCAGCTGCCGAGCGGCAGACGGCTTGCCTATGTAAAACCGCGCATGGGAGAGAACCGTTTCGGCGGCGAGGCTGTGACCTATGAAGGTGTGGGCGGCACAAAGAAGTGGGAACGGATAGAAAGCTATGGCACAAAATTCGTGGAGAATATCGTTCAGGCAGTCAGCCGGGATATTCTGGCTTATGCCATGCGGACATTGTCACACTGCTTTATCTGTGGGCATATCCATGATGAACTAATTATTGAGTGCAGCGAGGGTGTATCCATTGATGAGGTATGTGAGCAGATGGGCAGGACGCCGCCTTGGATTCCAGGACTGCTCCTCCGAGCCGATGGATACGAATGCAGCTTTTATCAAAAAGATTAAAAATATGGTTCTTAAAATGCAGGGTTTTGTCCTTTCACTATTAGAGGGCAAAGCCCTACTTTTATGAGAGGCGGTATTTTTATGAAAGAACCAAGGCAATGGGTGTACATCATTGAAAGAAAGGCAAATGAAGTCAAAGTAGGGACTTCAATTAATCCTAACCAGCGAATTGCTGATATTCAACGGATTGGAGGATTTGAAATTATTCGTACAGAGATACTGGGACCATTTCAAAATGGGTATAAAGTTGAAACAGAAATCCATCATAGACTTCATACACATCAAATTGTTAGTGAGTGGTTTTTAATACCCTTTGAACAGGCTGTACTAATTGCAAAAGAAGTTGCAGAAAAAATTGGTGATAGAAATATAGTTCAAGATTCTATAGAGGTTGACTATTCAAAAGTGTTTGATTTTTTATTCCCTAAATTTGATGAAATAAAAGAATTTTTTGATGCAATTTCGCAAGCAAATTTGATTGTTGTAAGAGATGTCGATGGGAAAATATGGTTTGAGTCTGAGGAATATGGCTTATTTAGACCTGAATTTTTGATGTCTTTTATGTCAGTGAATAAGATGTTGACCAATGGTGAGGCTCAAGAGGAGGGAAAATAAGATGTTTTATGTTAAAGAACAGCTGAATGATGCGATGGAGGTATCCATCGAAATTAACGATGAGAATGTGTTCTGCCGCTGCCCGTCCTGCGGGTCTGAGGTACAGGTTGACCTAGCAGAGGTGTTTGCCGATGGTGACGGTGACTTGTTTGGCACATCGGTGCTTTGCGACAGCTGCAGCAGAAAAATGATGGGAGGAAAGTCTTGTGGGTGTGAGCTGGTATAACAGCGAGGGCTATCCTGATCCGACCACCTATAAGGCCTTATCCTCTATCGACAAGGAAACGAAAGCGGCTCGGAGCTACAGACCAATCGTGTATGTATGCTCCCCGTTTTCGGGAGACATTGCCGGGAACATTGCAAATGCACGAAAGTACAGCCGTTTCGCTGTGGAGCAGGGTTATATCCCCATTGCTCCGCATTTGTTGTTTCCGCAGTTCCTTAACGATAAGGACTTAAAGGAACGAGAGCTGGGACTGCATTTTGGAAATGTGCTGATGAGCCATTGTGCCGAGGTATGGGTGTTTGGAGAAAGCATATCTGCCGGAATGGATGCGGAGATCAGGAGAGCCAAAAGAAAAAATTACAAACTACGATATTTCAACAGTGATTTAAAGGAGGCGGCAAGATGAAGTTTACTTTATACACAGCAAACTGTACAGGAAATGAAAAGAATGCCGTTTATCCTAATAAAGCTGAGATTGACAATGAGGAAGATTTTAAGGTGGCAATTTGCCGTGACCACGTAAGTGCGGAATATAGGAATTCACACCGTTCTGTACTTGACTACATTTGCGGTGATGCAGATGTGATGGACTGCGATAATGACAAAACAGAAAATCCCAAGGAATGGGTTCACCCAGAAATGTATCAGAAGCTTTTCCCGGATGTATCCTTTGCCATTGTTCCAAGCCGCCATGATGGGAAGGTCAAGGGAAATAAATCAGCAAGGCCAAGACACCATGTGTATTTTCCACATAAGAAAACCACCACAGCTGATGAGTGCGCCGAACTGAAAAAGAGGATTTATGCTGCCGCACCTTTTTTTGATGATGGTGCAATGGATGCCGCAAGATTTATATTCGGCTGTCCGGCAGAAAACATTATCTGGCATGAGGGCAGCAGAACCATTGATGAGTTCCTGGACGAGCTGGATTTTGCTGAGTTTGACCGCAGCATGGAAAATATCACAGAGGGTTCCCGCAATAAAGAGATGAGCCTTTTTGCCGGAAAGATCGTCAAGCGTTACGGATGCACGGAAGAAGCCCACCGTATTTTTATGGAAAGGTCGGAGCGATGCACACCACCTTTGCCGCAAAGCGAACTGGACACAATCTGGAACAGTGCTGTGGGATTCGGTAAAAAGTTGGAAAAGCAGGAAGGGTATGTTCCGCCGGAGGAATACAACAAAAAGCCGGAATGGGAAACACCTATCCCCTTTGATGAATTCAACCTGCCGTCATTTCCGGTAGAAACTCTGCCAAAGGCGATTGGAGATTATGCGGCGGCTCTTTCTGAAAGCACACAGACCCCTGTGGACATGGCGGCCACATCTGCAATTGCAGTTTTGTCAGTCTGTATGCAGGGAAAATTTAAAATCCAGGCAAAGGCTGACTGGATAGAGCCTGTGAACACCTTTGTGCTGGATGTCATGAATCCTTCCGAGCGTAAGTCTGCCGTGGAAAATGCGATGGTTCGCCCATTGAATCTATTTGAAGCGGAACGCAATACACAAAATGCGGCGGCAATTGAGTCCAGCAAAATGCAGAAAAGGATTCTGGAACGCAGGCAGAAGGTACTTGAGGACCAGGCATCCAAGGGCAAAGCGGACGCGGAAGAAGTCAGGAGAATCGCGGAGGAGATTGCAGGGTACAAAGAAATGAAGCCGATGAAACTGTATGTTGATGATATTACAACCGAAAAGCTGACGTCGGTGCTTGCCGGAAATGATGGGCGGGCGGCGATTCTTTCCACCGAGGGCGGCATATTCGACACCTTAGCCGGAGCTTATTCCAAGACGGTCAATATTGATGTGATGCTGAAGGGGTATTCCGGAGACAGCATTCGTGTTGACCGCATTGGGAGAAACAGTGAGAGCATCATGAATCCGGCATTGACCGTATTGCTTATGGTGCAGCCGAGTGTCCTTTCGGGGCTGATGCAGAACGGCACATTCCGAGGGCGGGGACTGACCGCACGTTTCCTTTACTGCATTCCGGCATCGTTTGTCGGAAAAAGAAGGTACCGTTCCGAGCCTGTCCCAGAGGAGATTTACCGTGAATATGAATTGTGCATCCGAAATCTGCTGGAAGACGAATGCGGAAAAGAAGCGGAGATCATCACGCTGTCGGATGAAGCGGATGCCATGATAGAAATGTTTGCCGAAAGACTGGAGCCGGAACTGAACAGGGGCTATGCGGACATCGTGGATTGGGCAGGAAAGCTGGTGGGAAACATTCAGCGCATTGCGGCACTGCTGTGCAGGGCATCCATACGCAGGAGCCATGACTTTTTGGATGTCCCGGAGCCGCTTGTAGTAGACGGACAGACTATGAGCAATGCCATCAAAATCGGAGAAAATTTCATCGAACACGCTAAGGCGGCATTCATGCTGATGGGCGCAGACCCTGTTATCGGCCAAAGCAAAAAGGTCATTTCTGTAGTGAAGGAGAATGGCCTGACGGAATTTACACGCAGAGATATTATGAGGCTCTGCCGTAATTTCAAAAAAGCGGAAGATGTGCAGCAGGTGCTGACCAGACTGACGGATTACGGTTACATTGCGGCAAAGGATGAGGAGAGTTATTCCGGCAAAGGCAGACCTCCGGCACAGACGTACCTCGTAAACCCATATATTTATGAGCAGTAAACACAATTTGTCCTTTTTGTCCTTTCTGTCCCTATGCGTAAGCGTATGTATGCGTGTATTTGTCCTTATAGTAACAGATACACATAGATACATATTTTAATCTATTTTATTTTATTATTTTCATTCTTACCCCATAGAGGACAGCGTGACAAAAAGGACAGAAATAAAAACCAGGAGGAATTTAGACTATGACATTTTATACCTATATGACACGGAACTATCTTAACGAGGATTCACCAGCAGGAGATCTGGCACAGGATATGCGCCATGAGAAGGAGACTTTTCCGAGAAACCGTTCCTGTAAATTTGATGGATGGTATCAGCTGATTCGCAGTTATTTGCTGCGGAAGAATGCCTGCATGGAGTGCCTTGCAACTTTTGATGAGTGCTGGGAGGAGTATGTGAGATGCGAGAAAAAACGATTGAACAAAAACTTGCAGCGGCAGTAAAAAAGCATGGAGGGTTATCTCCTAAGTTTGTATCACCCGGCTTTGACGGTATGCCAGACCGCATTGTACTTTTTCCCGATGGCAGGTTTGCCTTTGTGGAAGTCAAAGCACCGGGAGAAATACCCCGTCCCCTGCAGCTTGCAAGGCACCGGTTGCTTCGAAGGTTAGGCTTTAAGGTGTATGTGCTGGATGATGAAGAACAGATTGGAGGGATTCTTGATGAAATACGAGCCACATGAATACCAGAAATATGCAATCGGATATATTGAGTCCCATCCAATCGCCGCTGTTTTACTGTCGATGGGTCTTGGAAAAACATCCATATCACTCACGGCAATCAATGATTTATTATTTGACAGTTTTGAAATTTCTAAGGTGCTGATAGTTGCACCCCTTAGAGTAGCTTCTGTAACATGGAGTGCCGAAATCGAAAAATGGGAGCATTTGAAACTTCTAAAATATTCCGTGGCAGTAGGTACGGAAACAGAAAGGCTGACGGCACTGAACACACAGGCGGATATTTATATCATCAACCGGGAGAATGTACAGTGGCTGATTGAAAAAAGCGGTGTTCCATTTAATTTCGATATGGTGGTAATCGATGAGCTGTCCTCCTTCAAGAACCACCAGGCTAAACGGTTCAAGGCACTGATGAAGGCACGGCCGACTGTAAAAAGAGTGGTGGGTCTGACAGGCACTCCAAGCAGCAATGGTCTGATGGATTTATTTGCAGAATTTAAGCTGCTGGATATGGGTGCAAGACTTGGAAGATTTATTGGGCAGTACCGTGCGGCATATTTTCGACCGGACAAGATGAACGGTATGGTGGTGTATTCGTATAAGCCGCTGCCGGGTGCGGAGGAGCAGATATACGAAAAAATCTCCGACATCACCATTTCCATGAAAGCTACAGACCATCTGAAGATGCCGGAACTGATCAGCACCAACCACACGGTGTATCTGTCAGACAGTGAGCAGAAAAAATATGATGAGATGTGCCAGCAGCTTGTACTGCAGATGCCAGACGGAGAGATAACGGCAGCTAATGCGGCAGCCCTTTCCGGGAAGCTGACACAGATTGCTAACGGTGCCATTTATACCGATGACCAGAAGGTAGTAAGGATTCATGACCGTAAGCTGGATGCCCTGGAGGATATTTTGGAGAGCATGAACGGCAGGCCACTTTTGGTGGCATATTGGTATCGCCATGATTATGAAAGAATCGCAGAACGGCTCACAAAGCTGAAGGTTTCCTTTGCCAAACTGGATACCGAGGACAGCATCCGCAAATGGAACAGCGGAGAACTCCCCGTGGCACTGATTCATCCGGCATCTGCAGGTCACGGCTTGAATCTGCAAAGCGGTGGTTCCACGATTGTGTGGTATGGTCTGACATGGTCCTTGGAGGTATACCAGCAGACAATAGCAAGACTCTGGAGGCAGGGACAAACGGCAGAAACCGTAATCGTGCAGCATATTGTGACGAATGGTACCATTGACGAGCGAATATTGAAGGCACTGCAGAAAAAAGACAGCACACAGTCGGCACTTATCGATGCGGTCAAGGCGAATCTGAAAAGATGATGTTTTGATTGTGAGGTATTGTTACAACAGCAGACTACGAAAATAAAATGAGGATGCCTTTGCATCTCCGAGTCAATCAGAGTAAATCCAAGCCAATCCGAGTGGAATAAAAATTTCGGAGGTAAGGATATGACAGGAAAAGAATACTTGCTGCAGGCAAGATATTTGGATGAACGCATTCATTCTAAAATACAGCAGATAGAGTCTTTAAATGACTTAGCCACCAGCTGTTCTTCCGTAATCAGTGATATGCCGAAAAACCCCAATCAGGGAGGCAATAAAATGGCAGATGCCGTTGTCAAGATTGTTTTTTTGCAGGAAGAACTAAATCAGGATATCAATGCACTGGTTGACTTGAAGCATGAAATCATGGGTGTTATAAAAGCAGTTCCCAATGTGGAATATCAGACCCTGCTGGAGAAACGATATCTGTGCTTCATCACCTGGGAGCAGATTGCTGTTGATATGGGATACGAACTGCGTTATATTCATAAACTTCACGGGAAAGCACTGGAAGAAGTGCAAATCCCGGATTCCTGCAAATTGGACATAAAATGACATAGAAAGACACCATCATCTTCTGATATTATTATAATAGCGAAAAGCAAAAAATATAGATGGGCATAACTGTATCAAGCCTTGTTGGTCACACCGACCAACAGGGCTTTTCTTATGCCTAAATTTAAGGAGAAAGCAATGCCTAGAAAGCCTAAAAGACCATGTTCTTTTCCAGGATGTCCTAATTTGACTGATGGACGCTTTTGTGAAGAGCATGAAAAAAAAGAAAACAAACGCTACGAAAGGTACGATAGAAACCCGGCCACCAAACGCAGGTACGGCAGAGCGTGGAAACGTATCCGTGACAGCTATGCTGCCGAGCATCCCTTGTGCGAGCAGTGCATGGCTGTTGGAAGGTATGTGGCAACGGCAGAGATACATCACAAGCTGCCATTAGCTGAAGGTGGTACCCATGACAGAAGAAATCTTATTGCTTTATGTAAAGAGTGCCATGCAAGGATTCATGCGAAAAACGGCTCAAGATGGGCGAGTAAGCCTAAAGAGTTTTGAAAACCTAGTGTTTATAGGGCCTAGGGGGAGGTAAAATCTCTAAAACCCCTAAAAACAGGCACGGGCGTGGGGCTTCACGCACAAAAAGAGCAGTTCAAACAGGGGATTAACCCTAAGATATAGATTGAGGAGTGTGAATAATGGCAAGGGACGGTACAAACCGTGGCGGCAGAAGAGTCAGAGCAGGTGATAAGCCGGCAGGGGCTGCCGAGAAAATACAAAACGGGAAAATGGTAAAGGTTCTGGCCAATGATATTCCGGTACTTAAAACAGCGGAATTAGAGGCAGTGGATTTACCGGAAGGCGCGGTTTTAGAGGGTGCGGATATGCCAAAACCCAGCGACTATTTATCGGCAAGGCAGAAAAATGGAGTTCCCTTAGGTGCTGATGCAATATATAAAGAAACCTGGCTGTGGTTAAAAGAGCGCAACTGTGAAAGATTAGTAAATCCACGGCTTATAGAAACCTATTCACAGGCTATGGCAAGATATATTCAGTGCGAAGATGCAACAAGTACATACGGCTTATTGGGGAAGCATCCAACGACTGGCGGGGTAATGACCTCGCCTTTTGTACAGATGTCCCAACAATATCAGAAAAGCGCCAATCTTATCTGGTATGAAATTTACGACATTGTTAAGCAAAACTGCACAGAGGTTTTTGAGGATAGCACGACAGATACCATGGAGCTGCTTTTGCGGGCAAGGAGAAAATGATGATGGAGCTTACGGCTTTTTTACATAAACTGAAATTTTATAGACCAAAGCTTACTAAACAGCAGGTCAGAACTTTAAAGGGACAGGCTCTCGCTGACAATATCAAGGGTGCTGAAAAGGTCCTTAGCAAGATTTTGGAAGGAACAGTGCTTAATGGAAAAAACAACAACGGAAATGCAGTTAGTAACTATAGAAAAATTAGTACCTTATGTTAACAACGCTAGAACGCATAATCCACAACAGATTCTGAAACTACGTTCATCGTTAAGGGAATTTGGCTTTATTAATCCTGTCATTATCGACCGGGAACATAACGTGATAGCTGGTCATGGACGAATTTTAGCAGCCAAGGAGGAAGGCATAAAAGAAGTACCCTGCGTATTTGTGGACTATCTTACTCCGGCTCAAAAGAAAGCCTATATTTTGGCGGACAACCGTATGGCCATGGATGCAGGATGGGATGAAGAACTGCTCAGAGTGGAGATAGAGAGCCTGCAAGGTGCAGATTTTGATGTTGCCTTAACAGGATTTGACGAAAAAGACATAGCTGAACTGTTTGCAGGAGATGATGGTGATACGCAGGAGGACGATTTTGATGTGGACGGGGAGCTTAAAAAGCCGCCGGTTTCTAAAGACGGTGATGTATGGTTGCTTGGAAAGCATCGCCTAGTCTGTGGGGACAGCACCAAGGAGGAAACCTATGTAACTCTTATGGATGGGAAGAAAGCTAATCTTGTTGTAACGGATCCGCCTTACAACGTCAACTATGAAGGCGGTGCAGGAAAGATTAAAAACGACAATATGGAGAATGATAAGTTTTACCAGTTCCTGTTAGATGCTTTTACAAACATGGAAAGGGTAATGGCAGAAGATGGCAGCATTTACGTGTTCCATGCAGATACCGAAGGCTTAAATTTTAGAAAGGCATTCTCGGAAGCAGGCTTTTACTTGTCGGGAACTTGTATCTGGAAAAAACAGAGCCTAGTGCTTGGTAGGAGTCCATATCAGTGGCAGCATGAGCCATGCCTTTACGGTTGGAAAAAGAAAGGCAAGCATCAATGGTACTCCGACAGAAAGCAGACTACCATATGGGAGTTTGATAAGCCGAAGAAAAACGGTGACCATCCGACCATGAAGCCGATTCCACTTATTGCCTATCCGATTAAGAATTCCAGTATGAGCAATTGCATCGTTCTTGATCCGTTTGGCGGCAGCGGTAGCACTTTGATAGCCTGCGAACAGTTAGGCAGAATCTGTCATACCATTGAGCTAGATGAAAAATACTGTGATGTTATAGTAAAGCGTTATATTGAGCAGGTCGGCTCTGCAGATACTGTATCGGTCATCCGTGATGGAAAGACCATCCGCTTTGAGGATTTGGAGGTCAGCGGCGATGGAAAATAACTTAAAAGTTTCTACATAATTAGCTTGCTATTTATTCCTTTTAGAGTGATATATGTAGTACCGAAGAAAAGGAGGTACTTACAAAATGAAAGTTATTTACAACATCACCGACAGAAAACCATTTGTAAAGGCATTAGAAGAAATTACTGGAGCCAAAGCGGTTTATCAGAAAACACCAACTTATGCTTATGCAGTGGACTATTTCACAGTAACCAAAGACGGAAATCTTACCTTTAACGACATGGCAAACAGCGAAGAAATCGAGCAGGTGCTAGAACAGCTTGAACAAAAAGGCTTTCACTGCAAGAGTTCCGCATATGATGAACCACAGCCGGAAATCGCTAGTAAAGAGCCATTGGCTGCATACGGGACTACGGGAAAAAAACTTAAAAACGAAACTGCGGGGTTGACAGTGGCAATGCCATTGGATGCGGTGCTTGCAGGCAACCTTACCAATCTTCTGGAATCCAAGAGCAGCCTTATCAAAAAGGCACTGGGCATCAGCGAACTTCCCATCATTATTGATGCAGATAAGATTTCCTTCCCTTGGTTTTCAGACGGCTTGGCTGCTGATACCGTCAAAGCTTACACGGATTTCATTTCTGCCCTCTGCAAAATGAGCCGAGAACATAAACGCATCTCCAGCACGGAAAAGGAAGTCCCCAATGAAAAATATGCTTTCCGCTGTTTCCTTCTTCGATTGGGGTTTATAGGAGAAATTTATAAAACTGACCGTAAAATTCTGCTGAAGAACCTTAACGGCAGCAGTGCCTTTAAGAGCGGTGCGAAAAAGGAGATGAATAGCGATGAGATTTCCGAATAAAGAAATTGTTGAGAAAGTACGCAGAGAATACCCTGCAGGAACAAGGGTAGAACTGGTGAGAATGGATGACTGCCAAGCACCGCCTCTTGGAACGCTTGGGACTGTTACTGGGGTGGATGATACCGCTTCATTGATGGTGGATTGGGACAATGGCAGCGGTCTTAATGTTGTTTACGGTGAAGACCTAGCGGTAAAGATTGGGGACGGTGACAATGACTGAAACGATTAAAAAGCAGATACTTTCTATTCGTGACAGCGGCCGCACCAATATGTTTGATACTAATATGGTTCAATATCTTGCTAACGAGCTTGGCTACTACGAATTGGTAATCTTTCTTGAAGAACATAGTAAGGAATATATAAGATTTATCCTTACAGGAGAGCAATAAAAGATATGCTTTATTGTACAGAAATGACTTGCTATCATGAGCCTTTAGAGTCTAACTATAGAATGTCAACCCCTGAAATGTAGATTTTCGCTGATTTTTGAGGAAATTATTTAATTATCTATTTCTTGCACGACAAATAGACATCCGGAGGATGCCTGAAAAATTTATGAAGGATTGTTGTGCTTATGCTGCTTCGTATAGAGTGCCGTTCGTTTCCATGGCGTACAGCATTCTTACGAGACGCTTTGCTGCATGCGATATAGCTACATTATAGTGTTTGCCTTCGGCTCGCTTTTTAGCTAGATATGCGGCAAATCCGGGATCATAATTGCACACGTGCTTCGTGACATTAAACAGAGCGAACCTGAGATAACGTGATCCACGTTTTTCCATGTGAGCATAGCTGCTGATCATCTTTCCGGATTGATATGTAGATGGTGACATCCCGGCGAAAGCAAGTATTTTATCAGGAGAGTCAAACCTTGAAAAGTCACCAATCTCCGCAAGAATGATTGCTCCCATTTGAGTTCCGATCCCGGGTACGGATGTAATAGTGGTAGTTTCCTCATCCATTAGCTTTTGTATTTCGGTTTCCACCTCTCTTATTTCACTTTCGATAGCCCGTACATCAGCGATGGTATGACGCAGTTCCAGCGATTTTGCCGGGATTTTGGCACCGATGGATGTTCGAGCAGCCTCACGAAAAGTGATTGCCATTTCTCTGCCGAATCGCCCTTTGGAAGCTTTTGAAAGTATGTTTGTCAGCCTGGTGAGATGAACAGATGCCACGTACGAAGCACCCGGTAATTCCTCCAGCATGGTATAGATTGAGGATATATGGATGCAAGGAACAAGCTGTGATAATTCGGGAAAGAGGATTGTAACAAGCCTTGAAATGGAAGATTTCTGCCTTGAACGTTCCTGAACTCTGGAAAATCTATACCTTGTCAGAGATTTCAGGTTTTCTCTGTGATATGATGAAACCGAGTAGGGTTTCAGGCTCAAATCGGTCAGAAGCATAAGTGCAATAGTTCTCGAATCAATCCGATCCGTCTTTGTTTTCCGAAGGCTTAATCCTTTGCGATAAAAATTCGTGTGAAGCGGGTTAATGACATAAGCGGTGAGATGCTTGTCAAGCAGATATGAGAGAATGTTGTAGTTGTAATGTCCGGTTGCCTCCAGCCCTACTTTTACTTTGGATAGATCTGGTGCAACAGAGCGGATTCTCTCGTACAGGATATCAAAGCTCTCACTGTTGTTGGTGATGGTAAAGATGTCGAAAAGCATCTCTCCATCGGTGTTTGTGATGCAGCAATCGTGCTTATCTTTTGCCACATCGATACCTACTAGGATCATAATGGTACCTCCTCGTATTATTTTTGATACTGTTCTAATCCACAGAGCTCTTTGCTCTTGTAAACTCGTTCTACATAAACCGTCGTGCGGTATCTAACTGATTAACAATCAGACAAAGAGACTGTGGCTGGAAACTCTGAAAAACCGTCTGAGCGGTAGTGATAAATATCACCAGTCCACAGCATCTTAGAACAGTATACCGTATGCTCCTTTCAGGGCATGTGATCAAGCTTATCTGCTTGACTTACTTAATAATACGAGTGATATATAGTGTCGAAAGGAGCTGATTTTATGCGGACTATCCGTAAAATCGAACAAAGCATACCAATAATCAAGAAGCGTAAGAAAGTCGCAGCTTATGCCCGCGTCTTCATGGAATCGGAGCGGATGCAGCATTCCCTTTCGGCGCAGGTCAGTTATTACAGCAGCCTGATCCAGAAGAACCCGGACTGGGAATACGCCGGCGTCTATGCGGACTACGGCATCTCCGGGACTAGCATCAAGAAGCGGCAGGATTTCCAGCGGATGCTGGAAGATGCGGAAGCGGGTAAAATCGATATCATCCTCACAAAATCTATCCAGCGGTTTGCCCGGAATACGGTCGACCTTCTCCAGACAGTGCGACGCCTGAAAGAACTGGGTATTGAAGTCTGGTTTGAGAAAGAAAACATTCATACCATGAGCGGGGATGGGGAGTTGATGCTGACTATTCTTGCTTCTTTTGCCCAGGAGGAAAGCCGTTCCCTCAGTGATAATATCAAGTGGCGGTTTCGTAAAAAGTTTGAACAGGGGATTCCTCATGCAAAGTTCTTCGTTTACGGCTATTGCTGGGAGAAAGATAATTTGGTCATCAAACCAGAAGAAGCCGCGATTGTCAGAGAAATTTTTGATGCCTATCTGCAGGGCAGAACCAGAAAAGATATATTACGGGAATTAAAGCAGCGGGGGATTCGCACCATGTATGGGAACTATTTCAAAGACGCCAGTATCAGGCAGATTCTTACGAATCGGATTTATACGGGTGTTCTTGAGATTCAGAAAACCTTTGTGACGGACCCTATTACCAAACGCCAGGCTGTTAATCATGGAGAAAAGAATAAGTATGTAGTGGAACGGCATCATGAAGCCATAATTTCTTCTGATATGTTTGAACGGGTTCAGCAGGAATTAAAGAGTCGCAAGGAAATGGGAATGCAGCGGGGCGGATATGCCAGGGATTTTTTGAACACCTCTTGCTTTACGGGGATCATCAAATGTGGCATCTGCGGGAAAAGCTATGTTCATGTTGTTCGGAAATATAAGGGAAGGATACGTGAATACTGGACCTGTGATTCGCATAAGGGCAAGGGGACAAACTGCGGCGCCTATGGCTCCGTTCCACAGTCCGCTTTGAAAAAAGCATGCGCAGCCGTTCTGAGTACAGATGAATTTGATGAAGAATTGTTTGTTCGGCGAGTAAAGAAGATTGTTGTTCCTTCTTATAAGAAACTGGTATTCTATCTCAGAGATGGAAGTATCGTAGAACGGCAATGGGACTAGACGGCTCTGAAAGAATGCTGGATGGATGAACTGAAAGGGAAACAGCGGCAATGGATGAAGCAATACCATCAGAGCGGCAATTCCAAACGATATACAGCTTTTTCAGAACGCATCTTCTGTCCCAATTGTAAAGCAACCTTTACCCGGTGCCTGGAACGGCGTAAAAAGGGAAAAACAGCCTATTGGCGATGCCAGAGAAAACGCAGGTGTATCCATATCGGCGGGATAAAAGAAGACTCATTAAAAAGCATGGCTGCCGATATACTGCACTGTTCTGAATTTGATGAAGCAGTATTTCGGCAGAAAGTGAAACAAATTGAAATTCAGGAAGACGGCAGTCTGCTGTTCCGATTCTTTGATGGACGCAGTAAAGGAGCGATTATTCAATGAGAAAGGTACATGTCATACCGGCCTCGATTCAAAACTATACCGAGAAGCCGCTGAACCGGCAGTGGAAACGGAAAGTTGCAGGTTATGCAAGGGTTTCAACAGATCATGATGAACAGCTTACCAGCTATGAAGCACAGGTGGATTATTATACGCGTTATATCCAGAGCAGAAATAATTGGGAATTTGTCGGGATGTATACGGATGAAGGCATTTCAGCTACGAATACCAAACACCGGAAAGGATTTAAACGGATGATTGATGATGCCATGACGGCTCATGTCTCCATTGTCTTTGCTCGTTACACGATGTTGTCGCTGGAGCAGCGCCGAAATGCAGATAAACGCAGCATTGGTGATCTGTTTTTTGCCTCGTATGATGAGCTGCAAGATTTACGTTATATGGACGCGTTGCTATTGATTTTGAAAAAATTCATTGACAGGATAAAGAAACGAATGCTTTTCATGGAAAAAGAACTGGATGAGATGCTTAATTCTTTCTTAGAAAAACTGCCACTCTTATGGCACAACTGTTTGAAACACTGTGCATGATGTTGGCATTTAAGGAGTCACATTCCCTTGCTGTGCATTATTGCAGGCTTGTTTGGGATGTGCGAAGTTTGAGTAATTGACGTTTTCATTGGTCGCTTGTTTCCATGGCGAATGTGGATCGAGGAACTAGAATGGTATATCCGTTAACTCTTCAATGAGTTGAACATGCTTCGAAAACTATTTGTCTCAATTCGGTGTAACCGACAGGGGGAGTTATTCCCAGAGACCTTTAATTCTTCTTTGATGTACAGCAAAAAAGTTTTTACTCATTGCCTTGCTGCCAGGCAGATAACGATTTTTCCGGCCGGCCAATGTAACGAGACAGGTTTTAACTTACTTCCTTTTCAGCATATGCCTTCCAATAGCTGCGAAGGGAAGGTGCTTCCTAGCTGATAGAGCATTACTCATGGAGAAATAGGTTGTTCTTTTCAGATACTATTATAACAGAGGTCTATGTATCAATTTTCAGTTGGTTCGCTATGAACTGATCCACTTAGATTGTAAATTCATCTCCAAAATCTTATAATTTATCATTTATACACGAAAAAGATGCAGAAAATTTATTAATTAAATGGAAAACAATACAAGAGATGTAGTATAATGAAAGAAAATAGAGTATTTAGACAGTAATCAAAGGAGGCTGTATAGCATGAAAGGTAAAAGTGCATGGAACCCTTATTTGGCAGGTGCTTTAAGCGGAATGGTATCAATTGGTTCAATTTATTTTGTTGGTAAATACCTTGGCGCCTCAACAAGTTTTGTTCGAACAACTGGAATGATAGAGCAACTGTTTTTTCCAGATCGAGTCGCAATGATGCCCTATTTTATGAAAGAACTACCAGTGATCGACTGGCAATGGATGTTTGTTATCGGAATTGCTGTAGGTGCATTTATTGCTGCTATGGAATCAGGCGATTTTCATATACAGTTGATTCCTAACATGTGGAAATCTAGATTTGGTGATGGAATTAAGCAGAGGGCAATAGTTGCTTTTATCGGCGGGATTATTGCCATGTTTGGGGCTCGTTTAGCAGATGGTTGTCCTAGTGGGCACGGCTTGAGTGGTTCACTACAGCTTTCGGTTAGTAGTTATATTGCTTTGATTTGCTTCTTTATTGGCGGATTAATTTCAGCTAACTGGTTATATCGAGGAGGAAAATGATGATGGAACTTTTGTATGGTTTGATTACAGGTGTTTTATTTGGTTTTTTTCTTCAAAAAGGGCATGTCCTTCGTTATGATAAGCAAATCGGGGCATTACGATTGAAGGACATGACAATCATGAAATTTATGTTGTCTCATATTGCAGTGGCGATGGTGGGAGTTTATTTTCTTTATGATTTAGAATTAATCCAGTTATCATTAAAGCCGACAATTTTAGGCGGTGTTGTTATCGGTGCTTTATTGTTTGGACTTGGCTGGGGATTACTTGGCTATTGCCCAGGGACTTCACTTGGAGCGGTAGGTGAGGGGCATTTTGATGCATTATGGGGGATTATAGGAATGTTATTTGGTGCGGGTATTTATGCTGAAGTCTTTCCTTATCTAAAAACGACTGTTTTAACATGGGGAGATTACGGGAAAATTACTGTGCCGCAAGTTCTTGGTATAAACCATTGGGGGGTAATTGTTCCGGTTGTGATAATTATATTATTTTTTTTCCGGTGGTTGGAGAGAAAAGGACTATAAAAATAAATTTATCATAAAATGTTATAAATCTTCTTGACCACTACAACTACTACAGTTCAAGAAACTATCATCAAGTGCTACTATTAGGTAGAGGTAATAGAGTATGAATATTATACATCAAATCAGATATTGTAGTCGGTTTACGCTAACAGAGCACCAGTTGGCTGAGTATGTTTTACATCATCGAGAAACAGTAGCTCATATGAGCATGAAGGCATTAATGGATGCAACATTTGTCTCAAAATCTATGATTCATCGATTCTGTAAAAAACTAGGACTCAACGGTTTTAATGAGTTGCGAATACAGCTGATGGAATGCAAGGAGACTACGGACTCTATAGGTATTGATATCAATTATCCATTTTCAGGAGAAGATAGTCAACGAGTTATTGCTGAGAAATTAATGTTGCTCTATGAGAAAACCATTCGAGATACTCATAACTTCCTAAATTTAGATAGTCTTTTAGATATTGTAATGGTATTAGAAAAGGCATTATGCATTGATATATATACGCATGCTCATAATTTTAATGCAGCGGAAAATTTTCAGGATAAGATGTTGTCGATAGGAAGGCAAGTTACTTGTCAAGATGATGATTATAAGTAGCGTCGCCAGGCTTTAATGGGGGATAGAAACCATGTCGCAGTTATCTTGTCTTACTCTGGACGTGCAACTTTTATTAAGCGGCTTATTCCTATCGTAAAAAAACAGCATACTCCCATTTTATGGATAGGGCGTATGGGGAATGAAGAAATGGCAGAACAGTCAGATTATCAATTGTATCTAAGTGACTCAAACTTCGCAGTTGTGAAACGGTCCATTAATTCTTAAATCAACTTTTTCAAAATAAAATAGCATAAGTCATCTCCGCTTTGTATAATGAAAGTGACAAAAATCCATAACACAAACGGAGGGCTTATGCCATGAATATTGTAGCACATCATCATCGTTCCAGTGAACTCCTTTCTTCAAAAATCTCGCATTTTCTTGAAGAATTCCATGTCAGCAAGATTCTCAGATCTTGTAATGCATATAAAGTACGCGGATTTTCAGCAAAAACGGTATTTCAGGTTGCCTTTGAAAATGCATTCAGCAACAAATCGTTTTTTCAGAAGGAGAAAGAGACTTTGCCCTCTCTCCCCTTTGCCAAAGATACGTTTTACCGTTTCATGAACTCCTGCAGTGTCAACTGGCGTAAGTTTACGCTTCAGCTGGGCTTTGCTGTTATCCATAAAATTGCTCCGCTTACGGATGAGAGTCGTCGCAATGTGCTCATAATCGATGATTCTCTTTTCAGCAGATCTCGTTCCAAGAAGGTTGAGCTGCTGGCAAAGGTCTATGACCATGTGGAGCACAAATATACCAAAGGTTTCCGCATGCTGACGCTTGGATGGAGTGATGGTAATTCATTCCTTCCGCTCAGTCATTGCCTGCTTTCCTCTGCCAACCGTGAAAACCGTCTGCAGGAAGCGTCCGTTGGCGTTGATGCCAGGAGTAATGGCGGTAAGCAACGTAAGCTGGCACAGACTAAAGCAACCAGCGTACTCCAGACGCTTCTGAAAGAGGCGAAAGCAGTCGAAATTCCAGCTAAGTATGTTCTCTTTGACACCTGGTTCTGTTCGCCGATTTCGCTGATTCAAATCAAGGAAATCGGCTACGACGTTATTGCCATGGTCAAGAAATCGGAGACCATCCATTTCCGTTACAATGGCCGAATGCAAAGCGCGACAGCTATCTTCCGTGCTGCTACGAAACGTCGTGGGCGTGCCAAGTTTCTGCTTTCTGTAGAAGTTGAAGCAGTAAAAGACTCAATGTCAACACCGGTGAAATTAGTCTTCGTAAGGAAGAAGAATAACCGTCAGGAGTATCTCATCCTAGCTTCGACTGATGTCAATCTGTCAGAAGAAGAAATCATTCAGACTTATGGTAAGCGCTGGAATATTGAAGTCTTTTTCAAGATGTGCAAATCGTTCCTGAAGCTGGGGAAAGAAAACCGGACAATGTCTTATGATGCCATGACGGCTCATGTCTCCATTGTCTTTGCTCGTTACACGATGTTGTCGCTGGAGCAGCGCCGAAATGCAGATAAACGCAGCATTGGTGATCTGTTTTTTGCCTCGTATGATGAGCTGCAAGATTTACGTTATATGGACGCGTTGCTATTGATTTTGAAAAAATTCATTGACAGGATAAAGAAACGAATGCTTTTCATGGAAAAAGAACTGGATGAGATGCTTAATTCTTTCTTAGAAAAACTGCCACTCTTATGGCACAACTGTTTGAAACACTGTGCATGATGTTGGCATTTAAGGAGTCACATTCCCTTGCTGTGCATTATTGCAGGCTTGTTTGGGATGTGCGAAGTTTGAGTTATTAAATACCTTTTGTTTTTTGCCAGAAGTATATCCTGGCTTTTTACGCATGATGATAGCAGCTAAATTAAGTGTTTTATTCATATATTTATGTACCGTAGTTTTACTTAAATGAATTCCATAACGTGATAAAAATACACGCATAGCTCTGTGCCCTACAGTTCTATTATTATTGTAATAAATATACTTAATCCTTTCATAGATGGTCTCACGCTGCTCGTGATATTCAACTTTAGTATCTTTAAGATAATTATAATAACCATTAGGACTAATGCCAAATCTGCGACACAGCCACCTTAAACCAAAATATTCTTTATTGTTGTCAATGAAACGATATACCACTAATCGATTTCCTTTGCGAAGAATGCCGCTGCTTTTTTTAAGAACTCAATCTCTTTATCTTTTTCCTTGAGCATCTGGTTGAGTTTTCGAATTTCACTTGCAGAATCACTTTCACTTGTTTTTTGAGTGGTATGTTTGTATTGGCATTCTTCACCATATTTTTTAGACCATTCTGTAATGGTGCTTTTGGCAACATTATATTCAGCAGCTAATTCTACTGTTGATTTATTGCCTGACATATAGGCTCTTACAACTTCTCTTTTGAAGTCATCGTTGTAACGTACTGACATTGCTCAGTCCTCCTTGGATAATAAATTTATTTTATCATATTATCCGAACAGGGTGTTACAAATTTAGTATACCACTACAGCGGTCCAATCGGCGTTATGCTTGCCGAACATGAACAGGGAAGGGTTTACATCCGGAATATGAGTCAGGCCGTAGTCGATTATGAAGTGGGGAATGCAGAGGCGACGGCTTTGTTGGTTAAATATATCACGGACTACATCGAACTGCTGGAACAACACATCAGCAAAGAAAACACAATGCTTTTCTCAATGGCCGATAAGCTTTTATCGGCAGAGATGCAGGAGAAACTGTTCGACAGGTTCGAGACGCTGGAAGAAGAAGTGATCGGAATGGGTAAACACGAAGAATTGCACAAGCGGCTGGAAAGATTGGGAACAACGTATCTTGGTCGTTCCGGTCACGGGCAACACTGAAAAATCAAACGGGAACAGCCATATATAAAAGATTCGGTCATTGGACTAATTTAGTGATGAATGGTTGGTGGCCTAAGCTTTGATATGGTAGCCAACGTTTCATAGTTTTGTGGACAAAAATAAAAGGGGGAATTTTAATGAGTATGTTCTGTTATCAATGCCAGGAAACTGCAAAAGGCACGGGGTGTGAAGTCAGAGGAGTATGCGGCAAAACAGAAGAAGTAGCCAAACTTCAGGATCTACTGATTTATACCCTGAAAGGCATTTCGGAAGTCGTTGTGAAAGGAAAACTTGACACCAAGGGATTAGGGAACATTAACCATGAGGTTATGAAGAGCTTGTTTATGACAATTACGAACGCGAATTTTGATGCGGCTGCCTTTGAAGCAGAAATTAAAAAAATGCTTAAATTGAGAAATGAGTTACGGGCGAAAATTGCTGCTGGTCAACTGCATGACGCCGCAACGTTTGAAGTTTCGTTAAAAGAAGCCATGGTGGAAAAAGCTGCTGCGGTCGGCGTGCTGGCAACACAGAACGAAGACGTGCGCTCCTTGCGGGAGCTGATTACCTATGGCTTGAAAGGATTGGCGGCATACGCTCATCACGCTCTCAATATCGGCAAAGAAAATGGTGAGCTTTACGCTTTTATTTATGAAGCCCTGGCGGCAACACTTAATGACGGACTTTCTGCTGACGAGTTGGTTGCTTTGACACTGAAAACAGGCGAATATGGTGTAAAAGCGATGGCACTTCTGGACGAAGCTAATACTTCAAAGTATGGCAATCCTCAAATCACGGAAGTGAACATCGGTGTACGCAATAACCCTGCAATCCTAATATCTGGCCACGACCTGACTGACCTGGAGCAACTGCTGGAACAGACAAAAGGCACAGGGGTCGATGTGTACACACATAGTGAGATGCTGCCGGCTCATTATTATCCTTTTTTCAAGAAATATGACAACCTCGTGGGGAACTACGGGAACGCTTGGTGGAAACAGGTGGGCGAGTTCGAAACTTTCAACGGCCCAATTCTGTTTACGACCAATTGCATTGTTCCGCCTCGGAGCGAAGAAGTACAAACTCGGATATTCACAACCGGCGCTGCGGGCTACCCTGGCTGCCCGCATATCGTAGCAGATACGAGCGGCAAAAAAGATTTTTCGACGGTCATTGCGATGGCAAAAAAACTGAAGGCACCGACAGAAATTGAAACCGGTAAGATTGTTGGAGGATTTGCTCATGAGCAGGTCTTTGCCGTGGCGGACAAAGTTGTGGCTGCTGTGAAGTCAGGCGCGATTAAGAGATTCTTTGTAATGGCCGGTTGTGATGGTCGCATGAAGTCAAGGGAATATTACACCGAGTTTGCGACAAAACTGCCGAAAGACACGGTAATTCTGACTGCCGGTTGTGCAAAATATAGATACAACAAGCTAGCTTTAGGAGATATTGGCGGTATTCCGCGCGTATTGGATGCAGGGCAATGCAATGACTCATATTCACTCGCTGTCATAGCACTAAAACTGAAAGAAGTCTTCGGCGTCGATGATGTCAACAAACTACCTATTGCCTACAATATCGCTTGGTATGAGCAGAAAGCGGTTATTGTTCTATTGGCGTTGCTCTACCTCGGAGTGAAAAATATCCATCTGGGGCCGACGTTGCCGGGATTCTTGTCACCCAATGTTGCAAAGGTCCTTGTTGAGACTTTTGGTATCGCGGGTATCGGAAGCGTAGACGACGATATCAAACTGTTCATGGGGGCCTAAATATTAAGAAGTAAACAGCCCTTATTAGCATTCGGATATTCATATGATACCCCTTAAGTAGACAAGGTAAATAACCAAAATCTACTTAGGGGGTATTTTCATGCCTAGAAAATCCAAATATTCTATTGAACAACGAGTGCAAGCCTGCAAGGATTATCGCAGTGGCACACGTAGCTTAAAAGAAATATGTATTTCTCTTGGAACACCGAGGGAAAAGACAATTATGGAATGGTCTAAGAAATATGAAAAGTATGGAATAATGGCTTTTCAGGAACATTCAGGCAACAAAAGTTATACAAAAGAATTCAAACTTCGGGTAGTTGAAGAATATATCGCTGGTTTGGGTTCTTTACAAGATTTGATAATAAAATATGATATTTCTTCTTCACACCAGCTACGAGAATGGATTTCGTTGTATAATGCCAATAGAAAACTTAAGGACTACTGTTCGAAACGGGAGGTCTATATGGCAGAGGCGAGATGAAAAACAACTATTGAAGAACGTAAGCAAATCGTTGAATACTGTTTAAATCACGAACGGAATTATAAAGATACAGCATCACTTTATGATGTGTCTTATAGCCAGGTATATTCGTGGGTGAAGAAATACGATGCAGGTGGTGAAAACACATTATTTGATAAACGAGGACATCACAAAACAGACGATGAGGTTGATGAACTTGAGCAACTTAGACGTGAAAACATCAGGCTAAAACGCCAACTTGAAGAAAAGGATATGCTAGCAGAACTGTTAAAAAAAGTGAAAGAATTCGAAAGGATGTGCACTATAGTCAAGCAAGTGGACACAAATTCAGCTAATTTGTTATCAAGCAGAAGCAGAAGATATTTGGCTGTCATAGGCAGCCTCAGCTTCATTGGGCGTCAAGTAGCCTAAGGCGCCATGAGGACGCTTAGGATTGTAGTAGCCTTCTATATATTCAAAGATCGAGCTTTTCAATTCTTCAAAAGTATGGTATGTCTTTCTGTTAGTTTCTTCTTTCTTCAGATATTTGAAGAAAGATTCACATACAGCGTTGTCAAAAGGGTAGCCTTTTTTAGAGAAAGACTGAACGACGTTCAAAGAGTCTAGTAGCTGCCGGAAAGCAAATGCAGTGTACTGGGAACCACGGTCTGAGTGGAACATCAGGCCGAATGTTGCATTCCTTTTTGCATAGGCTTTTTTAAATGTTTTCAGGACAAGGTCTACATCGGGTTTGCCGGAAAGATGCCAAGAAATTACTTTCCTTGAGAAAAGATCGATGATTATGCATAAGTAATACCATTTGCCACCGGCTCTGATGTAGGTAAAGTCGCTGACCCAAGCAAGGTTAGGAGCTTTTTGCGTAAAGAGCTGTTTTAAATGATTTGGGCAGTCGTCCTCGTCTGCTGCAGCACGAACAAAAGAAGGCTTAACGGAAGACATTGGTGGTAGCTGCATGGTTTTCATCAGGCGGTACACTCTGCCAACGCTGATTTTGATGCCATAATCACGCTCCAATACGTATGTAATCTTGTAAGCACCGAGTCTTTTCTTGTAGTCAGCGTAGATGTGGAGTATGTAGGATTTAATGATCTGGTTTTCCAGACTTCGGGGTGCCGGAGCAGAATGGAAGTGCTTGTAGTATGTACTGCGGTTTACACGCAGGACTTTGCACAGGATTTTGATGTTGTGTTGGAATCTGAGCTTATGAACGGCGTCTAGTCGTTCTTTGAGTGTGGCGTGAATATGGCAATCGCTTTTTTTAGTATGATATTTTCTTCTTCAAGCTGGGAGTTGCGTTTCTGCAGGTCTTTAATCTGTCTGGCGGAGAGAATTTCGCCATCTTCAGTCTTAACCGTGGAATACTGTTTAATCCATTTGGCCAAGGCCGATTGGGAAATACCGTATTCCTTGCACAGGGACGTCTGAGTTTTACCATTGTTAAACAGGGACACAACAGACTTTTTGAATTCTTCGTCATAACGTGTTGATTTGTCAGCCATAATATTACCTCCGTTTGGGTGTGTAATTTATTGTAACAAGTAACATGTATTTGTGTCTACTTTATTAATATAGATCCAAGAGCGAGCTGACTGTATTGAAGAAAACCTCACAGATGCAGACGGACTTATTGCAGGGTGCCAACGCATCCTTGAAAACGTACGCGTCCGAGGAGAAGAAAAAAATGCAGGCAATTAAGAATCAGAGGAATGTAGCCTACGGAGTTGGAGCGGTTTTACTATATGCTTTAGTTAGGAAATAGAATAGATAATTTGATGCCCACTGAGGATGAATTTTCTTGGTGGGTTTATTTTTTTTATTTATATTTTTTCAAAACCGTCAGATTCATTACTTTCTCAAGGCTATTAGGTAGAGGGTCAAAAAACACTCTCGGAAAGAGGTGATAAAGATAGAACACAATTTGAAAATCAGTGTATCCAAGAAGGCAAAATCAGATGGTATTCTTTCTTGCCGTAGTATTAGTGTACGAGAACGTATTCTATGCTTCTTCCTCGGAAGAAAACAGAAACTCACAATTCTTGTACCCGGTGACAACGTGAAAGAAGCTTCCATTTGTACGGTTAAGGAAGGAGGTGCGACATCGTAAGTAAAGTAAGCGAATTATCCATGCTCGTGGATGAACTCAAAAAGTGCGGCGAAACCTTGGTACGTATTTCCGAAGAACTGGCTGATTTGTTCAGCAGTGGAAAGGACGCAATGCAGCCTGTAAAAAAGACTGCTGTTAAGAAGAAAACCAACGAGGAGCCAAAAGCTGAAGTGCCGGAAGAAAAAGCACTCACGTTGGAAGATGTCAGAGCCGTGTGTGCGGATAAATCCCACAAAGGCTATACGGCAGAAGTCAAAGCAATCCTTACAAAGCATGGTGCAGAAAAGCTGTCCGGGATAAATCCAGCAGAATATAAGGCACTGCTTGCTGAAGTGGAGGTACTTGGGAATGCCCAATAAACAGAAGGTGAATTGTACTGTAGGTGCAAGAGAGACCGGTCTGGACCACGCAGTCTTATCAGCATCCTCCAGTCACAGGTGGCTGGAGTGTCCGCCATCGGCATTGCAGTGTGCTAAGGTCGGTGACACCACAAGCGAGTTTGCAATGCAGGGCACCGATGCCCACAGCCTTTGCGAACACAAACTGAAAACAGCACTGGGGCAGAAATCGAAAGATCCAACAGAAAACCTTACTTTCTTCGATGAAGAAATGGCGGACTGCTCGGATATGTATGCCCAGTATGTGATGGAGCAGCTTGCTGTGGCAAAAGAAAAATGCAAAGACCCTATTGTTCTAATTGAACAGCATCTTGATTTTTCCAAATGGGTGCCGCAGGGCTTCGGCACTGGGGACTGCGTGATTGTTGCAGATGAAACGCTGACCGTCATTGATTTTAAGTATGGTGTCGGAATTTTGGTGGATGCAGAAAAGAATCCTCAGATGATGTGCTATGCACTGGGAGCCTTACAACTGTTTGACGGGATCTATGATATTGATTTGGTGACCATGACTATCTTCCAGCCAAGGCGGGATAGTGTCAGCACATACACCATTTCCAAAGAAGAACTTCTGAAATGGGCGGATGAAGTGCTGAGTCCAACAGCACAGCTGGCGGCAAATGGTGAGGGTGAATACAAAGCCGGAGACCACTGTCAGTTCTGTAAGGTAAAAGCCACCTGCCGCAAGAGAGCCGAATACAACCTTGAACTTGCGCGTTACGATTTTGAGATGCCTTCCACCCTTGAAGATGATGAGATAGAGGCCATTCTTTCAAAAGTTGATGCACTGGTATCTTGGGCAGGTGATATCAAGGAATACGCTTTGCAGCAGGCAGTCAGCGGCAAGGGGTGGAAAGACTGGAAGATTGTCGAAGGACGCTCCAACAGGAAATATGTCAATGAAACCGCTGTGGTGGATACGGTTAAGGATGCCGGATATGACCCATATGAACATAAGGTTCTGGGTATTACGGCAATGACCAAACTGCTCGGCAAGACAAGATTTGAAGAACTGCTCTCCGGCTTTATTGAAAAGCCACAGGGCAAGCCAACCTTAGTACCGATGTCGGACAAGCGTCCGGCTATGAATACAGCAGCAAACGATTTTAAGGAGGACAAATGATATGTCAAAAAATTATACGAACCCTACAAAGGTAATCACAGGAGTAAAAACACGCTGGTCTTATGCAAATGTATGGGATGCGAAATCCATCAACGGCGGCGCACCGAAATTCAGCGTGAGCCTTATCATTCCTAAGGACGATACAGTAACCGTCAATAAAATTAAAGCGGCTATTCAATCTGCTTATGAGGGGGGTCAATCTAAGCTTAAGGGAAGTGGCAAAACTGTACCTGCCCTTTCCGTACTTAAGACACCAATGAGGGATGGCGATTTGGAACGTCCTGATGATGAAGCCTATGCAAACAGCTACTTCATCAATGCAAACAGTGCAGCTGCTCCGGGCATCGTAGATGCAGACCGTCAGCCTATCATTGACCGCAGCGAGGTATACAGCGGTGTGTATGGCCGTGCCAGCATTAACTTTTATGCCTTCAACTCTAACGGCAATAAGGGTATTGCCTGCGGTCTGAACAACCTCCAGAAGATGAAAGACGGAGAGGCACTTGGCGGAAAGAGCCGTGCTGAGGATGATTTTGCGACCGGTGATGATGAAGATTTTTTAGCATAGGGGGATGAAAGATGTTCAGTTATGAATTTCAGAAGCAGTTAGTAGTTTCAGCAGGGGCAATTTTTATCTATGTAATTGCTGCCTATACTATTTTAGACTGCGCCAATATGGCTATCAAAGGGATTTATAAATTAGGGAAAAACACGATTGGTAAGTTGAAGGAAAAAGGCTATTTAAAATAACACACGGGCGGTAGAGGGAAACCTTTACCGCTTAAATTTTCATAGGATGGAGAGGAAATGAAATCTATAAGTATTGATTTAGAAACGTATTCAGATGTTGATTTACAGAAATGTGGCGTATACCGTTATACGCAGTCATCCAATTTTGAAATTCTGCTGTTTGGATATGCCGTTGATGGCGGAGCAGTTCAGGTGATAGATGTTGCTTGCGGCGAGAAAGTTCCTATAGAAATTATTAAGGCACTGACAGATGATAGCGTGACAAAATGGGCATTTAACAGTTCATTCGAGAGGGTCTGTCTTTCGGTATGGATGAAAAGAAACCATCCGCATTACTTCAGCAGTTACAGCATCGATGAGGACACAGTAAGAGATTACCTTGACCCAGCCGCATGGAAATGCTCATGTGTTTGGTCGGCATATATGGGACTGCCGTTATCTCTTGCCGGTGCCGGCACGGTGCTTGGGCTGGAAGAAAAAAAGCTGAAGGAAGGCAAAGACCTCATCCGATATTTCTGTGTTCCCTGCAAGCCGACCAAGGTCAACGGCGGCAGGACACGCAATCTGCCGGAGCATGATATGGAAAAGTGGAATCTGTTCAAGTTCTATAACAAGCGGGACGTCGAGGTTGAGATGTCCATACAGGACAGGCTGAAAAAATATCCTGTGCCAGATTTCGTGTGGGACGAATACCACCTCGACCAAGAAATCAATGACCGTGGGATTGCTCTTGATATGGATGTTGTGGAGAATGCCATTTCTTTTGATGCGAAGTCCAAGGCAGAGCTGGCAGAGAAAGTGCGGAAACTGACCAATCTTGATAACCCAAACTCTGTGGTGCAGATGAAACGGTGGCTGGCGGATAACGGTCTGGAGCTGGACAGCCTTGGCAAAAAGGAAGTAGCACAGGCGGTCAAAACAGCACCTAAGGAGCTGGCGGAGGTTCTGCTTCTACGGCAGCAGCTATCCAAGTCCTCTGTAAAGAAATACCAGGCAATGCAGAATGCAGTCTGTGAGGACGGCAGAACGAGAGGAATGTTTCAGTTTTATGGTGCCAACCGTTCCGGCCGATGGGCTGGCAGAATGATTCAACTTCAAAATCTGCCTCAGAATCATATGCCGGATTTAAGGCAGGCGCGTGGTCTTGTAGAGTCCGGCAATTATACTGCGCTGGAACTTTTATATGATGATATCCCAGATACCCTGTCGCAGCTTATCCGCACAGCCTTTGTGCCGAGAGCCGAGATGAAATTTGTAGTGGCGGATTTTTCTGCCATTGAAGCAAGGGTGCTTTCATATCTTGCCAAAGAAAGCTGGCGAAGCAAGGTCTTTAAGAATAACGGGGATATCTATTGCGCATCGGCATCTGCCATGTTGGGTGTGCCTGTGGAAAAACATGGTGTCAATGGGCATCTCCGTCAAAAGGGCAAAATCGCAGAATTGGCTCTCGGCTACGGCGGTTCGGTCGGTGCATTGAAAGCAATGGGTGCTTTGGATATGGGACTTGAAGAGGAAGAACTCCAGCCGCTTGTGGATTCGTGGAGGTCAGCCAATCCTAACATTGTGCGTTTCTGGTGGGATGTTGACAGATGCGTAAAGGATACGGTCAAGAACAGAGTAACCACAGAAACACACGGCATCCGCTTTTTCTATCAGAGCGGTATGCTGTTCATTCAGCTGCCAAGCGGCAGACGGCTTTCCTATGTGAAGCCGCATATGGGAGAGAACCGTTTCGGCGGCGAGGCAGTGACCTATGAAGGTGTGGGCGGTACGAAGAAATGGGAACGCATCGAAAGCTACGGTCCCAAGTTCGTGGAAAATATCGTGCAGGCAATCAGCCGTGACATTCTTGCCTATGCCATGCGCACCTTATCTCATTGTTTTATCTGCGGTCATGTTCATGATGAACTGATTATTGAGTGCAGCATGGGAGTCCCCATTGATGCCGTGTGCGAGCAGATGGGAAGGACCCCGCCTTGGATTTCAGGACTTCTGCTCCGGGCAGATGGGTACGAATGCAGCTTCTATAAAAAAGATTAGAAATCGTCAGATTGCACTTCTTGCCAAGGCTATAAGGTAGGAGGTGCTTTTCTAATGAATGATGAGAATAAAACAGTAACGAAAATTACAGAGCCGGACAGTTTACCTGTCCTTATGAAATCACGCATGACGGAGGAACAGCTGTGCGGTGATTATAAATATTGTATGGCACAGAAAATGACAAAAGCATTGCTTGATAAGGGCCTGATTTCTGTGGATGAATTCAACAAAATCAGCGAAAGAAACCGCCAAGCTTTCTCTCCATATTTAGCTGAAATTATACCATAAAAGACTTGATATATATCGATTAGTACGGGAATATGTCCATACCGAAAGCGAGGTGAGTTGATGAAAAGGATAACAAAAATTGAAGAAAATAATGCCTTATCGGTTAAGACGAAAACCCGTGTTGCTGCCTATTGCAGAGTGTCCACGGCAAGCGATGAACAGCTTATCAGCCTTGATACGCAGAAAGCACATTATGAGGATTATATCAAATCCAATAGCGAGTGGGAGTACGCAGGGGTATTTTTTGATGAAGGTATTACTGGCACCAAAAAGGAGTGTCGTGACGGTCTGAATTCCCTGATTGATTCCTGCGAAAAAGGTCTTGTGGACTTGGTCATTACAAAGTCCATCAGCCGATTCAGCAGAAATACAACAGACTGTTTGGAACTGGTAAGAAAGCTGATGGCGCTAAATGTGACCGTGATTTTCGAGAAAGAAAATATTAACACGGATACGATGGAAAGTGAATTGATGCTTTCCATATTAAGCAGTCTTGCGGAAAGCGAATCGGTATCCATTTCTGAAAATAACAAATGGTCTATACAGAAACGCTTCCAGAATGGTACCTACATTATTTCCTATCCGCCTTATGGCTATGAAAATATAGGTGGAGAAATGATTGTTGTGCCGGAACAGGCAGAGATTGTCAAAAATATATTTGAAGATACGCTTGGCGGGAAAAGCACTCATGTTATTGCAAAGGAACTGAATGACAGCGGTGTAACAAGCAAAAAAGGTGGAAAATGGACTCCCGGAGCAATCAATGCGGTTATTCGCAACGAAAAATTCACGGGTGATGTGATTTTCCAAAAGACCTACACCGACAGCCAACTTAGCCGCCATACAAATGATGGTGAGTTGAATCAATATCTGTGTGAGAACCATCATGAGCCGATTGTAAGCCACGAGATTTTTGAAAAGGCAAACGAGGTTCTAAATCAGCGTGGCAAGGAAAAAGGAAATGGTGAGAGAACCGAACGCTATCAGAATCGTTATGGCTTCTCAGGCAGAATCAAATGCGGACAGTGCGGCGGAGTCTTTAAAAGAAGAAGCCATTATAAGCCGAGCGGAAGTTACATTGCTTGGTGCTGCACCCATCATATCGAGGACAGGTATTCCTGCTCCATGAAGTACATTACGGATGATGGCATAAAGGCGGCGTTCCTTACCATGATGAATAAACTGGTATTTGCCCATCAGCGTATATTAAAGCCATTGCTTCACAGCCTGCAGGGATTTGATGATAAGAACAGGCTCCTGCAGATACAGGAATATGAAACAAAGCTAGAAAAGAACATGGAGCAAAGGCAGGTGCTGACAAGTGTAATGGCAAGCGGACTGTTAGAGCCGGCTCTTTTCAGCAAAAAGATTACGGCTTTAATTTTGGAAGAGAAGCAATTGCAGGAAGGAAAGAAACAGATGATAAACACGGTCAGTGGTGACAGGACAAAGATTGAAGCCTTAGAAAAACTTATGAAATTTGTACTCGGCAGCGAGATGCTGACGGAATATTCGGATGAGATATTCCTTTCCCATGTGGAAGGGATTATCGTGCTTTCAAGGGAAGAAATCGTCTTTGAATTAAAGTGCGGACTGAAATTAAAGGAAAGGCTGGTGGGATAATGGCACATATACCCTACGGATACAAAATTGTGAATGGAAAAGCAGAAGTCGATGAAAAACAGGCGGAAGCAGTCAGAAAGCTGTTTGACGGTTACATTGCAGGACTTGGATTAAAGACTGCATCAGAGAATGCGGGTCTTGATATTTTTCATGGCAGTGCAGGCAGAATGTTAAGAAACAAGCATTATCTTGGGGACGAATATTATCTTGCCATTATCGACAGGGAGCGATTTGATAAGGCGGAGGAAATCCGAATAGCAAGGGCATCTTCCTTGGGCAGGGTCAGAGAACTGCAGGCTGCACCAAAACCAATGGCAGATACAAGGTTTACCATGCCGTCTGTTGAGAGAAAATTTGCAGATCCATTTGAACAGGCAGAATATGCCTACAGCTTAATTGAAAGCGAGGTGGCGATACATGAATAAGAGTATCACAGTTATCCCGGCACGAAAGCGTGTGGGAAATACCGTAAATAAAGAAGTAAATCCGAAACTCAGAGTCGCAGCGTACTGCCGAGTTAGTACAGACAGCGATGAGCAGGCTACCAGTTATGATGCACAGGTAGAACATTATTCTAATTTCATACAGAAAAATGAGGAATGGGAGTTTGCCGGGATATTCGCTGACGATGGCATCTCCGGCACCAATACCAAAAAGCGTGAAGAATTCAACCGTATGATTGAAGAGTGTATGACGGGCAGTATTGATATGATAATTACAAAGTCCATCAGCCGATTTGCCCGTAACACCTTGGACTGCCTTCGCTACATAAGACAGTTAAAGGAAAAGAACATCCCCGTGTTTTTTGAGAAAGAAAACATCAACACAATGGATTCTAAGGGAGAGGTGCTGCTGACCATTATGGCAAGCCTTGCACAGCAGGAATCGGAGTCCTTAAGCAAAAATGTGAAGATGGGGATGCAGTTTCGATTTCAGAAGGGAGAGGTGCAGGTCAACCATAATCGCTTTATGGGATATACCAAGGACGAAGATGGACACCTTATCATTGAGCCTACCGAGGCAGAAATCGTCAAACGAATTTACCGAGAATATCTACAGGGCGCAAGCCTAAAACAAATCGGAGACGGCTTGATGAAGGATGGTATTCTAACGGGTGCAGGAAAACCAAAGTGGCGTCCTGAATCAGTGAAGAAAATTCTGAAAAACGAGAAGTATATTGGGGATGCCCTTCTGCAAAAAACCTACACCGTGGATGTCCTTACCAAAAAGCGAGTGAAGAATAACGGCATCGTTCCACAGTATTATGTAGAAAACAGTCACAAACCGATTATCCCCCGTGACCTTTATATGCAGGTGCAGGAAGAAATGCTCAGAAGGTCCAATCTTCACAGCGGTGTGAACCGAAAGAAACGAGTCTACAGCAGCAAATATGCACTTTCGAGTATTGTCTACTGCTCGAAATGCGGGGAAATTTACCGAAGGGTTGCTTGGAACAATCATGGAAAACGCTCTACGGTATGGCGATGCGTAAACCGAGTGGAGCGTGGTCCCGGCTGCTGTGATGCACCAACCGTGAAGGAAGAGGAATTACAGAATGCTGTGGTAAGGGCAATCAACATGGCTCTTGGTGTCAAGGAGGATATGCTTGCCGCTTTGGAGAAAAATATAGCGATGGTGCTTGCTTTGGAAGATGAGACTTCGATGGAAAGCCTTGATGCCAAGCTGGAAGAGTTGCAGCAGGAGCTTCTGAAACGAGCCAATGCAGGACAGGATTACGATGACCTTGCCGATGAGATAGACAGCCTGCGTGAGAAGAAGCAAGAGGTCATGGCGGACAATGCCGAGCGAGAAGGACAGAAACAGCGAATTGTGGAAATGCAGCAGTTCCTTGCTGGGCAGACGGAGCAGATTGAAGAATATGATGAAAACATGATCAGAAGAATGGTGGAGAAGATAACGGTTTATGAGGATAAATTCACGGTTGAATTTAAGTCTGGGACGAGTGTGGATGTGGAAAGATGAGATAATACTGCCAGACAGCCCCTTACAGAAAATGTAGGGGGTATATGTATATTTTATAAAAATCAGATATTTAAAACGATGAGTTTTTTGTCTAAACATACAAAATACACATTTACGCATTGACAACTGTGAATGTGAGCGATATAATTGGGTCAGTTGTAAATAAGGAGTGTGATGAACAATGGATTATAAAGCTGATGTACGACTTATAAAAGCTTTGGCAGATGAAAATAGGCTTGCTGTATTGAGAGCACTGCAGGGCGGAGAAAAATGTGGATGCGTTCTTCTGGAAGAATTGCAGATTACTCAGCCAACATTATCTCACCACATGAAAATATTGTGTGATAGCGGAATGGTTGATAGCTGCAAAGACGGCAAATGGATGCATTATTCTTTATCGTTAGAAGGATGTCATAGGTTAAGATGTCTTGCAGATAAGTATTCAATAAAGGATGCAGATTTTGCTGATTATAAAAAATGCAATGCCGAAAATAGATGTAATAAATAATAGTGAATGTGCATAAAAATAAAAAAGGCAATCTTCGGATTGCCTATATCTTAAATTTTTAAATTGATACATATAAATATGTAAATATAATTAAGGAGGTTTTTCTATGGAAATACTAAAAGGAATCGGTACATTTTTACAAGACCAAGTGCTTGGAATGAAATGGTTGAATGAAGTAATCGGCAATATGCTGTCTTTGTTCGGACTTGATGTAACAAGCAGAATCGGTGGCAGCGTTCTATTTTTTCTTTATGATGTAACAAAAATCACAATACTCTTATGCTTTTTGATTTTTCTTATTTCATATATTCAAAGCTATTTTCCACCGGAACGAAGCAAAAAAATTATGGCACGGTTTCACGGAGTATGGGCAAATATTATTGCCGCTTTGCTCGGAACGGTAACACCGTTTTGTTCCTGTTCCTCTATTCCGATTTTTATTGGCTTTACAAGTGCAGGGTTACCACTTGGCGTAACATTCTCGTTTTTAATTTCTTCCCCTATGGTAGACCTTGGCTCTCTCGTACTTTTGATGAGTATTTTCGGTTGGAAGGTTGCAGTTTTGTACGTTATTTTGGGCTTAGTTATTGCAGTAGTAGGCGGTACACTGATTGAAAAATTGCATATGGAGAAATATGTAGAGGACTTTATTAAAAACGCATCCAGCGTAGACATTGAAAATACGGCACAAACACAAAAAGACCGTTTGATATTTGCAAAAGACCAAGTTGTTTCCACATTCAAAAAAGTCTTCCCATATATCCTTGTGGGTGTTGGTATCGGCGCAGTTATTCATAACTGGATTCCAGAGTCTTGGATTGAAATGGTTCTCGGCTCTAACAATCCTTTTGGTGTTGTCCTTACCACATTACTTGGAATTCCTATGTATGCTGATATTTTCGGCACAATTCCTATTGCTGAAGCATTACTATTCAAGGGCGCACAGCTTGGAACAGTATTATCATTTATGATGGCGGTAACAACATTGTCATTACCATCAATGATTATGCTTCGCAAAGCCGTAAAACCAAAGCTATTGGCAGCCTTTATTGTTATATGCACGGTAGGCATTATTTTAGTCGGCTATTTATTTAATGCTCTACAATTCTTATTTATATAAAAATCAGGAGGAAGAAAAAAATGGCTAAGAACTGATACCCAGTAATTGATTATATTTTATGTGAAGAATGCGGAACGTGTGTTAATAACTGCCCGCACACTGTATACAATAAAGAGAAGTCATCTTCTCCGATTGTTGTAAGACCAAATGACTGCGTTGATCATTGCCACGGCTGTGGTAATCATTGTCCTGTTGGGGCAATCACTTATGTCGGTGATGATACAGGTTGGACACCGCCTAATGGTGGCTCATACAAAGAAGATGATTGCGGTTGTGGCTGTAGTGGAGGTGGGTGCTGTGGATAAGGTGGCTTCAAATAAAAAATCTTTGCTTCTTAAAATTGCAATTGTAGTAGCCATTGTCGTTGTAATTGTGGGAATATTTATTTTTAAATCAGCAAAGAACAATGACCAAACAGCACAAGAAAACACTGCTTCTCAATCGCAAACCGAGGAAGATGCAGTTAATTATCCACTGAAAATTACAAAAACTGACCTTGAATCAATTAAAGCATATGGAATACCTACTGTCATTGATTTTGGGTCTGATTCTTGTATTCCATGTAAACAAATGGCACCTGTTCTGGAAACCTTGAATAAAGAATGGCAAGGAAAAGCAGCTGTTCAGTTTATGGATGTTTGGAAATATACAGATGGTGTTAGCGATTTCCCTGTTTCTGTAATTCCTACTCAAGTTTTCTTTAACGCAGATGGAACACCATATGTTCCAAGCGAAGCGATACAAAAAGAAATAGAATTTACAATGTATTCTGATAAAAATACAAACGAGCATATTTTTACAGTCCATCAAGGAGGTATAACCGAGGAACAAATGCGAAAGATATTTGCTGAAATGGGGGTTGAGTAATGATAAATGAGTGGTTAGAACAATTATCATCCCTTATTCAGAGCAGTCTTTGGTTAGCGCCGGTTCTTGCACTCCTTGCAGGAATTTTAACTTCCTTTACGCCCTGCTCCTTGTCCAGTATTCCTCTTGTGATAGGCTATGTGGGAGGTACAGGTCAAAAGAACACGAAAAGAGCATTTAGGCTAGCGTTAACTTTTGCGCTTGGCTCCGCTGTTACATTTACCATACTTGGCGTCATTGCTTCTCTTGCAGGTAAACTTATGGGAACAAGTGCCGGTTGGTGGTACATAATCCTTGGCGTGTTAATGGTACTCATGGCACTTCAAACTTGGGGTGTATTTGAGATTATCCCCTCAAGCTATTTAATTTCAAAAAACACAAAAAGAGGTTATGTGGGTGCGTTTATCGCAGGAATACTTGGGGGTGTTTTCTCATCGCCCTGTTCAACGCCTGTTCTGATTGCACTGCTTGCTATCGTAGCAGGAAAAGGCAACATTGTTTGGGGGATTCTCTTACTATTGATTTACTCTGTAGGTCATGGTATCCTTGCAATAGTTGCAGGTACATCGGTAGGATTAGTGCAAAAGATAACAACTAACAAAAAATATGGCAGGTTCAGCATTGTACTTAAAGTAATTATGGGAATGATTATATTACTAATCGGTTTCTATATGTTCTATTTAGGATTTTAATTAAATTTATTTTGGAGGTATTTATTATGAGTTTATTTGGTAAAAAGAAAGAAGAAAAGAAAGAAAGCTGTTGCTGTGGAGGAAACTGCAATGCAGAAACTGTAAAAGCAGCAGAAGAATCAAAAACAAGTGGAGCAAGCGTGAAAATTCTCGGTTCTGGCTGTGCAAAATGCAATCAGCTTGAAGCGAATACTTTGGAAGCTCTAAAATCCCTTGGTATGGATACCACAATCGACCATATCACTGATTTTGGTCAGATTGCAGCTTATGGTGTTATGAGTACACCTGCCCTTGTTGTTGATGGTAAGGTTGTAGCTTATGGCAAGGTGCTTAAGACTGATGAAGTGGTTAAAATTCTTCAAAAAGTCAGAGGGTAATGCACTTCTTTGCTTTAGTAATTGCATTAAAATCAAATTATTATAAAACTTAACGCCATTTTGTAACAAATGGCGTTATAACAGCATAGTATATGAGTACAAGTGCATATATGAATATACGGGGGTAATCAAATGATTGATATATTGAAAGCATTGGCAGAAGAAACAAGGTTGCGTATCTTTGCTCAAATTATCAAAGGTGATATGTGCGTTTGCGAAATAGAAGAATGCTTAGAGCTTACTCAGTCTAATGCGTCAAGACACCTAACTGCATTAAAAAGAGCAGGAATTCTTGACAGTTATAAAACTGCTCAATGGGCATACTACAAAGTAAGCGATACTTTTATTACAGAAAACAAGGAACTATATAATTATCTAATTCAAAAAACGAAAGAACTTAAAACTTTTGAATCAGACAGTGAAAAATACAATAAATGCAAATCAACTGATATGTGTTCTTGTAAAAAGGATTGTAAGGAGGATTTACAATGAGTGAGAAAAAAGCAGAAGGTATTGGGTTCTTTCAAAAGTACTTAACGTTATGGGTAGCTATTTGCATGGCACTTGGCATACTAATAGGAAAATTTTCACCACAAATACCTGCATTCTTCGGTAAATTTGAATATGCCAATGTTTCAATTCCCATTGTCATACTGATATGGGTTATGATTTACCCAATGATGATGAAGGTTGACTTTCAAAGTGTCAAAAATGTCAGCAAAAATCCCAAAGGATTGTTTGTTACATGGATTGTAAACTGGCTGATCAAGCCATTTACCATGTATGGCATTGCAAGCTTATTTTTCTTTGTTATATTCAAAGGTTTTATCACACCAGACTTAGCAAAAGAATATCTTGCAGGTGCTGTACTTTTAGGAGCTGCTCCTTGTACTGCAATGGTTTTTGTATGGAGTCACTTAACAAAAGGAAATCCAGCATATACCGTTGTTCAGGTTGCAACAAATGATTTAATTATTCTGGTGGCATTTATTCCGATTGTAAAATTCCTGCTTGGAGTATCCAATGTTACGGTTCCTTGGAACACCTTGATTTTATCCGTTGTGCTTTTTGTAGTAGTTCCACTTGCAGGAGGAATAATAACCCGTGTGATTGTGACCAAAGCAAAAAGCAAAGAATATTTTGAAGGAACTTTTGTAAAGAAATTTGATGGCATTACAACCATCGGATTGCTATTAACTTTGATACTGTTATTTTCATTCCAAGGCAATGTTATCCTTGAAAACCCTTTGCATATCTTACTGATTGCAATACCACTGATTATACAGACTTTTCTCATTTTCTTCATTGCATACTTTGCAAGTAGGGTTTTGAAATTGCCACACGATGTTGCAGCTCCTGCTGGAATGATCGGAGCATCTAACTTTTTTGAGCTGTCTGTTGCCGTTGCGATTGCACTTTTTGGAACAACATCACCTGCCGCTCTGGCAACCGTAGTAGGTGTGCTTGTTGAAGTACCCGTAATGCTAACCCTTGTAAAAATAGCAAACAAAACAACAAAATGGTTTCCAAAATCTATAAATAAAAATATAACAAAAAATTAGAATGGAGTGTTTTATTATGAAAAAAATGTTTATTTATGAGCCTGCAATGTGCTGTTCGACTGGTCTGTGCGGTGTATCCGTTGACCCAGAATTACTTCGCTTATCTACCGTTATCAGCAGCCTTCAAAAAAATGGGGTTGAAATTACAAGATACAACCTCACAAGTGCGCCAATGGCATTTGTAAACAACAAGGAAGTCAATAGACTTATCACTGAAAAAGGAGTTGAAGTTCTTCCTATTACCGTTGTTGATGGTGCTATTGTCAAAACAAAAGCTTATCCAACAAATGATGAAATAATCTCTCTTTTACAAGTACCACGCAGTTATCTTGGTGAACAAAAAACTTCTGCTCCTAAGAAAAATGGCGGATGCAATTGTAAAGGAGGATGCTGTTAATGAAACAATTTAATCCTTTAGAACAAGTAAAAACAAAATACCTTTTCTATACCGGAAAAGGTGGCGTTGGAAAAACCTCTGTTGCTTGCTCTACAGCTGTAACTCTTGCTGATAATGGCAAGAAAGTCTTGCTTATTAGCACAGACCCTGCTTCTAACTTACAAGATGTTTTTGAAACTCAACTTAATGGAAAAGGTGTCAAAATCAAAGCAGTGCCTAATTTGGTTGTAGCAAACCTCGACCCAATTCAATCAGCAGCTGAATATCGAGAAAGCGTAATTGCACCTTATCGTGGAAAATTGCCCGATGCAGTTCTTAAAAATATGGAAGAACAACTTTCAGGTTCTTGTACGGTTGAAATTGCCGCTTTTAATGAATTTTCCAACTTTATAACCGATGATACCGTGGCAAAGGATTATGACCATATCATTTTTGATACCGCCCCAACAGGGCATACCCTGCGTATGCTTCAACTTCCGTCTGCATGGAGTAATTTTATCAGTGAAAGCACCCACGGGGCTTCCTGCTTAGGTCAGCTTTCGGGACTTGAAAGCAGAAAAGAAATTTATAAGCAGGCTGTTTCTACACTTGCCAATCAAAATATGACTACCTTAATGTTGATTTCAAGACCAGATGAAGCACCGCTGAAAGAAGCTGCCAGAGCATCAAGCGAACTTCGTGAACTCGGAATTGAGAACCAAGTTTTAATTATCAATGGAATTTTAACTTTTTATGATGATGAAGTATCTCAAAAACTCTATGAGAAACAGCAAAAAGCTCTTTCTCAAATGCCAGATTCCTTAAAATTAACAACGACCCTTCAAATTCCTTTGAGGGCTTATAACATCATGGGGCTTGACAATATTCGTTCCTTGCTTACTGATGATCACTTCATGATGAAAGATGAAAGGCTTAACAGTGATAAAGTTCCTCAATTGAAGGATGTTGTGGAAGATATTTATACCACAGGTAAAAAAGTTGTTTTCACAATGGGTAAAGGCGGCGTTGGTAAAACAACGGTTGCGGCGGCGATTGCGCTTGGATTGGCACACAAAGGCGTTAAAGTACATTTAACCACTACCGACCCTGCTGCACACCTTACCAATGTTATTAAAGAGCAGTCCAATATTTCCATGAGTCATATTGATGAACTTGAAGTTTTAGAAAAATACAAGGAAACTGTTCTGAAAAAAGCAAGAGAAAACAATATGAATGAAGACGATATTGCCTATATAGAGGAAGATTTACGCTCTCCTTGTACACAAGAAATTGCTGTCTTCCGTGCCTTTGCCGATATTGTGGAAAGAGCAGAAAAAGAAGTGGTTGTTATTGATACTGCACCAACAGGTCACACCTTGTTGCTTCTTGATTCCACTCAAAGCTATCACAAAGAGGTTCAGCGTACAATGGGTGATACACCGGAGTCGGTTAAAAAATTATTGCCACAGCTTCGTAATGCCAATGAGACAGAAGTCGTTATTGTTACCCTTGCTGAAACTACCCCTGTATTTGAAGCAATGCGTTTAGAGGAAGATTTGCACCGTGCAGGTATCCATAGTAAATGGTGGGTTATCAATTCTTCACTTTATGCTACTGATACCAAAAATCAAATGCTAAAAGCAAAAGCAAGCAATGAAATTGAATGGATTAACAAAGTAGCATCACACGCTAACGGCAATTTTGCAGTTATAAAATGGAACAGTGAAGAAATTAAGGGAGATCGATTGTTAGAACTATAACGGAGGATGTTTAATGGATAAACCAAAGGTAGCATTTATATGCGTACACAATTCTTGCCGAAGTCAAATTGCAGAGGCGCTTGGAAAGCACCTTGCAGGCGATGAATTTGATTTTTATAGTGCAGGAACAGAAACAAAACCACAAATAAATCAAGATGCCGTAAGGCTTATGAAGGAACTGTATGGCATTGATATGGAGAAAACGCAACATTCCAAATTGCTTGAAGATATTCCTACGGTCGATATTGTAATAACAATGGGCTGCAATGTTCAGTGTCCATTTTTGCCTTGCAAGCACCGTGAGGATTGGGGATTAGAAGACCCTACAGGAAAAAGTGATGCAGAGTTTGAAAGCACCATAAAACAAATAGAAGTTAAGATACTTCAGTTAAAAGATATATAAGCATATCCTCTCAATTCAGATTATGAAATCTGATTGAGAGGTATTTTATTATGTGCTATACTGAAACAGAATTTATTCATAAAGTATTAAAATTGTATTTGCTTTTATCTGTTATAATTAATGGGGTATGAAGGTGAAGCCATTTTAGAGTAATCAGTAGACATATTCCCACAAAACGATAAAATACCGTGGATATATTCCCTCGGACGAGGGGTGTCGAAAATGTGCGTTTGACATTCATTCGCTCATCTCGTGCCATGTGGAGAGTGTTGTGTTGATGACGAGGATTGTAAAATAGAATGATTACCAGATTGTGTAATTTGCTCAGATTAGAAAGCAATAAGGTTAAATTAGTCATTTAGATAGCAGACAAGGAGCAGTAACAATATGAAGATTTCCAAGAAGGATGCTTTGGCCTGGTTTGAATTTTTTGCGCAGCTGCCTGAGGGCGAGCAGCTGCTGGTTAAACAGCAGGAGCTTGTTTATGCTGCCTTTGCGCAGATCGAGGCTGCAGTCATAAAAAGAAATGAAGAGCTGCTGGCACAAATACCCGGTTTGAAAACACTGGAGCAGAGAACGCTTTTTGTGGGACCGGAAGACAAATTCCCCGCTGGCTGCCGATCCTGTTTGCTGGGCAGCGGGCTGACTGCCATCAGAAAAACAAATAAATGTAATTTGCAGTGCAAGTTTTGCTATAATTACGGTGAACTTGATGCTATTGAGCCTGTAGGTGAAGGTATTTGGGTCATTGGCGGGACAAAGTTTTATGAGCAGGATCTTGATCTGCTGCTGTCGATCCATAAAAAGCCCACAGGCGTTGCCTATGTTTATTTAGAACCTTTTATGGAAATCGAGAAATATTATAATATTATTCAAAAATTTAACAAAGCCGGTATTTATCAGCATCTTTATACCAATGGTACTTTGGCTACGGAAACAACGCTGAAAGCGTTGGGTGAGGCCGGTCTGGATGAGCTCAGGTTTAATTTGGGGGCCTCCGGCTGCGCTGATAAGGTGATTGAAAATATTGGCCTGGCTAAAAAATATATCAGAAAAGTCGGTATTGAAACACCTATGACGCCTGAGTTTTTTGAAAAATTCTTTGTAAAAAAGCAGGCTATCTTGGATACGGGTCTGGATTTTATCAATTGTGCGGAGCTGCATTTAAATGGCAATAATATCGATAATTATTGGGGCGAAAAAATGTATATTGCCCGTCATGGCTATATCTCACCGATCTGGAGCCGTGAATTGACCCTGCGATTTATGGCGGTCGCTGACAAAGAAAAATGGGATTTAGTGGTACACGACTGCTCTAATGATACCAAGTTTGCCAGAGATCTGCATTTGGGTGCGCAAGAGGGTAAATGGTTTGGCGCCAGCAGTTATACATCTGAATTTTTAGAAATACCTTATGCCGTATTTTTGCCGGTGCTGCGTGACGATGATTTTCATTTTTTAGTTGAAGAAGAGCTGCCAGACGGCTATAAACCGGGAGAGATGCTTTTTTAGAAGGAGTGGCACCATGGCAAATATCATAGAAATAACTGATATTTCTGTTCCTGAACTGGAAGTATTTGCACAACTGACAGAGAAGCAACTGCGCCATAAGCTGGAACCGGAAAAGGGTATCTTTATCGCTGAAAGCGGCAAGGTCATAGAGTTGGCGCTGGCGGCTGGCTGTGAGCCTGTTTCCTTGTTGATGGAACGTAAGCAGCTCACCGGTCAGGGCAAAAATATTCTTGACCGCTATGATGATGTTACGGTCTATACCGGTGACAGGGAGGTGCTGGCCGGCTTGACTGGCTACAGGCTGACTCGTGGTATTTTGTGCGCTATGCGCCGCCCCCAGCTGCCGCCGGTGCAGCAGATCTGTGCCCAGGCCAGCAGGGTGGCAGTATTGGATAATATCACAGATGCTGCCAATGTGGGAGGAATATTCCGTTCGGCAGCGGCGTTAGGTGTTGATGCCGTGCTGGTGATGCGGTCCTGCTGTGATCCGTTATGCCGCAAAGCCGTACGTGTCAGTATGGGAACGGTATTTCAGATACCCTGGACTTATATCGAAAATGGTATTGCACCATTGCAAGAACTTGGGTTTAAAACAGCGGCGCTGGCTTTGCGTGAGCAGGCCATCAGTATTGATGACCCCAAGCTGATGGCTGAAGCCAGGCTGGCTTTGATTTTTGGTACTGAAGGCTACGGCTTAGCTCAGGCTACGATCGATGCATGTGATTATGTGGTGCAGATACCCATGGCGAATGATGTGGACTCGCTTAACGTTGCTGCGGCAAGCGCTGTGACGTTTTGGCAGCTGAGACATCAATAATAAACAGCTAAAAATGGTTGCTTTCGTGTGAGAGGTGACGATCATGAATTATAAAGTTTTAGATATGGAAAAGTATTACCGTAAGGATATTTACAGGCATTTTACGATGGACTGTAAATGCTCTGTTATGATTACGTCCAAAATCGATGTGACCGATTTGGCAGCGTATTCTAAACAAACCGGAACTAAGTTTTATATCAATTTTCTGTATGCCCTGACTAAGGCGCTGAACAGCAGGGATGATTATAAAATGCGGTATTTATATCAGGAAGACAAGCTGGTAGTGTTTGACAAGATCAACCCTGCCCACTATGTTTTTCACGAGGATACTGAAACTTTTACAATAGTTTACACTGAGTTCAGTGAAAATTATCAGGAATTTTATAACAACTGCTGTGCTGATATTGAGAAAGGTAAACAGACCCGTATATATGGGCTGGATGGCAGTAAATTGAATTATTTTGACGCGTCTTATATTTCCTGGTTGTCCTATGAGGCGCTGCATGTAGAGTTGCCTGATGGGCATCTGCATTTTCCGCCGATCATTAACTGGGGCAAATATAAAAATGAAAACGGCAGATTGCTGATGCCTGTAACTGTAAGGATGAATCATGCGATCGCCGATGGCTATGTAGTTTCCAAGGCTTTTTGGCTGCTGGAACAGGAAATAAAATTATTGGTTAACGGTTAAGAAGAATTTATAAGTGCAGAGAGGTAAGCAGATGATAACAAGGCAAAAATATCAGGATTATATCAGTGTGCTGAAAGAGGAATTGATTCCGGCGATGGGCTGTACTGAGCCGATCGCTATTGCTTATGCCGGTGCTATTGCCAGAAAGCACTTGGGCTGCCTGCCGGAGCGGGTAGAGATCGAGGTCAGCGGTAATATCATCAAGAATGTCAAAAGTGTTATCGTGCCCAATACAGGCGGTCTGCGCGGTATTGAAGTGGCGGCAGCTGCTGGTATCGTAGCCGGGGATGCGGACAGGGAACTGAAAGTTATTTCGGAAGTGAGCGCGGCAGCTGTTGACGCTATCCACAGCTTTTTAAAAGCGGTGCCGATAAGCGTTGATTTTTCTGACAGCAAAAAAATCTTTGATATTATGATAACCGTTTATGGCGGCGGTCATTCTGCCTATGTCCGCATCTGTGAATTCCATACTAATGTTGTGGAGATCAAAGAGGACGATAAGTATGTATTGCAGAAGGATGTTGCGGTAGAAGACAGTCTGGGTTTTACAGACCGCGAATTCATGAATGTACAGGAGATACTGGAATTTGCCGATACTGTAAAAATCGAAGATGTCAAAGAGCTGCTTGATCAGCAGATCTCCTGCAACGTCAATATTTCTGAGGAAGGACTGCGCGGCGATTATGGCGCTAATATCGGCAAAGTGCTTTTAAAGACTTATGGCGACAGCGATGTGAAAATCAGGGCTAAGGCTAAAGCTGCCGCCGGTTCTGATGCCAGGATGAACGGCTGTGAGATGCCGGTAGTTATTAATTCCGGCAGCGGTAATCAGGGGATCACTGCTTCCATACCGGTAATAGAATATGCCAGGGAGCTGGGTGTTTCCGATGAGCGGCGTTACCGTGCTTTACTGGTTTCCAATCTGATCACGATCCATTTGAAATCCGGTATCGGCAGGCTGTCCGCCTACTGCGGTGCCGTCAGCGCTGGCTGTGCCAGCGGGGCCGGGATTGCTTACCTGTATGGCGGCGGTGTCGATGAAGTATCGCATACGATCGTCAATTCGCTGGCAATAACTTCAGGTATCATCTGCGACGGCGCAAAAGCCTCGTGCGCCGCTAAAATAGCTACAGCTATCGACGCCGGGATTTTAGGCTACCATATGTATAAAGAAGGTCAGCAGTTCTATGGCGGTGACGGTATCGTCAGCAAAGGCGTCGAGAATACTATTAAAAATGTAGGACAACTGGCTAAAGAAGGTATGGCGGCGACTGATCAGGAAATTTTGCGGATCATGACGAAAACAGGAAACAAATAAACGCAGCAGCCCGCTCAAAGGAAAGTGATAATATGCGGATAAAAAAGAAATATATCTATATTGCTTTGGGACTATGGGCGCTTGTAACAGTAACTTATTTTACGCTGTGCAAAATAGCCAGTGATCAGGCTCTGCTTATTTTTAATAAAGCCATGTCTAATCAAAAAGTGCTTAAAGGCTCAGTGACGATTAGCAGTATCGAGGCCGATATTTGGGGTCGGGTTGCCTTTAAAAATCTTGTCTGGCTGGATACGGATGGTCAGCCTATAGTGCATGTGCCGCAGGGGCGTTTTAAGGTACAACCGTGGGACATCATTACCAGAAGCATCAGTACAGCGACTATCCGGGAACTGGAATTGGACAATGCTTTGTTTGCTGTAAGATTCAATCGAAAGATGCAGCTGGATATTTTTGAGCAGGAGCAGGCGAAAAGAGTTATTAACCGTGCAGAACAAAAAGAAGCTGTTTTGTTGGGGAGTGAAACTGCCGCTGAAGCTGAAATACCGGCTCAGAACAGGCCAAAAGTGCAGGAAAGCCGGCAGGGACGGGAGAGAGCAAGGCATGAGTTAAATCTTGACTTGGGAAATAAGCGGCTGAAGCTGCAGGTTATTCTGAATAAGTGTACTTTAACTGCCGGATACCGTAACCGTTATTTTGTTCTGAACGACGTCAATGCCAAACTGGATATTGATACAAAGAAAAAACTTGCTATCGACTTTGTTACCGGTAAATTCGGCGGCACCATGGTCGGCGACGGGTTGGCAATCAAAGGAGATATTGATTTAGCGCAGCAGATTCCGCATTATGATCTGCATTTGGAGCTTTATAATGTGCTGCCCGCTTCGCTGGGGATAGCAGACATCAAAGATACGGTTTCAGTTACTGCCGGCATCACCGGTGAGCTGCCGAGCCCGGTTATCGACGGACATCTGGAGTTTAAAGAACTGAATATTCCGGGACTCCATTTTTCCAAAGTCAGAGGTGATCTGCATTATGAAGATGCTCTGCTGAAATTTACTAATGTAACAGGTAATGTTTTTGGCGGCACAGTCGAAGCCTTTGGTGATTATCATCTGGATACAAGATATTATAATATTGATGCGCTGGGCCACGAACTTCTGGGCAGCATTGCCGCCCGTAATGGCAAAATAAAATGCAAGGTCGAACTGGACTTTAAGATCCGTTCACAAGGTGATCCGAAAAACGCTTTGACTTATGGCAGCTTTAAATCAGGGAAGGGGTCGTATTATATTATTCCTTTCGAAAGTATCAGCGGTGAGTTTTCCAATCAAAATAAACGGCTGGAATTTAAAAATGTCGTTATTGAAACTAAAATGGGTGTAATTAAAACTAATGCTTTTGATATAGTGGACGGTAAACTGCATATTGGTGAAATTTATCTGGAAGAGCCAGATAGTGGGAAAACTATTAAAATAATCTGACAGAAATGCTTCAGAAAATTAGGAGGAAGACGGCGATGGGCAAGTATAAAAACTTTATGGCACGCTTTTGCTGGGACTGATTGCCATTATTATTTTGCTGACTGCTGTTTTTTCCTATAGCAGAAGCATTGAAGAAAGTTATAAAGAAGAAAATATCAACTCCCTGAAAGAGCTTTCTAATCAGGGGGCTTTGATGCTGAATAATGAAATCAAAAACAAACAAAATCTTTTGGTAGAGCTTTCACATGATGTTAGCCGTATTTTTGCCAACGATCCACAGGCGGCCGCTGTCTATTTGAAAGAATCTGCCGCACGCAATAATTTTAAACGAATCGGAGTGGCGTTGACAGATGGACGTGCTTATACGACTGATGACATTGCGCTGAATATTTCAGAACGTGGGTATTTTAGCAGGGGCCTGCACGGTCAGATGACTGTTTCACGTAATCTGGACGATTATACTGATGGCGGCAGGATCGCTGTTTATGCAGTGCCGATTCTTTCTGATGGCAGTGATAAGCCGATCGGTGTTTTGTTTGCCACTTACAGCATGGATACCTTTAGAAAAACTATTGAAGTATCATTTTTCAGCGGCGCCGGTTATTCGTATGTGGTTCAGGAAAATGGTGATGTAGTAGTTGATTCCAGGCATCCGGAAAGCTTTAAAAATTTAAAAAATGTTTATGCGGCTTTATTGACGGCAGACCCGAAGAACAACAGAGACAGTGCTGAAAAGCTCTGGCAGTTGATCAACAGCAAAAAAGACGGGTATATAGAATTTTATAACGGCAGCCAGAAATATATGTATTGTTCCCCGATCGGCGTTAATAACTGGATGTTGCTGACAGTTACGCCTGCCAGTGTTATTGAAGATAAGACAAATATGGTTTTGCATAAAACGTATTTGCTGGGCATCTTGCTGATAGTTATTTTTTTACTGTTGATCTGGCATATCATGCGTATCCATACCCGCAACCAAAGGGAACTGATGAATATCGCTTATGTAGATGAGATTACCGGCGGTTATTCTTTTGCCAAATTTTTTAAAGAGGCGGAACCGCTGCTGCGTGCTGCTGATAAGAAAACGGCAATTGTCAGTATGGACATCGACGGCTTTAAATATTTTAATGATATGTTTGGTTATGAGGAAGGCAATGACCTTTTGCGTTATATCTGGCAGGAAATAAGAGCAAGCCTGAATGAAGGCGAAATATTGGCGCATGGTGTTGCCGATACCTTTATCTTTTTGCTGCGGTTTGATACGAGAGATGAACTGCTTTGGCGTATCAACGATTTATGCCTGTATTTAAATCACTATATGACTAAGAGCGGTCAGGTCTATAAGCTGTCGCTTTCGATGGGTATTTACGAGGTCGACGGCGAAACAGACGATATCGTCAGTATGGCGGACAGAGCATATATTGCCCGGCAGACAATAAAAAATAAAGGCGATACGGCGTGGGCTTTTTATGACGGCGCTGTCCGTGATAAGCTGCTGCACGAAAAAGAAATTGAAAGCCAGATGGAAAGAGCCCTGGCTGAAGGTGAATTTATTGCTTATTATCAGCCGAAATACAGCACAAAAGAGCAAAGGCTCATAGGAGCAGAAGCTTTGGTGCGCTGGCGTCGCAGCGATGATGTTATTGTGCCGCCTTATCAGTTTGTGCCGCTTTTTGAACGTAATGGTTTTATCAATAAGCTTGATCGCTACATGTTTGAACTGGTGTGCAGGCAACAAACACTGTGGCTGGGTGAGGGTCTGGCTCCTGTGCCGATCTCGGTCAATATGTCGAGGATGTGCATGTATGATCCGCATATAGTTGACGAATATATCGGCATTTTGGAGGAAAGCGGCCTGCCTGCCGCTTATGTCAAGCTGGAACTGACGGAAAGTGCTTTCTTTGAGAATACCAGTATCATGAACGGTGTGATCGAAGCGCTGCACAAAGTTGGGATCAAGGTCTTGATGGATGATTTTGGTACCGGGTATTCATCGATGATGATGCTTAAAAACGTGGATATCGACGTACTGAAGCTGGATAAAAGCTTTGTAGATGATATTGGCGATGAGCGCAGTGAAAAAATCATTTCCAACATTATTTATCTGGCCCATTCGCTGCAGATAGAAGTGACTGCCGAGGGTGTGGAAACTAAAGCGCAGTTTGAATTTTTGAGAGATGTTGGCTGCGATTATATCCAGGGCTATTATTTTGGTAAGCCGCAGCCGGCAGAAGCTTTTGCGGATCTGCTGCAAAAAGAAACCTGGAACGGGAGTGACGCTGATGCTGATACGAAAAGCTGAATTGCAGGATGCGGAGACCGTGTATGTTCTGATATGTGAATTAGAAGAGCAGGTTTTGCCGCAGTCAGAATTTATCAGGAGCTTCAGCAGTTTATTGAAACTGCCGGAACATTTTTTACTGATCGGTGAAATTGACGGCAGGGCAGCGGCTTTTTTACATTTGCGTGTGGAGGAGCAGCTGCACCACGCTGCTAAGATCGCAGAGATCTTAGAATTTGACGTGGCACAGGCATACCGCGGCAGGAAGTTGGGGCAGCAATTTTTTGCTCATGCCAAAAAGCTGGCCTGTGAGAACGGCTGCCAGCAGCTGGAATTGAGCAGCAACAGACTGAGGGAGAAAGCACATTCTTTTTATGAGCGGCAGGGTATGCATAAATTTCATTATAAATTTACGCTGCCTTTGACCGGCAGTGCGGTAAGTGAAAATAAATTGGGCATTTAAAAGCAACGGCTTAACGGCCGTTGCTTTTTGTCTGTGCTCCATGCTGTGAACCATCGTTTTGTGGTACAATAAACATATATTTTTAACGAGCGGAGAAGAAGAATGATTGATTTATACAAAGTACCGTTAGGGTCAACAGCCAGAAATTTTTTTGCGGCTGCAGCAGAAAAAAACTACAGTTATGATGAAGCGTTGCTGGTGCTGCCCAGCAGACTGCTTGTTGAGCATACCCGCAAAGTAAGCAGGGGGCAGGCAGTCAGTTTTGAATATTTGACCAACCGCATCGTAACCTTGAACAGACGGCTGCTGGATCTCCCGGCTGAGGCTAAACTGGAACTGATCTCCCGCCGGACGCAGGAACTATTAGTAGGCGATTTACTGCATCAGCTCAGCAAGCTGCAGGGACTGGACTATTTTAGCAAACTGGCTGATAAAGAAGGCTTTATCAAAGCTATTACCGGGCTTTTGGGGCAGCTTTCCCGCAGCGGTTCGACACAGGAAGAAATTACTACGGCGCTGCTGGAATGGGAAGAACGTAATCCGGCCTACGTAATGAAGGACCGTGAAGTAGCGGCTTTATATAATCTTTACCGTAATAAGCTGAAACAGAAGAACTGGTACGATGTGGAAGGACTGTACCGTTTGGCGGCGGCAGTTTTAGAGAAGCCGCAGGCCAGATTGCCGTGGCAGCATTTGTATTTCAGTGAATTTTATCATTTTGACGCCTTGCAGCGGCTGATCATCAAGGCATTGTCTGCGCATTGCCAGATCAGTATCGGCTTGATGTATGAGCCGAAGCGTCCTGAAATATTTGCTGCTGTAGAACGCAGTTATGGTTATTTGAGCGGTTTTGCCGGGCAGGCAGAGCTGAGCCAGGAGGCTGTAGAGCGCAAGCCTGCCTTGCAGCATTTAGTTGACAATTTGGGGCGCAGCGGTTGTTCGCCTCTGGCTGCTGCTGAGGGTATAGAATTTATTGAAGCGGGTGACAGTGAGAGTGAAGTGCGGGCTGTGCTGCGCTCGATCAAGGAAAAGCTGCAGACCGGAGCTGCTTATGGCGATTTTCTGGTTGCTGTACGTGATTTTAATACTTACAGCGGTATCAGGGCTGTTTGTGACGAATATGGCCTTCCAGTGACTTTACCTGCGGCGGCTTCTTTAAGTGCGCAGCCTGTCTGTGAATTTCTGCGCCTGCTGCTTGCCGTGGCCGCAGGCGGCAGCGAAGCTGTTGCTGCCTATTGGCGTCTGCTGAAATGCGGCGTTGTCAAAATGGTCTATGGTTTTGATGGCGAACAGCTTAACAGATTAAAGCAGGACCATTTATACAGCAACTTGCAGCAGCTGCGCAAGGCTGTTGCGGATAAAATTAACGAAATAGGGACTGCGCAGTGGTCCGCTGAGCTGAGCGAACTGGAGGCATATCTGGATAAAGTGCCGCGGCGGGCAACGGTGGCTGCTTATGGCGAAGTTTTAAAGGGCGTTTTGGAAACTTTGGCACTGCCGGAGAAGGTCGGCGCAGATTACAGAAAGGGCAGAGCGCAGCTGCGTGAGGTCAAAAATCTGACTGAAACAGTAAGACAGCTTGTGGAAGTGCTTGATACTCTGCAGGAAGATTATCAAAATGGCGGGTTGGAAAATATTGCCTTGAACGCTGCCGATTACAGCAGACTGTTGCTGACTGCCTGTGCCGAACGGCAGGTTGTTCTGACGGCTGCTGACAGTGAGGGGATTTTATTCGGCGAAGCGGCAAATTTACAGGGGCTGCTGTTTAAGTATGTATATATTATGGGGCTGCGTGAAGGTGAGTTCCCGCGTAGTAAGAATGAAAGCTGGATCTACAATGACAGTGAGCGGGTGGTTTTAAGCAGCGTCGGCGTCGAATTGGAGAATACAGCCTGCGCTTATGCGGAAGATAAGTTCTTTTTTGCAGCGGTAGCGGCGATGGCGACAGAAACGCTGACTCTGAGCTGGTACAGTGACGATGCGGCCGGTGCGTCTGCTTATGTGGAAGATGTAGAACGTTTATATGCCCCCGGCAGTATTGTAAAATACAGAGCTGGGCGCTGCGGTCTGCAGCAGTCCTTATCAGAGCAGGAGCTGCTGCAGGGATTGGCGCAGGCTGATCCGGAGCATAACTGGCTGTTGGAGCGGCTGGGAGCTGATTGGCCTCTGCGCAGCAGTATCGAAAAAATACGCAGGCAGGACGGCAGTATTTATAAGGGAATCATCGAAGACGAGCGGCTGCAGCGGGCTGTTAATGAAGCTGTAGGCGGTTTTTTCAGCGCCTCTTATTTAGAAACGTATGCCCAGTGCCCCTACAGATTTTTGCTGAGCTATGTCTGGAAACAACAGCAGTATGAAGAACTTACTGAAACAGTGGAGCCAACAGTGGAAGGTAATCTGCTGCATGACGTTTTAGCACGCTTTATGGTGTTGCATTTACAGGAAAAGCTGACGAAATATCCGCAAAAGCAGCTTGTAAGTCAGCTTGATGACATTATGACGTCAGTTTGTGAAGAATATATTGAAAATAATAAGATCGCCGTTACAGATTTCTGGCCGTCGCAGCGCCGGCGTCTGAATTTACTGCTGCGCCGCTGGTTGGAACGCGAGCTGGCTTACCAAAGAGAATGGGAACCTTTTGTGCCGGTAAAGATAGAGTGGGATTTTGGCAAAAATGGCAGTACACCGTTAGCGTTGCCGGTCGCGGGCGGCAAGATCTATCTGAATGGCCGCATTGACCGTATTGACAGTGATGGCAGAGGTTTATTCGTTACGGATTACAAACGTGGCGCAACACCGTCAGGCAGCGACTTAACAGCCGGCTTAGATCTGCAGATGCCGGTTTATCTGCTGGCTCTGGCAGCATTAGAGCCGCAAAATGTCGTACTTGGCGGCGGTTATTATTCCTTGAAGGAAGCCCGGCGCAAAGGCGGTTTTGCCTTGCAGTCCCTGGGCAAGACGCCTTTTACCATAAATAATAAACCGTTCAGTGAAGGCGCTGACCAGTGGTCTGACTTCAGTGATTTTTGCCGCATTACTATCAGAGGTTATGCCGATGCCTTGCATCAGGGTATTTTCCCTCCGGCTCCGCGCAAGAAATGCCCGGAGTTCTGTCCGGGGAAAGATATTTGCCGCGCCTATGGCAATCTGGCAGCAGAAGGCGGTGAAGACAATGTTTGATTTTACTAAAGCGCAGCAGGAAGCAATAGATACTCTTGATCGGAACGTATCTGTTTCAGCCGGTGCCGGAAGCGGAAAGACTCGTGTCCTGGTTGAGCGTTTTGTCAATATTTTAAGGAATAATCGTGGGCAGAACGGTAAAACGGTCACTGCCGCTGATATTCTGGCGATCACCTTTACCCGCAAAGCAGCAGGGGAAATGAAAGAACGCGTACGCAGGCGGCTGGCAGAATTGGAGCAGGAGGACGTTTTATATGCTGCCTTCTGGCGGCAGCAGTTGGAAATGCTGGAACAGGCACGGATCAATACAATTCATGGCTTCTGCAACAGCCTGCTGAAAGAAAATCCCGTAGAGGCAGGGCTTGATCCGGCTTTTCAAGTGGCGGAAGAAGTGGAAATGGATGAATTTTTACTGCGTACAGTACAGCAGTTTGTCAAGCAGGGCCTGCGCGGCGGCGACAGTAATATTTTGCGTCTGGCTGACGAATATACAGCGGCTGATCTGGTGAAGCAGTTATTGCTGGCTGTCCCCAGGCTGGATGAAATTTTGGATTTTGGTGATCTGTCGCATCCTTATCAGGAAAGCTTGGCTGCACAAGGAGTTTTGCAGGAGCAGCTGCATTATCTGCTGATAGAGCTGGCGGAAGACAGGACAAAGGTCAAAGCGGCAGGCCACCGTCAAAAGCTGGAGCAGCTGCGTGAGAACCTGCCTCAGCTTTTAGAGGCAGCGGCAGACAGCAGCCGTAAAGAAAATATGGCGCTGCTGGAGCGGTATGTGGGCAGTTTGGCAGCGACCAGCAGCGACAAAGCTGTAGTCAAAGCGGCGAAAGAGGTTTTGCAGAAACTGCGTTTACTGGCGGCTGACAAGGCTGCTTTAGAGCTGCTGCCCTGCTGGCAGCAGGCCTTGGCAGACTGCTGTGCTTATCTAAGGCAGCAGCAGGAACTTAATAACATGCTGGGATTTGACGACCTGGAAAGCAGAGCATTGGCGCTGCTTTCCAATAACGATCAGGTCTGTGCCAAAAACAGCAGGCGCTATCAATATATCATGGTCGACGAATTTCAGGATACGAACGAACGGCAGCGGCAGCTGGTGTATTTGCTGTGCGGCGGCAATAAAGATGAATTACGCGGCAGGAAGCTGTTTGTAGTGGGTGATGCCAAACAATCGATTTACCGTTTCCGCGGTGCTGATGTCAGCGTATTTGCCCGCGTGAGACGCGATATAAAAGCCACAGGCGGCAGTAATATCGTTTTAGATGATAACTTTCGTACGGTCGATAAAGTGCTGGATCTGTGCAATCTGGCGTTTGCAGCACTGTTGGGTGAAGACCGTGAGCAGGACGTTTATTTTGAAGCCCTGAACGCCAACCGGGCAACAGATCTGCTGCCGGAAATGCTGGCGGTCGCCTATGATAAAGACAGTAAAGACAGCCGCAGGGAAGCTGAAGCCGCCGTTATAGCGCAGCGGATACTGGAACTGCATAATAGCGAAGCTGTAGCTTATGAAGACATGGTGATACTGCTCAGTGCTTTGACTACGGCAAAAGGCTTTGCGGCAGCTTTGCAGCAGGCAGGGATACCTTATAATATCGTTGACGGCAAAGGTTTCTATGAACGGCAGGAGATCATTGACCTGATCAATCTGCTGGTATTCTTAGAAGACAGCAGCCGCAGTCTGGAACTGGCAGGTGTGCTGCGTTCACCTTATTTTGCAGTGGACGACGAAACACTGACTGCGCTTTTTTTAGAGCTGAACGGCAAGGGACAGGAAGCAGCAAACCTGTGGCGATTGCTGCAGCAGGATAACTGGCGTTTAGTGAGCGGCAGCCAGAGAGAAGGTTTGCAGCAGGCTGCCGGAGTATTGCGTGAGCTGCGGCAGTGCGCCCTTGTGATGGCTCTGCCGGAATTGCTGCATACCATTGTGAAAAGTTTGCAGCTGGAGCCGCTTTTGGCAGCGCAGGACTTTGGTATGGAAAAACTGGCCAATGTCAAAAAAATGATCGCTCTGGCCGAGGCTTATACCACAGAAAAACACGGGACGCTGGCAGATTATCTGCTGCGTCTGCAGCAGCTGCGGCTGGCCTCGGCAAGAGAGGCGTCTGCGGCTGATACGGCTGGCGGCAGTTCGGTAACGATCATGACGATCCATAAATCCAAAGGGCTGGAATTTCCTGTAGTCTTTGTGCCGGCACTGGATGCCAGGGGCAAGGGCGATACGGATATGCTGCGGTTCAATGCCGCAGTTGGGCTGGGGATAAAAGTCGATCTAGGCGGCGAATTACAGGACACCAGCGTTATGACGGAAATCAAGGAAATCGAAAAGCAGCTGGATACTTCTGAAAAACAGCGGCAGTTATATGTAGCTATGACAAGAGCTCAGGACAGGCTGATCCTTTCAGGGGCATATGACAGCGGCAGCAGAAGTAAAAGCGAGACATGGTTCAGCAGTCTGCGCAATATTTTACAGGACTATGATCAGTTCCTGCTGAAGGAATATAAAGCGGCTGAGGTAAAGCCTGCCGTTAGCGCAGCAGCAACAGCTGATACAATTTTGGTCTCAGGCGAACTGCTGCAGCGTATCCAGCCGTTACCAGAGTATGGGCTGGCCTGGCAGCGCAGCTTATCGGCAACGGCGCTGCAAACTTATCTCTACTGTCCACGTTGTTATTATTACCAGTATATTTTGCAGATGCCAGGCTATGAAATGCAGAAGGAAGCCGGAGCTGAGCGCTATTTGCCGGCCTCCCTGCAGGGTGAGATAATTCATAAGGCCCTGGAGCTGCTGGTACATGGGTATGAGCCACAACAGGCCTTTACAGCGGCGCTGCAGGCTTATAAGGTGCAGGGAAGTGCAGACAGAGCGCATGAGATCTATTGGCGCTATCTTAACGGGCCGCTCTATCAAAAGCTGCAGCAGAAGGAATGTAAAGCAGAAATCAGCTTTAGCCTGCCGCTGCTGCGTGAGTTTGGGGTTGACGCTGCCTTTACTGGTTATATTGACTGTACTGTCTTTAACGATGACGGGACTCTGACCATTATCGATTATAAGACCGGCTTGCCGCCGGGTGAGGATGCACCGCAGCAGGGGTATATTTATCAGCTGGCTCTCTATAAAAAAGCCGCCGCCGAATTATGGCAGCAGCCTGTCAAAATGGCGGAGCTGCATTTTCTGCAAAACAATGCCTGCTGGCAATTGTCAGTCCACAGCGATGTGTTGGCGGAAGCTGCCGATTTATGTAAGGAAATTTTTGCAAAACGTACGGAATGTGAATTTTCTGTGAAAAACAAATATTGTCAAAACTGTCAGTTTGCTTACTTTTGCCCGAAGCACGAATAAACAGCTAAAAATTAATAAATAAAAAACGTCTGTGAATACAGGCGTTTTTTATTTACCCATAAGGGTTAAAATTTAATATTTTCACAGGTTAAAGAAACCTAAGAATGACGATACATACAGTATTTTTAATATTACTATTCGCATGTATAAATAAACCACAAACATTCCTGATACTTGAGAAGAATGGCAAAATATCACAATAAATTAAATGCTGGATTAATTATGTAAATAAAGATATCTTGCATACTAAAAACAAATATGTTATTATACTTAAAAATATCTATGAAGGAAAATAATAATTTAAAAATACAAACTTTTTTCAATAATGTGAATTAAAATTTACAAATTATAAAATATTGCAATAAAAGAATGATAGAAACTATCTGACAGAGATATTTTGTTTTTTAAAGGTGCAACTGACGGGTGTCATTATCAGGTAACATAACAACGCCAAAACCTTGGCGCTATATAACGGATGCCCCGATGAATATAAAGCTCAAATGCCAGATAAGGGAGTGATACAGTGAAAATTCCATTAAACTAAAGCTCAGACCAAAAAAATATTCTGAGTTTGGGGTGATCTGCTATGAAAGAAAAAGAAATGATAAACACAATCGAAACAAAAGCCAAAAGTATTGTTGGTTCGCTGGTGATGACCTGTCCGGTCTGCGGCAAAGAATTTGTCTGTAATAAAGCGCATCATGTTTATACGGCTTTGATCAAAAGAAAGCGCTACTATTATTGCAGGTACTCCTGCTTTAAAAACAGACCTGGCGCTAAGTAAATTTCCAGTGATGATTTTGCTAGTAACATGGAAATGTTTTAGTTGAAATATAATTTCCCCGGCTGCCTGACAGTCGGGGGATTAATATATTGAATTTTAAATAACTGAAGGACGGCGGAACTTGAAGAAAGTTGCACTGTCTTTTTTTATTGCGCAAATTTTTATAACAAACTTTACAAAGCTTTAACAAAAACAGCGTTTAGATTTAATCAAAATCAGCTATCATACATAACAGAGCTCAGAACTAAAAAAATGTGGAGGGTAGGAATGATGATGAAAAAGAAAATTGCGGCGCTGCTTTTGGCAGCTGCCAGCGCGATGGTCTTTACAGGCTGCGGCAGCAGCGATAACCAATCCAAAGGCAGCGTTGAGAAAAAGGTGCAGATCGAATATTGGCATGTGGCTTCCGAAAGCTTTGGCGGTGCGACAGTCAAAGAACTGGTAGCTGACTTTAATGCCAAACACCCTAATATCCAGGTCGTTGAAAAATATAATCCTGATATGTATAAAGGCCTGACCCAAAATCTGCAGGCAGCTATCGCTTCCGGCAAAAATCCCGACGTTGTGCAGATGGGCTGGTCGTATTTGAACTATGCCGCTGAAAACCTTAAATATACTGATCTGCAGTCAACGATCGAAAAGCAGGCTCCTGAAGATAAAAATTTCCTGAAAGACAATTATCTGCCTAATGTTCTGGCTTTAGCTCAGACTGACGACGGCAAACAAATCGGTATCCCATATTCTATCAGCGTACCGGTACTGTTCTATAATCCTGAAATATTTACCGCGGCAGGACTTGATCCCAATAACCCGCCTAAAACATGGAAAGAGGTAGTGAGCGCGGCGAAACAGATCAAAGACAAGACCGGCACTATGGGCTTTTTTATGCAGGAATATGCTGATAACTGGACTCAACAGGCTATCATCGAATCCAATGGCGGCTCGATGCTGAAAAATGAAGGCGGCAAGGTCAAAGCCGGTTTTGATACACCCGAAGCCGCAGAAGCCTATCAGCTGCTGGCCGATATGGTGAAAGACGGCAGCGGTCTGCATGCTACCAATGAAGAAGGATTCCAGGCTTATCTGTCCGGCAAGCTGGGCATGGTTTGTACTACAATCGGCAAACGTGCCAATTTTGAAAAAAGCGCCAAGTTTAAAGTCATGGCTGCTCCTTTCCCGCAGTTTGAAGGCAAAGAATTGAAAGTTCCTGCCGGCGGCAACTTCCTGATGCTGTTCTCTAAAGATGCTGATAAACAGAAAGCCGCCTGGGAATTTATCAAATATATCGAATCTCCTGAAGCTCTGGCTAAATGGAGTACCGGCACCGGTTATCTGCCGCCGCGTAAAGGTGTGGCCGAAGATCCCAACGGTTTCAAAAAGATGATCGAAGAAAACAAAAATATCCAGGTCGCTCTGTCCACGATGCCTAATCTGGTGAAATGGGCCAGCTTCCCCGGCGCTAACGGCCTGCAGGCCGAGCAGCTTTTGATCGACGCCCGCGATATTATTCTGAGCGGTAAAGAAACTGCTGCGCAGGCTCTGCACGAAACGTCAGAAAAGATCAATAACTTATTGTAATACTAATGTTTGAACCGATCAGGGTGCTGCTTGCTGCGGCATCCTGATTTTTACCAAAGGAGAGTTGTTATGAACAAAGCCAAGTGGCCTGTGTTTTGGTTCCTGCTGCCGGCGGCGCTGCTGTTTATAGTTTTCTTTTACTGGCCGCTGCTGCAGAACTTGTATCTCAGCTTTTTCAGCTGGAATATGATCAGCCCGACGATGAAATATGTAGGGCTGGCCAACTACGGTGCTATTTTAGGCAGTAAAGAATTGTACAAGATCATCGGCAATACGATCGTTTTTGTGCTGATCATGCTGCTATTTAATTTTGTGCTGCCATATATTTATTCGTTTATCATGGGTCATCTGCTGCAGCGCGGCAAAATGTTTTACCGTTCCGTACTGTTTCTGCCGGCCACCTTATCGCTGGCAGTAGCAAGTATCCTGTTTCTGTGGCTCTATAATCCGCTGGCCGGGCCTCTAAGTATCGTACTTTCGTGGTTTGGTCTGGAATCGCCGCGTTGGTTCAAGGAAAACCTGCTCGTTATTTTTTCCATCTGTACGATCATTGGCTGGAAGGTGTTTGGCTACAACCTGATCGTGATGCTGGCGGCAATGGTTGCCGTTCCTAAAGAAATGATCGAAGCCGCCAAACTGGAAAATGCTTCTAACTGGACGATCTTCCGCCGCATCATTGTGCCAATGACATCTTCGACGGCGATCTATGTTTTTACTATTACTGTAGTTTTCGGCTTGCAGTATGTGCTGGTGCCTGTCAATATGCTGACGCAGGGCGGGCCGGATCAGGGGAGCTCCAATCTGGTCTATATCGTATACCAGTACGGTTTTATTTTCTTCCAAACCGGTAAGTCGGCAGCGTTTGCCATTATCACTATGTTCTGTTATATGGCGTTCCTGTACCTGAAAAATAAATACCTGGAGAAAAAAGTTTATTATGAAAACTAAAACACATCAAGATCTGTGGTGGCACCTGCCGCTTTTGGCCGCGGTATTTATCCAGCTGTGGCCGATAGTTTTTATGGTCTCTACTTCGCTCAAGGATATGGACCAGATCTTTCAGGCGACGCTGAATCCCTTGCCGCTGCCCCCGACGCTGAATAACTATCTGACCGTCCTGGGCAATTTTCCGTTGCTTACTTATATCTATAACACCTTTTTTATTGCCGCCTTTGTCACGGTATTTAAAGTGCTGACCAGTGTTTTGGCCGCCTTTGCTTTTATTTACTATGATTTTAAATATAAAGAAACCGTTTTCAACAGTATGCTGCTGACCTTTTTTATTCCGATCACTGTGCTGATCATGCCGAATTATCTGCTGATGAGCAAACTGGAGCTGCTGAATACGCCCTGGGGCGTTATGCTGCCGCAGTTTGTTGACGGTATGGGTGTATTTTTGATGCGCCAGACCATGCGCGGCATACCCAAACCCCTGCTGGAAGCGGCTGTTTTAGATAATGCAGGACCGCTGCAAGTACTGGGCAAAGTGGTGCTGCCGCTGATCAAGCCGTCTGTTATCGCAGTCGGTATCCTGTTTTTTATCAACTCATGGAACGAATATTTCTGGCCGCTGCTGGTGCTGCAGGACAAAGAAACCTACACCCTGCCGCTGGCTCTGCAAATGTTTATCAGTGCTGAAGGCGGCAGCGAATGGGGCATCGCCATGGCAGTCGCCACGCTGACCAGCTTACCGCCGCTGGGCTTATATCTCATCTGTCAGAAATTTATACTCAATACCTTTATGCAATCGGGGGTCAAAGGATAATCTATGAACAGTATCGTATTTGAAAATGTCTGCAAATCCTACGGCGAGGCCAGGATCGTCAAGTCGCTCAACCTGGAAATCAAAGAAGGCGAACGCCTGATCTTGCTGGGGCCGTCCGGCTGCGGTAAAACTACCACGCTGCGCATGATCGCAGGTTTGGAGGATATTACCAGCGGCCAGCTGAAAATGGGGGGACAGGTAGTCAACGACATTGCTCCCGGCGAGCGCAATATCGCTATGGTTTTTCAAAGCTATGCCTTGTTTCCGCATCTTTCCGTCTGGGACAACATCACCTTTGGCCTGCATATCCAAAAGCTCCCGGAAGCGGAAATCAAAAAAAGGGCCGATGAAGCGCTGAGCATACTTAATTTGCAGGGCTACGAAAACTATAAGCCCAAGCAGCTTTCCGGCGGGCAAAAGCAGAGAGTGGCTTTGTGCCGTGCCCTGGTCAAACAGTCACCTTACTTTCTGCTGGACGAACCACTGTCCAACCTGGACGCCCAGCTGCGCCAGCAGGCCAGAACAGAACTGGTGCGTATCCACGAGATCTATAAACCGACAATGATCTATGTTACACACGACCAGGTGGAAGCAATGACAGTGGCTGACCGCATCGTAGTGCTGAAGGGCGGAGAACTGCAGCAGATCGCCGCTCCTGATACGATCTACCGTCACCCCGCCAATACGTTTGTCGCCGGCTTTATCGGCGCACCGTCGATGAATATCGTCAAAGCCCGCTTTGACCGTGACTGTATCTGTATCGGCAAAGCCGTGCTGCCGGTACCAGAACTTTGGCGTCAGGTGATCGGCGAGAGGCGTGAGCTGCTGCTGGGCATTCGCCCCGAACACTGCCATTTGAGCAGCGGCGCTGCCGTGCAGGGCAGTATTACTTATGTCGAAAACACAGGCAATCAGCGTACGGTTGAATTGCAGCTGGAAAGCGGCGAAAGCATCTGCGTCACTGTTAGTGACCGTAATGCCGATGTACACAGTTCCTGCGGTATCAGCTTTAGCTGGGATGATGTGAGCCTGTTTGACACCGCCAGCGGCAAAAATATCGGCTATGTTGAACAAGGGGAGGTTGTTGCTGATGCAATGGGCTGTCAGTGATCTGGCTTTTGCCGGTTTTAATAAAAAATATCTCAGCGGCTTGCCGCTGTCCTATAACATAGAATTTTTTTATGAATTCGGTACCGACCATTATTGGGATAAGGTGCTGCTGCCGCTGGCGCAGAACAATAAAGAAAAACGCACTTTTTCTATCCACGGTCCCTGCGTAGCTGTAAATCTGGCTGACAGCAGTGATGAATATTATTTAAAGGCCTATGCTGAAACCTTTGCCTATGCCCAGAAAATCAAAGCTGAATTTGTGGTAGTGCATACCAACGAAGGTTATCATGGAGAGGCCAAAGCAATAAGAGAACTGGTTTATCAGCGTTTAGGCGAAGTGATCAGCCTTGCGCAAAGCTATGGCGTGCAGGCAGTCATTGAAAACGTAGGCTTGCGTCCCTGCGGTTCGTTACTGTTTGATTTTGAGGAATATCTGGAATTGTTCGACCGATATCCTCAGGCGCTGGCACTTTTGGATACGGGGCATGCCCATGTTAACGAATGGGATCTTCCTGAAGCCGTCAGGCGCCTGCAGAAAAAGCTGCTGGCTGTACATGTGCACGATAACGACGGCAGCGGTGACAGTCATCAGCCTGTAGGGCTGGGGACGATCAAATGGGAACCTTATTTCGCCGCTATCAGGGATTATGCTCCCCATGCTTTGCAGATTTTGGAATATGCCTATATCGAACCGGGCATACTGACGGAACATCTGCAAAAGCTGGAAAGCCGCTACGGCGCGCTGAGATTTTAAAATAGTGTGCATTGCCGTAAATGAGGGTAGAGTAAAGCAGTTGATTTAAAGAAAGAATGATACTAAAAACCGCAAGCCTTAACAGAGGCTTGCGGTTTTTAGTATGCGTTTGATTGATGTAATAACTGCTGCCTGATTTTATTTTGATCGCAGCAGAACGATTTCGTAGCTGGGAAGCTTGATACTACTGGCAACGCTGCTGTTGGAAGCAAATAATAAAAGTGCCGCCCAATATTTATAATAGGCTGACTGCATAACTGACAGAAACTTTCTTCAAGTTGTTTGAGTGTCGGTTTACAGGCAATCTTATTCAAATAAGCTTTGCTGCCGGTCTGCCTGTTTGTTCGTAAAAGTGCTCAGATAGGTGAATAACTGCTGATTATCCTGAATGATGCCATGCTGCCGGCATTTCTGCCGTAGTAGCTGCAGCAGCTGTTTACTGTTGGGACTGTCGATGACATATTGATTACTATAGGTATCGATATAGCGTTTTTTCAGACCGGGAAAGTGTCTGTCGAGCTGTTGGTAAAAGTATTCCCGGTTGCCGTCGCGCAGTGTCAGTCCCATACCAAAGCAAATAATGCCATAAACTCCGGCTTCGATACAGTAATCTAAAATACCCTGCAAATTAGCTTCGCTATCGTTGATAAAAGGCAGGATGGGTGCAAGCCAGACGATAGTCGGGATACCGGCGTCGCGTAATTTCTTTAAAACTTCAAAACGTTCACGGGTCGTACTTACGTGCGGCTCTATTTTTTTGCACAGATCCTCGTCCCAGGTGGTCAGGGTCATTTGCACTACACATTTTGTTGCCGCGTTTATTTTTTGAAGCAGGTCAAGATCACGCAGTATCCGGTTGGACTTTGTCAGCACCGTAAAGCCGCAGCCATATTTATATACCAGTTCCATAGCCTGCCGTACGTTGCCCAGTTCGGTTTCCAGCGGGATATACGGGTCGGTCATCGAACCTGTGCCAATCATACATTTTTTACGTTTGCGACGCAAGGCTTCTTCCAGTAATATGAGTGCGTTTTGTTTGACTTCGATGTCTTCAAAAGCATGTGCCATTTGGTAACAACTGCTGCGCGAATCGCAGTAAATACAGCCGTGCGAGCAGCCGCGATATAAGTTCAGACCATTTTTAGCTGATAATATGCCTTTGACTTCTACATAATGCATAGCCGTACCTTTCTGCGCCAGACAGGCAGCGCTGCTGAATAAAAAATATCAGGGCAGATGTTGATTAGCTTTCATTATACCACATACTATATCTGTCTGTTTACAGGTGGTTGAATGAGCTGCGGGACTGGTGCCACCGGGAACTTTGGCGGCTATCAAAACGTATGGGCAATAACGAAACCAAACTGCGTCGAAAATATCTGTTCGTATGTCTTGTGGGGGGGTACAACAGTGCTATAATGACAATGGGTATAACTTATTTAAAATATTTTTAATTAAAAGCTTTAAAAATACGCAAAATTTAAATGGAGTATTGGGTAGGGTTTGACGTACCAACTTTTTGAATGAGCTTTAGGGGAGGTAAGGGAAGATGCAAAGAAGAACAGGACTTTTGTCTAAAAAAATATTGGCGGCACTGCTGAGCGGCGGAATGCTGCTGCTGCCTAATTGGGGTTATGCTTTGCCCAGCGGCGGCAATGTAGTGACTCAAAACGGCAGCATTGTGACTAATGGCAGCAGCATGAATATAACCGGCAGCGGCAATGTGGCGATCAACTGGAACAGTTTTGATATCGCCCAGAACGAAACTGTGAATTTTCAAAAGATGAACGCTGTTTTGAATTATGTCAGCGGCGGCAGCAGAAGTGAGATTTATGGCAAGATCAACGGCGCCGGTGTGAATGTGTTTTTAGTAAATCCCAGTGGTATTCTGTTCGGCAAAACGGCACAGGTCAATGTCGGGCAGCTGACGGCATCGACACGCAGGCTGGAAGCAGGTGCGCTGACGGGCTTTAACGGCAGCCTGGCACCGTTGACGGCAGCAAAGGCGGCTGAAGTCCAGGCAGACATTATCAATTTGGGCAAACTGAAAGCGGGGAAGCTGGTATTGGAGGGCAACAATCTTTCGATCATTGGTGCCGACAGTCTTGATGTAGCTGACAAAAGTCAAATCACGCTGCGGGCCAACGAAAATATCAATATCGGCTATGAGGTGACTGATAAAACAACGATCGACGTAGGCGATGGACTGGGTAATATACATCAGGTCAGCGATTACGGCAAAGGCGGCGGCACGAAAGCCAGCGACGTTCTGAGCAGTGCTTCTGTTACCGACCTGACCGGCGGCGCCAAAAGCATCAACGACGCTATGCTGGTACACGATGTGTATGAATTGCAGGCTATTGATAAAAATACCAGCCTGGTTAATGGCAGCAGTTATGTGGTCGGCAATTATATGCTGGCTGGCGATATTGAGGCGGAGGTTACTAAAAACTGGAACAGTGGCCGGGGCTTTGAGTCTATTGGTAATTTTTACCGTCCCTACACGGGTGAAGACCCGACTGGTGGCTTTGCGGGAATCTTTGACGGCGGCAGCTATAGTATCAAAAATTTATATATCAAACAGATAGAAAATTATGATGATGGCTACATAGGACTGTTTGATTGCATTGCTAAAGGCGCTGTAGTTAGTAATGTAAACATGGCTGGCGGTCATATTGAAGGAGTGTCTAATTTTGGCAGTATTGCCGGGCTGAATTGGGGCACGATCCATAATGTTATCAATTCTGCCGAGCTTGTCAGTAAAGGCAGTGGCGTGGGTGGTATCGTCGGTACTAACGGTGGTGTGATCATAAATGCTGTCAATAATGGTGATTTGGATATAGATGGTAACAGCGGCGGTATTGCCGGCTATAATGGCGATACGGTCTGGGGCAATCAGGGAACTTTGATCAATGTCAAAAATACAGGTAATGTACAGTCCCAGTCTATGGGCAATATCGGCGGCATAGCAGGAGCAAATAATCTTAATAGCGTTATACAACAGGCCGAAAATACTGGCAGGGTAGAAATCAGTGATGGTGGCGGCAGTAGTGCCGGTGGTATCAGCGGCAGCAATTACGGCCTTATGGAAAATCTTAAAAACAGCGGCACGATTGTCGGCCATGTTTATTCTGACAATACAATGGGTGTCAGCTGTGTAGGTGGTATCGTGGGTGAAAACGATGCCAGCGGCATTGTCAGAAACGCTGAAAATTTTGGCACAGTCAGTGGTGACAATACGATCGGCGGTATTGCCGGCAGTAATGAAGAGGGCCTTTTGGAACAAGTTCGAAACCTTTCGGGCACCGTTACTTCCAAAGGTATGTCGGTGGGAGGTGTGACAGGCTACAATACCGGTACGATCAAAAACAGCTTCAATAATGCGGCAATAAACTGCGGCACTATTTATGGAGGCGGTATTGCAGGGTCGAATGGTACTGGAAACCTTAAAGGCTCTATTATTAACAGCTATAATACCGGTGCGGTAACAGGCAATAATCTTCTCGGTGGTATAACCGGCAGAAATGATCCCGGTTCTTTGATCACTGCCTCTTATAATACCGGCAATGTTACCGGCATAAAAGCGGATGGAAGTGGATTTTCTCAGGTTGGTGGTATCAGTGGTTACAATAAAGGTACTATAAATGGTGAAAGCTACAATACTGGTAACGTTGAAGGCGATGGAAAGGCTGTCGGCGGTATCGTTGGTTATACTACCGGTAATATCAGCAATGTCCATAATACAGGGAACATTAAAGGAACACAATTCATTGGCGGTATAACAGGCCAAGCCCAAAGCGGAAAGATAGAAAACAGCTGGAATAAGGGTGAAATCACAGGCTCGCATTATTTGGGAGGTATAGCAGGCTATAATGTTGAAACTATCAGCGAATCCTATAACGAAGGCGCAATAATTGGTAATGGCAAAAGCCAATATCTGGGTGGCATCACAGGATATTCCAAAGGTGTATTGAGTAAGGTTCATAATATTGGTAACGTCAGCGACGGGTCTAAATATCTTGGAGGTATAGCAGGTTATACTACCGGTAATATCAGTAATGTTTATAATACTGGGAACATTGAAGGAGCACAGTACGTTGGCGGTATAACAGGCCGCTCTGCAAACGGAAAAATCGAAAACAGCTGGAATAAGGGTGAAATCACAGGCGGGCATTATTTGGCAGGCATAGTTGGTTACACCAACAGTTCTGTTAGTAATTCCTATAATGAAGGGAATATAACAGGTATTGCAGTTGATACAGAGGGTGCTAGTAGTAGTCAGTACGTAGCGGGGATTGTGGGCTATAGCGCAAGCAACGCCGTTACTGTTACTAATGTTTATAATTTGGGCAGTATAACAGGCTGTTCTGCAAATTTTGGCGAAATAGTTGGTGCTGGCAGCGGTACTGTCACCAATGCTTATTTTGCAACTGCTACAGGTTTTCAAAAATATGACGACGACACGGAATACGGCACTGTCGACGAGTTTAACGAAGCCTTTCTGGCAGGAATGCAGGAAAGTGATAAAGCCTTGTGGCTGACCTACGGCGACAAAACGACGCCGCTGCTGAAGGGTCTGCTGAAGCCGCTGGACATCAATATCGGCAATATCGAAGCAGAATATAACGGCAGCGGTTATACAGGACTGGCGCAGGCGATCGCCGACAAGCTGGCTGAACAGGGGATCATTATCGACGTTGATAAGCTGCTGGCTGGTAGTAAAACAGAGATCGGGGAATATGATTTAAGCGACTTGCTGTATTCGACGCAGGACGGTTATGCACTTAACGTGACCGGTAAGCTGATCATCAAAGCAAAAGCTGTTGATCCTGTGCTGCCTGTGGAGCCTGTTGCACCGATGTCTGATGCTAAATATACCGGTTCGCTGACGCATTTGAAAACGGAAAAAACACAGCAGGAGGAATATCGTAATCTTGATAAGCGCAGAAACAATCTGCTGGAATATGTTTCAGTAGTTGTAGACGGTGACGGGATCAAGTTGGAAGAAACAGAAGAATAATGCTAATAACAGATAAATAAAATTGACGCTGGCATGAAAAATTTAATTCACTGCTTTTTAATCGTATAGGTCAAGAAAAAGCAGACACTATTAAGATTTATGTTTTTAACAGTGTCTGCTTTTCTTTTGTGTGGGATGTTTTTACTTTTTGTGCCGCTGGGTTGAATGAGCCGCGGGACTAGTGCCACCGGGAACTTTGGCGGCTATCAAAACGTATGGGCAATAACGAAACCAAACTGCGTCGAAAATATCTGTTCGTATGTCTTGTGGGGGGGTACAACAGTGCTATAATGACAATGGGTATAACTTATTTAAAATATTTTTAATTAAAATCCCAAAAATACGTAAGAAAGTTAAAAGATTTAATCGGGAAGAAAGACGGAGAGAGTATGTACGATGAAAGCTGCCTCAAAAAACTGGGAGGCCGGATCAAGCTGCTGAGAATGATCCGCGGCATCAGTCAAAATGAAATGGCAAAAGCGTTATCTATCAGTCAGACTCATCTGAGCAATATTGAAAATGGCAGGGTCACTGTCAATTTAAGGTTTTTGGTTCGTGCGGCAAATGTGTTTGACTGTACGTTGGAGGTTTTTTTTCAGTTGGGGGCTGTCGAAACTACAAAGGCGGAAACCGCATACAGCAGTTATTCGCTGGAGGAAGTAAAACAACTTTTAGAAACATTGCAGCTTGGCAGAAAGACAGAAAAGAGTGGCTTGGGCTAAGTCCGTTTTGTTCTGAAAGTGCAGTAAGGATATACGGGAAAGTTGATGAAAAAGAGTAAAGAGGAGCGAATAAAAGTGTTAAAAAATGTGGAAAAAGCTTTGGCGGTAGTATTGAGTCTGGGGTTGGCAGCATCTGCCTGGGCGGCGCCGTCTTTGCCGGGCAGTAATCCTGAGGTCAGAGCTTTAGAACAGAACCGCGGCGGCAGACAGCCGCAGGCAGAAGTGCAGCAGGAGGAACAGATGCCGGCACCAGTAGAAGAAATGCCACAGAAACTGCTGCTGAAAAAATTTGTTTTTACCGGGCAGCAGGAAATAGACGCTGCAGAGCTGACCCGAGTCACACAGGCTTATCTGGACAGGGAAGTGACTGTTGCGGAACTGGAACAGGCTGCGGCTAAAGTAACTGATTATTGCCGGCAGCAGGGCTATACGGTGGCAACAGCCTTAATACCACAGCAGAATGTGCAGGATGGTACTGTTGAGCTCAGGATCTTTTTAGGTACTTTGGGGAAGGTAGTAATTGACAATACTTCGCGCTTAAATGCCGATACGGCAGCTGCTTTTGCCGCTGTATTGCAGCCGGGGAGCTATGTAAGAACGAACAGGATCGAAACAGTTCTCAACAATTTCAATGATCTTCCCGGTATCAGTGCTGCCGGAATTTTGAGTGCCGGTGAAGAAATCGGCAGTACAGATCTAACTATCACTGTCAGCGACAGTAAAACGGCCGAAAGTATTATCTATACTGATAACTACGGCGGTAAATACAGCGGCCGTTACAGGTACGGTTTTCAGACAACGCTTAATGATCCCGGCCGTACGGGTGATAAAATTTTTGCTGGCGGGTTGCTGAGCAATGAAGATCTGCATAACTATAATTTTGGTTATGAGATGCCGCTGGGCAGCCGCGGCACAAGACTGGGGATCAGCTACAGCCTGATGGACTATACTTTGGGTGATTATTTTGCAGTACTGGATGCCGTGGGGCGGGCCAAAACTCTGAGTATTTACGCATCAACGCCGCTGGTCAATACCAGCCGGGAGCATTTAAGCGTTATTTATGGTTATGACAACAGGCAGCTGAAAGATGAAATGAGAAGCTTTGGTGAGTTGGGCAGCAGCAAAAAGCATACTGATATGCTGCATGGCGGAGTTGTGGGCAACCATCGCGGCAGTGCGAGCGTTACCGGCTACAGTGCTTTATATTATTGGGGCCGGCTTGGTTATGATGACGCTGGCGAAGCTTCTACCGAAGGCAGTTTTTCAAAGTTTACGACTGATGTCAACCATATTCGGCGTTTGGGCAATACTGTCAATCTGCATCTTAATTTCCACAGTCAGCTGGCCAGCAGAGATCTGGACGGCAGTGAGCAGTTCAGCCTGGGAGGCGCCGATGGCGTGCGGGCTTATCCACAGGGTGAAGCCAGCGGCGACAGTGGTTATCAGGCTACAGTCGAGTTACGTTATGCAACGCCAGTGCCTTATCTCAGTCTGGCGGTTTTTACAGACTGGGGCGAAGTCACGCTGTCTAAAAGCTATGGTCAGCACCGCAATCTGGCCGGTTGGGGCGTAGGTATAGAATATACAAGGCCCAATGATTATTTTCTGCGGCTGGACTATGCCCGCAAGCTTAACGGTGAGGCGTTCCAAAGTGAAGAACAGGATAAAAACGGCAGACTGTGGTTTTTGGCGTATAAACTTTTGTGAGTGAGGTTTCGGGGAGGTAAAGGAAGATGCAAAGAGGAGCAGGACTTTTGTCTAAAAAAATATTGGCGGCGCTGCTGAGCGGCGGGATGCTGATGCTGCCAAACTGGGGCTATGCCATGCCCAGCGGCGGCAATATAGTGACTCAAAACGGCAGTATTGTGACTAATGGCAGCAGCATGGATGTAATCGGCAGCGGCAATGTGGCGATCAACTGGAACAGTTTTGATATCGCCCAGAACGAAACTGTGAATTTTCAAAATATGCAGGCCGTCTTGAATTATGTCAGCGGCGGCAGCAGAAGTGAGATTTTTGGCAATCTTAAAAGCGACAGTGGCGTGCATGTGTTTTTAGTAAATCCCAGTGGTATTCTGTTCGGCAAAACGGCACAGGTCAACGTCGGGCAGATGACGGCATCGACACGCAGGCTGGAAGCAAGTGACTTGACGGGCTTTGACGGCAGTTTGGCACCGTTGACAGCAACAAAGGCGGCGGAGGTGCAGGCAGACATTATAAATCTGGGCAAATTGACAGCGGGAACGCTGGTGTTGGAGGGCAACAACCTTTCAATTATCGGCGCCGATAGTCTTGATGTAGCTGACAAAAGCAAAATCACGCTGCTGGCCAACGAAAATATCAATATCGGCTATGAGGTAACTGATAAAACAACGATCAACGTAGGCGATGGGCAGGGTAATATACATCAGGTCAGTGATTACAGCAAAGGCGGCGGCACGAAAGCCAGCGACGTTTTGCGCGGAGCTTCTATTACCGATCTGACAGGAGGAACCAAAAGCATCAACGACGCTATGTTGGTGCATAATGTCTATGAGCTGCAGGCGATAAATAATAATGCGGAAGAAAAATACAATGATAAAAACTTTGCATATAAATATGTGCATGGCAATTATATGCTGGCAAACAATATAGATGCGTCTGCCACCAGCACCTGGAATGATGGCAAAGGGTTCGTTAGCATTGGCCAGTTGAAACAGTTGACAATGGGGACTCCACAAGGATTTCAGGGTGGTTTTACCGGGGTGATGGATGGAGCAGGTTATACAGTGCTGAATTTATCAATAAACAGAAGTGACGAATTATATGTGGGTCTATTTGGTGGTCTTACCGAAACAGCCGCAGTAATGAATCTAAACATTACGGGTAATGTTTTGGGCAAGAATAACGTTGGGGCGATTGCCGGCAAAAATTTAGGCATGATCAGAAATGTTGTTAATAAGGCTAAAGTGAGCGGCGTGACATCGGTCGGCGGTATCACCAGTATGAATTATGGGCGCTTGGAATCAGTGACCAATGAGGGCGCGGTGACTGGCACAGGCAGTAATATTGGCGGCATTGCTTGTTATAATGGTGCTTCAAGTTCACAAACGGGAAGTATTATTGACGCCCAAAATACTGGCAGTATCAAGGGTAATGGTAGTGTTGGCGGTATTGTTGGCACTAATCTTGTCAATAGTATTATTGCAGATGCCAGTAATAGTGGTGAAGTAACAAGTACAGGTCAGTACACTGGTGGTATCAGTGGAATAAATAAAGGTTCTCTAACCAACATCGATAATTCTGGCAAAGTAACAGGAACAAATCAAGTTGGTGGCATCAGCGGTGTAAATCATAATAACGCTAGCTCATCACAAAATGCAGGAACCATAGATAAGGCAAATAATACCGGAGTAATTAGCGGCAGCGTGAGTGTTGGTGGTATTGTCGGTGAAAACTACAGCAATATCTCTAATAGTAGTAATAGCGGCGATGTTATCGGAACACATCAAAAGGCTGGTGGTATCGTCGGTCTGAATGGAATGCTCGATGCTAAGAGTGGGACGATAGAGAATGTCATTAATACTGGGTTTGTTACTGGGAAAACCTTTGTCGGCGGTATTGCAGGGTATAATAACGCAGCTAAAATAGAAAATGGCCGTAATAGCGGTAAGGTGAATGCTGATGTTGATAGTTTTGGACAGAGTCTGGCTGGCGGTATTACAGGGTATAATTCTAACAGTGGTCAAATTTTGTCTGCTGTCAATACAGGAATTGTGTCTGGGCAAGGCAGTTTTGTCGGCGGTATTTGCGGAGCTAGCGATGGGGCGGCTACTACAGTCGAGAATGCCTATAATACCGGTAACATTACAGGCACGGAAGCGGTTGGCGGGATCGCAGGTTCTAATGATAACGGCAACACGCTAAAGAATGTTTATAATACCGGCACAGTCAGCGGCAGTAATACTTACGGCTCCGTCATTGGTCAATCAGACAACGGCGGCGCTATTACCAATGCTTATTTTGCAACTGCTGCCGGTTTTCAAAAATATGGCGACGGCACGGAATACGGCACTGTCGAAGCCTTTAACGAAGCCTTTCTGGCAGGGATGCAGGAAAGCGATAAAGCCTTGTGGCTGACCTATGGCGACCATACCACGCCGCTGCTGAAGGGTCTGTTGAAGCCGCTGGACATCAATGTTGGCAATATTGAGGTAGGATATACCGGCAGCGATTATACAGGACTGGCGCAGGCGATCGCCGACAAGCTGGCTGAACAGGGGATCATCATCGACGTTGATAAGCTGCTGGCTGGTAGTAAAACAGAGATCGGGGAATATGATTTGAGCGACTTGCTGTATTCAACGCAGGACGGTTATGCACTTAACGTGACCGGCAAGCTGATCATCAAAGCAAAAGCTGTTGATCCTGTGCTTCCTGTGGAGCCTGTTGCACCGATGGCTGACGCTAAATATAACGGTTCGCTGACGCATTTGAAAACAGAAAAGATGCAGCAGGAGGAATACCGCAATCTTGATAAACGCAGAAATAATCTGCTGGACTATGCTGCAGTAGTTGTAGACGGCGACGGGATCAAGATGGAGGAAACAGAAGAATGACGGCATAAGCTAAAATAAAAATACTGTCCGGGTAAAAATATGATGGCCCCCTGCTTTTGGCAGGGGGTTTACTTTTGTAAAAGAATAGTGAAATTTGCCTGATAGGTAAGTTTTTTGGTATAATATAACGATACGAAGGGAGGTAAAAGCCTATGCCAATGGAATATATTTTACTGGGCGTCGGGATCGTGCTTTTGGGAATCGAAGCAATAGTTCCGGGGTTCGGATTTTTTGGCGTTACAGGTCTGATCTCGCTGCTGGCAGGCTCATATTATCTGCTGGGCGGTGGTGCCGAGGCTGCGTATATTTTGCTTGGTGTGGTATTGGCACTGGGGGCAGTAATTGCGCTGTTGTTTGTTTATCTGCCTGCTGAAAGTAAGTGGAATCCCTTTGTTTTATGGGATAAGCAAGAGAACCGCAGTGGTTATACAGGTGCCGGTGATCACTCCAGATACCTGGGTAAACGTGGTGAGGTCGTAGCGCCGCTGCGTCCTGCGGGCACTGTCATCATCGACGGCGAACGCGTCGACGTAGTGAGCTTTGGCGATTATATCATGCCCGGGGCGATGGTAGAGATCGTGAAAGTGGAAGGCAATAAACTGTTCGTTCAGGAAGTAAAAATTAAAGAATAAAGGAAGTGTTATGATGTTTGATTTTCTGTTTAACGGCGGCTTTATGTTTATTCTGATCATTGCCGCTATTGCCGTATTTTTGAATTTTGTGCCGTTGGCGCTGTGGATCTCGGCTATTGCCGCCGGCGTCAATGTAGGTATTTTCAATCTGGTAGGTATGCGGTTCCGCCGTGTACCGGCTTCACACATCGTGCTGCCGCTGATCAAGGCCAATAAGGCCGGTCTGGACGTCAATGTCAATCAGCTGGAAGCCCATTATCTGGCCGGCGGTAACGTCGACCGTGTTATCGATGCTTTGATCGCGGCACACCGTGCCCAGATCCCGCTGACCTTTGAACGTTCCTGCGCTATCGACCTGGCAGGCCGTAACGTGCTGGAAGCAGTGCAGATGAGCGTTAACCCTGAAGTTATTGAAACTCCGATCGTTTCGGCAGTTGCCAAAGACGGTATCGAGCTGAAAGTCAAAGCCCGCGTTACTGTCCGCGCCAATATCGACCGTCTGGTCGGCGGCGCCGGTGAAGCTACTATTATCGCCCGTGTCGGCGAAGGTATCGTTACCAATGTCGGCTCGGCTGTCAAACACAGCGACGTGCTGGAAAACCCTGATTTCATTTCCCGTACCGTGCTGGCTAAAGGTCTGGACGCCGGTACTGCTTTTGAGATCCTGTCCATCGATATTGCCGACGTTGACGTAGGCCGTAACATTGGCGCTGCTTTGATGACCGATCAGGCTGAAGCCGATAAACGTATCGCTCAGGCCCGTGCCGAAGAACGCCGTGCCATGGCGGTTGCCAAAGAGCAGGAAATGAAGGCCTATACCCAGGAAATGCAGGCGAAAGTCGTCGAAGCTGAGGCCAAGGTGCCGACCGCATTGGCAGATGCTTTGGAAAACGGCCGTCTGGGTGTGATGGATTACTACCGCATGAATAATATCAATGCCGATACTGATATGCGTAAAATGATTGCCGGTTCCAGCCCTGAAAATGGCGGCGAAAAAGGCAATAATCCGAAATAAGCTGACTGTGTGAGTCGGCTGGTGTATTGAGACGAGGCGAATATATGGACAATTTGATGTTATTTTATCCGCTCATCGTACTGCTGTTTTTTATCTTTTTTGACGTCCGCAACCGCAAAAAGCGTCCGGCTCCGCCACCGCAGCAGCCCAAGGCTGAATGGCCGATGGAAATGCCGGAGCAGATGCAGGGACGCCGCTATGAAGATGAGGACAAAGCTGCCGTACCGTGGTATGTAGAGTTCCCGGAAGACCGGGCGCCCAAAAAGCCGCCTGTAGAAGAGAAGGTCTATCAGGAGCCTGCGACGGCAGTTGCTGCAGAAGCTGCTGTTTCTGAACCGCTTTATAAACGCTTTGAAACGCAGAAGCCCCAGCCTGCCTTTAAAGGCTTTCGCAGCCGCCGGACGGTGGCCGGGGAAGTGCGCCACGGCTTTGTTATGGCGATGCTTTTGGATAAACCACGGTCGCTGAAACCGTACGATGATAGTTTTTGAATGTTTTGCTAAATTATTTAGAACCGGGTGAAGTGTGTGTTAGAAAAGATAGACTTAAAACAAAGTCTGAAAAAAGACGCTTATAACGAAAAGATGGATTATTTCAGTGTTAAACTCGGTGAACTGCAGCGCGCTTGCCGCGCTGCGGGGATCCCCGTTATTATTCTGTTCGAGGGCTGGCGCGGGGCTCAGCGCAACGTCATCATCAACCATATGATGCAGCAGATGGATGCCCGTGGGTTCAGGGTTTATTCGGCGTCGAAAATGGCAGACGAAGAACCGGACCAGCCGTTTTTTGAGCCTTTTTGGCGGCAGCTGCCGGCTAAAGGCAATATGGCTGTGTATTACCGCAGCTGGTACTACCTGAAAAATGAATATACCTTTGACCGCGATGCGGAGCAAGTTAAAAGAATAAATACCAGTTATAGGCATATCAATGCTTTCGAAAAGCAGCTGACTGATGATAATTATGTGCTGTTGAAATTTTTTGTGCATGTGTCCGAAAAACAGCTGAAAGCCAATGTGCAGAAGGCTGAAAAGACCTATGGCAAAGGCTGGGACAAGGTCAATGAAAGCGATGATGATTTTGTCGATTATCAGCGTTATCTGGAGATCTATGAGAAAATGTTTATCGACAGCGACCGGCCTAATGCCCACTGGTATCTGATCGCCGGCGACGATACCCGTTTTGCCGAGGTTTCGATCTTTGACGTGATCGTGCAGCGGCTGGAGCTGGCGCTGGCCGAAGCGGAAGCCCGCAAGCAGGCCGGACAGCAGCTGGTGCTGCCGCGTACAGAAATTTATGATGTTTTATCAAAGGTCGATCTGTCCAAAGAGATCGCGAAAGCGGAATATAAAGAAAAGCTGGATAAATACCAGTCTAAACTGAGTCTTTTGCAGTATGAAATGTATAAAAAAGGTATCCCGGCAGTCTTCGGCTTTGAAGGCTGGGACGCAGGCGGCAAGGGTGGCGCGATCCGCCGTCTGACTGCTGCTCTGGACCCGCTGGGGTATTCGGTGAATCCGGTGGCTGCGCCCAATGTGGTAGAGAAAGAGTTCAATTACTTGTGGCGTTTCTGGACCCGCTTTCCTAAACGGGGCGAGATCGCTGTTTTTGACCGTACCTGGTATGGCCGGGTCATGGTAGAACGTATCGAAGGCTTTGCCACGCAGGACGAGTGGAGCCGTGCTTATGCCGAGATCAATGAAATGGAACTCCAGTGGGCTGAATATGGTACGGTGATCGGCAAGTTCTGGCTGCAGATCGACAAGGACGAGCAGTATAAACGCTTTAAAGAGCGTGAGCAGAACCCCAACAAGGAATGGAAGATCACGGATGAAGACTGGCGGAACCGTGAAAAATGGGACGCTTATGAAGCGGCAGTGAACGAAATGCTGGTACGCACCAGTACCGATTATGCGCCGTGGACGATCGTGGAGGGCAATAACAAGTATTATGCCCGCCTGAAGGTTTTGAAAACGGTGATCGAAATGTTTGAAAAACGTTTGAAAGATTAAAACCATACTGAGAGAATATAAACGAGGTAGACAAGTTGACCTGGGAGCTTAAAAATGCGTTGAAAGAAATAGTTGCCCGCGAGAGCGGGGTGCAGGTGTTTGCGCCGGGAGCCAGAAGGCCGGTGGCTTTTATTTATCCCAATACCTATCATTTGGGCATGTCCAATCTGGGTCTGCATATCCTGTATCAGATCATCAACAGCCGCGGTGACGCAGCCTGTGAACGTTTCTTTCTGCCTGACAGCAAGCTCCTGGCAGAGTATAAACGCACTAAAACGCCGCTGCTGTCGCTGGAAACGCAGCGTCCGCTGGCGGATTTTGAAATCATCTGCGTGATGATGTCCTTTGAGATGGATTACACAAACTTACTGACGATGCTGGCGCAGAGCAACGTGAAGCCGGAAGCGGCGCTGCGGGGTGAGAAGGAACCGCTGGTGATCATCGGCGGCCCCTGTGCGACCTTTAATCCCGAGCCTTTGGCCGGGATCGCTGACGCTTTTGTCATCGGCGAAGGCGAGGAAACTGTTACCAGGCTGTTGGATGCTGTTTATGCGGCGAAGGACAAAGGCCTGGGCAAGGAAGCAACGCTGCTGGAACTGGCGCAGGTCCAGGGCATTTATGTGCCGCGGTTTTATGAGCCGCAGTATGATGCCGGCGGTGCGTTCTGCGGTATGCAGGCATCGCCGCAGGTACCGGCAGCAGTCAAACGTCAGTGGGTACGCGAGCTGGACAACTATCCGCAGACTTCGGCGATCATGACCGAGGCGACGGAATTTGAAAATATGTATATCGTTGAAGTGGCACGCGGCTGCGGACGGCATTGCCGTTTCTGCATGGCTGGGTATTGCTTCCGCAAACCACGGGCAAGAGCTTTGGATATTTTACTGGCGAAGATCCGTAACCGTCCGCCGCAGACTAAAAAAGTCGGCCTGATGGGTGCGGCGGTATCTGATTACCCGTATATCAAAGAACTGACACAGACGCTGGTAGACGAGCAGGTGCCGTTTACAGTAGCGTCGCTGCGGGCCGACACTTTGGACGTGGAGCTGACGCAGGCCTTGGCGGCCAGTGGCCAGCGGACGATGACAGTGGCCCCGGAAGCAGGCAGCGTGAAAATGCGTAACGTCATCAATAAAGGCATTACGGAGCAGCACGTTTTAAATGCGGTGGAACTGGCGGCAGCAGCCGGTATGAAAAATATCAAGCTCTATTATATGCTGGGACTGCCGGGCGAAGCTGACAGCGACATTGAAGAAATGATCGCCATGATCCTGCGGGTGCGGGAAAAAATGGACGCCGCCCTGAACAGGGGCGAGCTGATCATCTCGGTCAACGGGTTTATTCCCAAGCCCTTTACACCCTTTCAGTGGTCGCCGCTGTGCGATGTCAAGACACTGAAACGCCGTTTTAAAATGCTGGAAAGCGCTTTTAAAAAAGCAAAGCATATCCAGGTGCAGACCGAATCTTTGAAGGAAACCGTTCTGCAGGCTGTATTGGCCCGTGGCGACCGCAGGATCGGCAAGGCGTTGCTGGAAGCGTTCCAAAGGGAACTGCCCCTGAAGCAGGTGCTGAAGGAGCAGGGCCTGGATCTGGAAAAGCTGGCAACTACGGCTTACGAGATCGGCGGGCCCTTGCCCTGGCGGCATCTGGATATGGGCTTCAGCGAAGCATATCTGATCAGCGAGTGGCAGAAAGCGCAGCGTGAGGAATTTACGCCGATGTGCTTTGACCTGTGCCGCCGCTGCGGCGTGTGCGGGGAGGTGCAGGCATGAGCTTTAGAATAAGGCAGAGCGGCAGGATCTGGCTGGGCGAGTTTACGGCGCTGACAGACGCAGGCTTCACTAATGGCTGCAGCTGCCGTCTGCACGGAGCCAGCAGCATCGTGCCTGACGGGTTCAACCTGGCGCTGCATGTGGGCGATGCTGAGGAGCTGGTATTGGCTAACCGCCGGAAGTTTGCGGCGGCTTTAGGCGTCGATGCGGCTAAATTCACTACCTGCGCCCAGGTGCATGGCAGCAAGGTCGCTAAAGTGACGGCAGACCTGGTCGGCAGCGGTGCGGCAGCTTTTGCCGATACGGTCGCAGGCACCGACGCTTTGATCACCGATCTGCCCGGCGTACCGCTGCTGCTGTTTTATGCAGACTGCGTGCCGGTGCTGCTGGCCGATCCTGAAAGCGGCGCTGTGGGACTGGCGCATGCCGGCTGGCGCGGCAGTGTAGGCGAGATCGCCCTGAAAACCGTGCAGGCCCTGCAGCAGCATTACGGCAGCAGACCTGAAAAGCTGCTGGCAGCGATCGGGCCTTCTATCGGCAGCTGCTGTTACGAAGTGGACGACGCAGTGCTGGCGGCAGGGGCTAAATACAGCCAGTGCTTCACACCTAAAACAAATGGAAAATATCAGCTGGACTTATGGCTGATGAATAGATTACAATTAGAAGCAGCAGGGCTGGCACCCGGGCAGATCGACTGCGCCGCTGTCTGTACCTGCGATAACAGGGAACTGTTTTTCTCCTACCGTGCCGAGCAGGGTAAAACCGGGCGCATGGGGGTAAGCATTTGCCGAAGATAAAAAAGGAATAATAGTTTTTGTGGCGAATATAAAACTTTTAGGAGGTCTTTATTTTGTTAAAAGACAATCTGCACAAAGTACAGACCCGGATCGCCGAGGCTTTGGCCCGGCGGACTGAAACTAAACTGACCGGCACGGAGGCAACTCTGGTCGCCGTAACTAAAAATCATCCTGTCGACGTGGTGCTGGAATCGCTGGCGCTTGGCATAGCCAATATCGGCGAAAACCGGGTGCAGGAAGCGAAAGAAAAACGCACTGTCGTGCCTGACCGCGGCGTTTGGCATCTGATCGGTCATTTGCAGACCAACAAGGCCAGACAGGCCGTCGCTTTGTTCGATCTGATCGAATCTGTTGACAGCCAGCGGCTTTTGGCCGCCCTGGACAAGGCAGCCATGCAGCAGGGCAAGGTGCAGGATATTCTGCTGCAGCTCAACATCGCCCGGGAAGAACAGAAAACAGGCTTCTTGCTGGAAGACTACCAGGCAGTTGTGCCGACGCTGGACAGCTATTCAAACCTGCGGGTGCGGGGCTTGATGGTGATCGCGCCGCTGTGCGACGATATTGAAGCAACACGTCCAGTTTTTAAGGAAGGCTACCGCTGCTTCTGCGAGCTGAAAAAGCTGCGGCCTGAAATCGAGCTGCTGTCGATGGGCATGACCAACGACTTTACTGTGGCTGTAGAAGAAGGCGCCAATATCGTGCGTGTGGGCACGGCTTTATTTGGCAAACGTGATTACACTAAAAAATAAATGAGCATGAAGGTATGGTGAAATGTATGAAATTTTTTGATCGTATCTCTGAAACCTTAGGTTTATATGAAGAGGAAGATGATGAACTGTTAGAGGAAGAGGAACCCGTCCGCAAAGCTGAACCGGCTCCCAAACGTATCCCCCGCAGCACGCCTGCTCCTGTCAGCAGACAGGCAGCGCCTGCCGAGCCTGAAGCCCCGGCAAGAAGCGAGCAGCAGACAGAGAAAAAATCCTTCTTCAGAAAAAAGGACGTCCAAAATTCGCCCGAAGGCAAAACCATTTCCCTGCCGCTTGCTCAAAAGCAGGTCAGGGTAGTAGTGCTGGAGCCTGCTAATTTTGACGATTCACAGAAGGTCGCCGATTATCTGCGCAACAACCAGCCGGTAGTTGTGAATTTTGAAGGCACCGAAGGGCTGGTCACTAAGCGCATGACTGATTTTATCAGCGGCACGATCTACGCTTTAGGCGGCAGTATGAAAAAGATCGGCCGTAATATTCTGGTCTGCGCTCCCAAAAACGTCGACATCGACGCCAGCGTCAACATTTATGATGAAAAGGGTGGTCAACCGTGGAAAAAATAACAGCTCAAACAGGCGCGATCGCTTTTATCGGCGGCGGCGCTATGGCTGAAGCTATCATTAAAGGTATTTTGGGCGCACAGCTGGCCCAGCCCGGCGAGATCTTTGTGGGCGACCCGACGCCGGCGCGCTGTGAATATTTGCAAAAGACCTATGGCGTAGAGGCCATGGTGGATAATAAAACCGCTGTAAAAAATGCGGGGCTGATCATTTTAGCCGTCAAACCGCAGGTCGTCGATGCGGCGATCACGTCAGATCTGGTGGCGGCCATGCCGCCGCAGGCTACCGTGCTTTCGATCATGGGCAGCGTCGATCTGGACAAGCTGCATAATGTCGTACCGGGCCATGCGGTGATCCGGGTGATGCCCAACACGCCGCTGGCAGTAGGTGCAGGCATGACGGCGATCGCTCCTGATAGCAAGGTCAGCGCAGAGATGCTGGACGCCGCTAAAACTATTTTTGGTTCCTGCGGCGAGGTCGAGGTGGTTGCCGAAAGCGCGATCGAGGCGATCGCCGCTGTATCAGGCTGCGGCCCCGGCTACGTGTTTATGCTGATCGACGCCCTGGCAGACGCCGGCGTCAATGCCGGACTGCCCCGTGCCATGGCGATCAAGCTGGCGGCGCAGACCTTTGCCGGCAGCGGCAAAATGGTGCTGGAAACTGGCCTGCATCCGGCGCAGCTGCGCGATCAGGTAACTTCGCCCGGCGGCACGACTATTGCCGGTATCCACGCTTTGGAAAACCGCGGCGTGCGTGCGGCTATGTATGATGCTGTGCTGGCGGCCATGGCACGCAGTGAGAAATTGAAGGGTAAATAACCGATGGCAGATAGAGAAAAAATTTTACGCTATTTTCGGGCCGGCGGCGACGAAGAACTGGCAGCCAAGCTGCTGGATCTGGCGGAAGGCGCTCACAGGAGCCGCAAATTCCGTGTCAGCGAGTTTTTAGACCCGCACGGCTGTAATGTGGCCGAGATCATCGCGGCCAACTTTGAGAATGTGAAGCTGGCAACCAGCGGCGGCTTTAAAAACGCCGAACGCATGAAGGTGGCTTTTGTGTCCGAAGACTTTTTCGGGCAGCCGGATTTTGGTCTGGTGTGCTTTAAAGTCGAGTGGGACAAACGCTACTATGAGCTCAGCCACCGCGATATTCTGGGGGCATTTATGGGGATGGGCTGCAAGCGCGAGATTTTGGGCGATATTATTTTTATCCCCGAAGGGGCGCAGTTTGTCGCCGATAAATCCTTTACCTCATATATTATGAACAATCTGACGCAGATCGGTTCAGCGCCTGTGTCGCTGACAGAGATCACAGAAGCCGACCTGCTGCAGAAAGAAGAAAAAGTCAAGGTCATCAGCGCTACGGTAGCAGCTTTAAGGCTTGATGCCGTTGCCGCCGCAGGCTACGGCGTATCCCGTTCGCGTATGGCGGACGAGATCAAAGGGCAGAACGTGAAGGTGAACTGGAAAGAAGCCAAAAACGCCGCCCAGCCGGTCAGCGAAGGCGATATCATTTCCTTCCGCAGCCGCGGCAGGGTCGAAGTCGCCGAGATCAGGGGCACTACCAAAAAAGGTCGTTTAAGCATTACGCTGAAAAGATATATTTAATGGGGAGGGTATCACGTTATGTTGACACCGTTAGATTTGAACAATAAGAACTTTTCCAAAGGCTTCCGCGGTTACGATACTGAGGAAGTAGATGAGTTTTTTACCAAAGTCGCCAAGGATTTTGAACGTCTGTATCAGGACAACGTCGAGCTGAAAGACGCCGTAGAACGCGTCAGCGCCAAGCTGGAATACTATCAGCAGATGGAATCCACCATGCAGAACACTCTGGTCATAGCGCAGGAAACTGCCGACGAAGTGAAGAAAAACAGCGAGCAGAAGGCTGCCCTGCTGGAGCAGGAAACTGCCATGAAATGCAAGGATATCACTTCCGAATGTCAGGCTGCTGCCGCTAAAGCCAAAATGGATGCCGAGATCGCGGCGACGCAGATGAAAACCGAGGCCGAAGCCTATGCCGAGAAGCTGCGCAGCGATGCTGAAAGCGCAACTACCAAACTGCGCAACGACACCCTGGCCGAGATCGCCCGTCTGCGTGCTGAGGCGGAAGCCGAACTGAAACAGATGAAAAACGAAACGCAGAACTTTGTCGAGAAAATGCGCAGCGCTGCCGAAGTGGAAGTAGCTAAAATGAAAGTTACGACCGAGGACCTGTGCAAGCAGATGACGGCCAAAGCCAAAGAAGAAGCAAGCGAAACGCTGGCCCATGCCCGCGCTGAAGCTCAGAAGCTGACCGGCGAAGCCGACGAACGCTACAGAACGATGATCGCCGATGCCGAAGCCCGTTCCAGAACGCTTTTGGCTGACACCGATGAAAAAGTAAGAAAAATGATTTTTGACGCCGAAAACAAAGCCTCACTCGCTAAAGGTATCTTTGAAGATCAGGTCAAAAAAGCCGCTGTGCACCGTCAGCACATGATGAGCATTTTGGAAGGCCAGATGGAGCTTTTGAAAAACTTTAACGAAGATACTGAAAAATAAGCGAGGTCGGCAGCATGATTATTCTGGTACGCCACGGTGAAGCAACTCATCATACAGAGCATTTGACAGGCGGTTGGACCGACTCGGAGCTTACGGCTGCGGGCAGGGCCCAGCTGCAGGCCGTTGCGTCCAAATTAGCCTGCGATTTTGCCGGGCAGAGCCGCAACCTGCGGCTCCTGACCAGCGATTTGAAGCGGGCCGTGGAATCGGCGCAGATCCTTGCGGATAAGCTGGGGTTCACCCGGCTGGAACCCTATGAATTTTTGCGCGAAAAAAATAACGGACAGGCGGCAGGGCTGACTGAAACAGCGGCCAAAGCCCTGTATCAGCAGCCGCCGACCCTGAAGGAACTGCATCACCGCAACTATCCGGGCGGCGAAACACGGCAGGAATTTTATGACCGCACCGTGCAGGGCCTGTTAAAATGCGCCGATCTGGAGCGGGAAAACCTTTTGATCGTGGCCCATAAAGGCACGATCCAGAATATTATTTTTCATTGGCTGGGGCTGGATATAGCCGCCGTCAACGCTTTGAATTTTTCTGTCGATATCCTGCCGTCCAGCGTGTCGGTACTGGGGATCAACAAATGGCGCGAACACGCTGTGTTCAGGCTCAACGATACCTCGCATCTGCATAGCGGCAGCGGTTACGGTATCTTTGAGTTTAAATATGGCAAAGGCCATTGACTACAGCTTGCATAATGGTGTATAATGACTTTGTTTTAATAAAAGCAGCAGCGATGACGAAGACAGTAGCCTGCCGGGCGCAGTCAAGCGAGTCGGGGACAGTGTGAGCCCGACCGGGAAGATGGCAGGGGAAGATCACTTCAGAGCTTTTCGGCTGAAAGCAGTAAGCCGGGACGGGTAACACACGTTATGGTGTTTCGAGTGGCAGGCGCAGTCTGTCATGAGGGTGGTACCACGGGTTTACAGTCTCGTCCCTTTTTGGGAGCGGGGCTTTATTTTTTTGGAGGTGTACACATGGATTACAGCAAGACCCTTAATTTACCGGAAACAGAATTTCCGATGCGTGCCGGGCTGCCGGAGCGCGAACCTGAATTTTTGAAATACTGGGAAGACAACAAGATCTATGAAAAGAAACAGGAGCTGCACGCAGGCCACAAAAAATTCGTCCTGCACGACGGCCCTCCGTACGCCAACGGCAAGATCCATATGGGTACGGCGCTCAACAAGATCTTAAAAGACATCATCATGAAATATAAATATGCGCAGGGCTTCGACACCCCGTATGTTCCCGGCTGGGATACCCACGGTATGCCGATCGAGCACGCCGCTATCAAAAATCTGGGCCTGAACCGCCACGAGCTTGATACGCTGGTATTGCGCCGGGAGTGCCACGACTACGCTTTAAAATGGATCGACGAACAGCGTACCGACTTCAAACGTCTGGGCGTGCTGGGCGACTGGGACCATCCCTACATCACCATGACCCACGACTATGAAGCCGTGCAGATCCACGTTTTTGGCGAAATGGCAAAAAAAGGCTATATCTATAAAGGCAAAAAAGCCGTTTACTGGTGCCCGCACTGCGAAACCGCACTGGCTGAAGCCGAGATCGAATACGGCGAAGAAAAATCCCCGGCGATCTTTGTTAAAATGCCGCTGGTCAAGGACAACGGCCTGCTGCCGGAAGCCGCTAAAGGCAAACCGGCCTATATCGTTATCTGGACCACTACTCCGTGGACCATGCCGGCCAACGTAGCCATCGCACTGCATCCTGACTTTGAATATGCCTGGGTGGAATGTGAAGGCGAAGTGCTGTTCATGGCTAAGGAAATGCTGGAATCTGTAGGCAAGGTCTGCAAAAAAGATCTCAGCAACATCCTGGGCACCTGCAAAGGTAAAGAAATGGAATTTGCCGAATGCAAGCACCCCTTTGAAACTATCGACCGCAAATCACTGGTCGTGCTGGCTGACTATGTCACCTTAGAAGCAGGCACCGGCTGCGTCCATACCGCTCCAGGTCACGGCGCCGACGACTTTGAGACCGGCGTGCGTTACAACCTGCCCATCATCTGCCCTGTAGACGGCTCCGGTAAACTGACCGCCGAAGCAGGCCCGGATTTTGCCGGTATGTTCGTTTTTGACGCTAACGTGCCCATCATCAAATATCTGGCCAGCCTCAACCGTCTGTTCGGCAAAGAAAATATCCGCCATCAGTATGCACACTGCTGGCGCTGTAAAAACCCCATCATCTACCGTGCTACCGAGCAATGGTTCGCTTCTGTCGACGGCTTCCGTGAAGAAGCGCTGAACGCTATCGCCAACGACGTGCAGTGGATTCCCTCCTGGGGCGAAGCACGTATCCATAATATGGTCGCCGACCGCCACGACTGGTGTATTTCCCGTCAGCGTGTTTGGGGCGTACCGATCCCGATCTTCTACTGCGAAGACTGCAACGAGCATCTGGTCAACGACGACACCATCAACGCCGTTGCCGACCTGTTTGCCAAAGAAGGCTCCGACGCCTGGTGGGCGCATACTGCAGCAGAGATCCTGCCCGCAGGGACTAAATGTCCCAAATGCGGCGGCACTCACTTCCGCAAAGAAAGCGACATCATGGACGTCTGGTTCGACAGCGGTTCTTCCCATGCGGCAGTCTGCAGGACCCGTCCCGAACTGGCCTGGCCTGCCGATATGTACCTGGAAGGCAGCGACCAGCATCGCGGCTGGTTCCAATCGTCATTGCTCACCTCGGTAGCGACTACGGGCAAAGCACCGTACCGCTCCGTTTTGACCCACGGCTATGTAGTTGACGGCGAAGGCCGCAAAATGTCCAAATCCGTCGGCAACACCGTTGCCCCGCAGGACGTCATCTCCCAGTACGGCGCTGATATCATCCGTCTGTGGGCGGCTTCCTCCGACTATAAAGCTGATATCCGTATCTCCAAAGAGATTTTGAAACAGCTGTCCGAGGTCTACCGCAAGATCCGCAACACTATCCGCTATATCCTGGGCAACACCAACGACTTCAACTACGAAACCGACAAAGTTGAATTTAAGGATATGCTGGAGCTGGACCGCTGGGCTTTGATGCATATGCAGCTTTTGAAAAAAGAAGTTTCCGCAGCTTACGAAAGCTACGACTTCCATGTGCTCTATCACGCTATCCACAACTTCTGCAGCGTCGAAATGAGCAGCTACTATCTGGATATCCTCAAAGACCGCCTGTATGCTTACAAGGCCGATTCCTTTGAACGCCGCAGCGCCCAGACCGCCATGTACGAGATCATGCTCGATCTGGTCGTCATGATCGCCCCGGTACTCAGCTTCACCATGGAAGAAGTATGGCAGTTCATGAAAAAACCTGCATCCCTGCCCGAATCCGTCTTTATGATGCCCTGGCCGGAATGTAAGGAAGAATATATCGACGAAGCCCTGGAAACCAAATGGGATAACTTCATCGAGATCCGCAGCGAGATCACCAAAGTTCTGGAAGGCGCACGCCGTGCCAAGACCATTGGTCACTCCCTGGATGCTAAAGTCGAGCTGCACGCCACCGGCGAAGCGCTGGCGATCCTGAAATCTGTCGAAAGCGACCTGGCAACCCTGCTCATCGTATCGCAGGCACAACTGGCAGAAGGGCTGGACGGCGGTGTGGAAGCCACCGGACGTGAAGACCTGAAAGTGACCGTACAGGCCGCCGAAGGCGAAAAATGCGAACGCTGCTGGATCTACAGCGACACCGTAGGCAAAGATGCCGAGCATCCCACCCTGTGCGCACGCTGCGCCGCAGCCTTGAAATAAGCAGTGCAACAGCGACAATTTAATAAGTAAGGCAGCAAACTGCAATAACTGCAACACTGGACAGATTTCTGTCCGGTGTTTTTTTATGCCCTGCACAAGCTTGCTTTGCCCGCTTCGCACTCTTGCTATAGTTTCCGCTTCCCCCGTGCCGCTCACCTGATATTCTTTATGAATAAAAAATATTTTAAAAGGCATACCTTGCAGGTTGACAATGCAGTTTTTGCAAAATAATATTATATTGCAAAAGTATAATTAAGTAACTATTTTAAAAGTAAATAGCCTGATGTATATGTTATAGGCCGGCAGCCGCAGTAAAAATCAAGGAGGCAACTGCCGGACCATGGCAGCAGGATTTGTTTATTGCAGGCTTTTTGCTTTTCTTTAAACGGCACAAACCGTTTAAAGCTGGTTTATCAAAGGGGGAATATCAAAATGAAAAAGAGGTTGCTGAAAAAAAGGGTCTTACACACTGTAATAGCCATGTCCTGCGTGTATGCAGGGCAGGCAGCGCTGCTGCCTGTTGCTTTCGCTGCCGAGGTAAGCGCCGATCAGCAAATTACACTGGCACCTATGCCGACTGTTCTTGACGAAGTCAACAGGGTCCACAGCGGCGATAAGCAGGTAGTCTATGTCTTTGACGCCCAAGGCAATGCCGGAAGAACAGCGCAGCTGACAGGCAGTCAGACCGTGATCCACAACATCGGCAGCAATGCCAAACAAAATACAGCTGTAACGGCTTTTGATGGTGCGTCAGTAGAATTCAATGCCGACAGCACCGAACTGCATGCCAAAAGCAGCGGTACGAGTACCAGTATTATTACGGTCTCCAATATCGCAGGCAATAATAATAGCGGCAGCACGATCAAATTCAACAGTGCTGAAACGCTGATCAAAGCCGAAGGCATAAAAACAGCTACAGGTGTTTATACTGATAAATCCAGCATTACCCATTTTGCCGAAGCAACGAACAACGCGCTTTGGGCCACATCCCAAAACAGCGATGCTTATGCCCTGCTCAGTGGCGGCAAAACCAATATCAACGGTACAGTCAATTTACACGCCGTTACTGGTATCGGCGACGCTATGGGCCTGATCAGCCGCTATGAAACATCAGGTCTTGATTTTTACCGCACTGACTCCGGCAGAGTTACCACCGCTGCAGGCAGCAGCCTCAATATCAATGCCGAAGCCGGCAGCGGCAGAGCCATTGGCATCCTGGCCCATGAAGGCGGCGAGAGCACTCTTAACGGAGACCTTACAGTCAACATCAAAGCCGACAACGACGCTTACGGTATCTGGGCCAATAAGGCCGGCTCGGTACTTTTTGAAAGTGCCGCAAGTAAAGTCGCTGTCAACGGCAATGTTTATATTAAAGTAGACCGTGCTGCCAAAGACAGCGATTTTAAACTGGCTCGGGCTCTGCAGGCAACTAAAAGCGGCAGCATCAAAGTCAACACCGAAGGCGGGCAGAAGCTGGTCCAGGTGGACGGCGACCTTTATGCTGACGGAAAAGGCTACGTTGACAACGCCAGCAGTGTTGCGCTGGAAATCGTAGTCAGCCCCTGGAACGTAGTTGAAGGCGGGGTCGAACTGCGCGGCAGTCTGGGCGAAGCAATCGCCCCGCTGGGCGGCAATCTGCCTACTGATGGCAGCTCCTATATCGACTTTGTCATGGACAAAGAAGGATCATACCTAAACGGTGCTGCCAACGGCAATGTATTTATCACCGCCTCCAACGGCTCAGCCTGGCAGATCACAGGCGACAGCGACTTAAAAGAACTATACACCAGCGGCGGCCATATCGACCTGGCACACAAAGATAACTATTATCAAGCCACCAATCCTTATCAAAAGCTCTCCATCGAAACACTGGGCGGCAGCAACAGCGATTTCACCATCAATACCGATATCCTCAACGATAACGGCGTAACAGTAGTCAAAAGCGGCACCGAGATCTATCATGGCGGCACCCTGAACGGCAATGTTTATACCTATGCTGGCGGCGCCAAAACCGTAACCCTGTCCAACCCGGAAGTCTTTACCCGCTACGGCGACTTTATCCATGCGGAAAACAGCACCGGCGCGATGACCCATAACCTTTATGTGGCCGACGACGCTTTTAAAAACGAAGCTGACGTCGACGGTAAATATCTGAAATTTGCCCGTGTAACAGACGATGTCACTTTTACCCCCGGCGCAACGCAGGTCTCGCAGCTGTATGCCTATAAGCCTGTCCTGCTGCAGACCGCCGAAGAAGATGCTCCGGCCGACAGCAAGCTGGTGCAGCAAAACGACTTCGACAACCTGCAATATGTAAGCTCCGGCAACCGCGACTGGTGGATAACAGGCTACGACAAGCTGCTGAGCGACGACTCGAAAATACCGGCGGCAGCACTGGCCTCAGCCTTTGCCGGCTGGCGCTACTGGAACGAGAACGACACCCTGCTGAAACGGCTGGGCGAGCTGCGTTATGCCAACGACGACGGCGGCAGCTGGGTCCGCATCACCCGCAGCAAACATACCCGCGGCGGCGACTACGGCTTCAGCAACCATATGACCTCGGTACAGGTGGGCTACGATAAGCGCTTACCGTCAGCTGACGGCACCTGGCGTGCCGGCGTTGCCATCAGCCGTGACGAAGGCACCAGCTCCTACAGCAAAGGCGACGGCGAAAATACCAACACCAGCCTGTCACTGTATGGAACCTGGCTGGGCGACAAAGGGCACTACCTTGACCTGGTACTGAAAGGCAGCCGGCTAAAAAATGAATACGACACCTACGGCCAATATGCCGACAGCGGTACCGGTAAAAACTGGGCCGGCAGCATCAGCGCCGAATACGGACGCAAGCAGGAACTGGGCGGCGCCAACTGGTATATCGAACCCCAGGCGCAGCTGACTTACGGCCACCTGTGGGGCGACAGCTACACCACCAAAAACGGCTTTGAAGTAGAAACAGACGATATGAACAGTCTGGTAGGCAGGCTGGGCTTTGTCGTAAGCCGTGAATTCAGGCAGAACCCGCAGAAAGCTTACCGCTACTATGCCAAAGCTTCGCTGCTGCACGAATTCTGCGGCGACGATACAGTCACCCTGCGTGACCATACCAGCGGCGACCGTCTCTCCTTCAGCGACAGTCAGGGCGGCACCTGGTACGAAGTAGGCATTGGCGCCAACGTACTGCTGAACAAAAATACCAGCTTCTATCTCGATATCGAAAAAAGCTTCGGCGGCGAAGTCAAAACGCCATACCGAATCGAAGGCGGTATGCGCTGGGAATTTTAACCGCAACAAGTGCTGTAAAAACAAACTGAAAAATATACCGCAAACGCAAAAATACCGGAAAGCAAGGCTGTCCGGTATTTTGTGCTGTTTCTACCGCCGCCTTTCGCAAATAAAACAAATAAAAACAAAAAATACGCCTCCTTAGGTTGTTAAAACGCCGCTGTCAGATCCTGTACTTTCGTACTTAGCAATACTAATACTAACTAAATTAACACTAAAACAAAAGAGCCTGTAAAACCCCTGAGAGAGGTAGAAAACTAATAAGAAAAAGAAAATACTAAAAGAAAAAGATGGTTTTGTTTTACACTTACTAAATACACAGTAAAAAATGCAAAAATCAGGTTAACCCGAAAAAAATAAAAATTTTTTTTTACCCTCAACCTGATTTTTTGCAAAAAAACCATGTACTTAGTAAGTGTAGGGCAGCAAGGCAAAAACAAAGGAGTGATCATCATGGCAGCAACGATCAAAACAGCAACATCCTATCTTTGGGCGGCAAAAATTTTCTCGACTTTTCTGGGCAAGCAAGGTACATAGCAAAAACAAAAATTCAAATTCCTAAAATAAAATCTACAAACAAAATACAGAAGTCCCAAAAATACAAAAAAATAAACCCGGCCATAACTGACCGGGCAAAAATATTGTGTGTACGAATAAAAAGTGAACTATTGTTTGTAAACTTGAATGTAAAGTGCTATACTATTGCGAGAGATAGTTTGATGAAGTCGCTCCTCCTTCGATTCGAACGGAGGTGAATACTATGACGATGTTTGAAACATTATCATTGATGATAGGTTTCGCAACCTTAGTAGTATTCATTATTTCACTGACGTTTAGACGTTAAAATGAAATAAGGCCACTTCGGTGGTGACCGAGCAGCCTTTCTTTCACGATTGTTAATCCAAGGAGAGAGCTGACGATCCCACTCATCAAACTATCTCTTTGTTTATATTATATCGTACCTGTCAAGCAATTTCAAACCCCTGTGTGACTGTATTTGATGCAGCCGCATAGGGGTTTTCTTTTTTATATTTTTCTTTAAGTGTTTTGATTTTAGCTTTTTTTATGCCACTTTCTTGAAAGAAAGTCAACAAAGATTCATTTAAATGTTCATTTCTTTTGTTGAAAATTTGATTTTAGCTTTATTTTTTATGCCGCTTTCTTAAAAGCAAGCGGCGCAAAGAACTTCAGCGCTGTTAAGATTTGGATTGCGCTTCACTCGCTGTACGCGCTCCGGGCAACTCGGTATCACAGGGAAAGAATTTAATGCTATGCTGCGCATAGCCCGCCGATACCTCAGACATACCCTGCGCCTGCTTGCAGCTGCGTTTCGCTCATCTGCCAAATCTTCCCAATGCGCTGTA
>ENA-UESI01000030-UESI01000030.1-human-gut-metagenome-genome-assembly--contig:-NODE-30-length-101980-cov-6.334082_pt1 | contig 101980 bp, 74 predicted proteins | sample MGYA00243005_ERZ508006 | MGnify/ENA primary metagenome ERZ508006 (study PRJEB26167, sample SAMN06115436) | human gut metagenome | host: Homo sapiens | place: China:Shandong | collected 2015-06-10... | reverse complement strand
ACCGCCGTGCACGCCGCAAAAAGCCGGGATTCGAGGTTTGAGTACGCTGAGCGCCGACACGTCTCCGCTCTATGTAGTGGACGGTGTCGTGTTGCAGTTGGGTTCCGACTTAGAATCGGGTCCCTTCTCGTTTATCAACCCGGCCGATGTAGCCTCGATTGAAATCCTGAAAGATGCCGCCGCTGCTGCAATTTATGGTTCGCGTGCATCGAACGGCGTCGTGCTCATCACTACCAAAAGCGGAGAAACGGGGCAGGCGCGTGTACGCATTTCGATAAAAGCGGGTGTGCAGGAGGTGTTCAACAAAGTGGATGTCCTCTCGGCGCGCGAGTTCGCCACATTGGCCATCGAGGCCCGCAACAATCTTTGGACCGATACGGGCCACAGCATCACCGACCCCGATCCCGTGCGTAACAGCAACACCAAAATTGGTTATTTCCAGGACTTCCTCGACTCGAACAAGAAGGGTACGGATTGGCAGAATGCCATCTATCAACTGGCACCCTATCAAGAATATCAAGTGAATGTAAACGGCGGTTCGGAGACCATCAAATATATGGTCTCGGGAGGTATCATGGATCAGGAAGGTATCGTCAAAAACACCGACTTCCAGCGCTATTCGTTCCGTACCAATGTCGATTTCAAACTCGGCCGCCGTTTCGATCTGAGCGTGAAACTCAGCCCGATTTACACCACACAAAACTATCGGCGTACACACGGCCGTTATCACGACGCTTCCGGCGGTATCATACAGGCTGCCCTGATGATGAATCCGCTGATGGATATTTATGATCCGACCACCCTTTCGGGCTACACGACCGGTATTTCCCAAGGCAATGCCATGACCTCGATGGAGAACCCCGTCGCCAAAGTCAATCTTCTGAAAGATAAGCGCGAAGTCTTCCGCTTCTTGGGCGATGTAGCGTTAAACTACAACATTCTTCCCGGCCTGAACCTCAAACTGAGCGGCTCGGCGAACATCAACAGCTATCACGCCGACAACATCACGCCCAGTACGGTCGGCGCCTACAACGAATTGCCGCCCAAGCAAAATGCGATTCAATCGACCGCTCGTCGCACCATAAACTTGCAATCGGCCATCCAGCTCAGTTACAACCGTAAATTCACGGGTGGCCACAACTTGGCCGTTGTGGGTGTCTTCGAAACGCAGTTCGAAAAGATGCACGAAGTGATTGCTCGCGCCGAGGACACGTGGACCGACGACCTGCTTATTGTCGACAGCTCGCTGGCCGAAGATTACCGTCTGGGACAGTCGGGGCTCGTCGAATGGGGGCTGATGTCGGGTGTGGCCCGAGTCAACTACGACTTCCGCGGAAAATACTACCTTATGGCCAGTCTGCGTGCCGACGGTTCTTCGCGTTTTGCAAAAAAATGGGGTATCTTCCCGGCTACTTCAGTTGCATGGCGCATATCGCAGGAGCCTTTCATGCGCAACATTCGCTGGATATCGGATTTGAAACTGCGCGCATCGTATGGTGTAACGGGCAACAACGCCATCGGCAACTACCAGCACCTCCGTCTGATGACCGGCCAAAGTTATACCCTCGGAGCTGCCGGCGAGATGCCCGTCAACGGTATCCGTCTCAACACGGCAGGCAACGAAGATCTGACGTGGGAGCAGACCAATCAAGTTGACGCCGGTATCGACCTTTCGCTCTTCCGCCGCCGTCTGAATATAACGGTCGACTATTATAACAAGAAGACCAAGGATCTGCTCCTGTCGCTGCAAGTGCCCTATACCTCAGGTTTCGGATCGCGCATGTCGAACATGGGCAGGGTGCGCAACAGAGGTTGGGAGCTCTCGTTCCAGTCGCAGAACCTCAACGGTCGGTTCAAGTGGGACAGCAACTTCAACATCTCGTTCAACAAACAGACCGTACTGGCACTAGGCCCCTCGAAAGATCCGCTCTACGGCAATGCCAGCTACTTCGCCAACACGAACATCACTCAAGTGGGCCAACCCGTCGGTCTATTCTATGGCATGAAGGCAATCGGGGTCTACAAGAACCAGGAAGAGGTGGATCGGTTCCCGGGCATCAAAACCGGTAATGCCATCTCGCGCCCGGGCGAGCTCATCTATGAAGATGTGAACAAGGATGGACGTATCACCATCGACGACCGCACCGTCATCGGTAATCCGCACCCCGACTTCACATTCGGCTTCACCAATACCTTTACGTATCGCAATTTCTCGCTGAAAGTCTTCCTGCGAGGCAGCGTGGGTGGCGACGTAATGAACATGGCCTGGGGCAGTACACCTTACCGTATGATTGCAAATGGTCCGCGTTCGTGGCTCAATCGTTGGCAGTCGCCCGAGAATCCAGGCGACGGTAAGACACCGCGTGTGAAACTGACCAACCGCGGCATCATCGATTTCGAGCAGCTCGACTCCTCGTTCATCGAAGACGGCTCGTTCCTCAACATCCAGAACATCTCGTTAAGTTACCGCGTGCCCAACTCTTTGATCAAGAAAATCAGATTGAACAACCTGGTCTTCACATTCACCGTCAACAACGCCTACATGTGGACCAAGTACACGGGCTACAATCCCGAAGGTCGTATGAACATCGGTTCCACGCTCGCTCCGGGTGTTGACTGGGGCACCTACCCGCTCGCCCGCACCTACATGTTCACTATCGCGACGAACTTCTAAAACCTTAACGGACTATGAAACAGATCAAATATATTTTAATCGCACTCTGTTCATGTGCAGCTACCTCGTGTGACTTGCTCGACAGACCGGTTTACAACCACATAGAGAGCAGTACTTTTTATAAAAACGAAAAAGACATCAACCTGGCAGTCATCGGCGCCTATGGAACCCTATCCTCTATTTATGCAGCCGACTATGTGAAATATGCCGAACTGCCAGGTGACAACTCCACGACCGTAGGCGACACGGGAACACAGGCGCTGATCGACAAATTCACCATCTCGCCCGTCAATCCAATCATCGAATCGGCCTGGCGCAACCACTATCGCTGCATTACCAATGTCAACGAGATACTGGCAGCCATTCCGGAGATCACCTTCACCAGCCAAAAAAAGAGAGACCAGTACGAAGGCGAAGCGCTGTTCCTCCGCGCTTTGTGTTACTTCAATTTGGTGCGCATGTTCGGCGATGTCGTCTATATCGACCGGCCGATCACCATCGAAGAGTCGCAGAAGATGTCGCGTACAGCCCGGGAAAAAGTCTATTCCGATCTGATTATTCCCGATCTGAAGAAAGCCAAAAAGCAGCTACCGGAGAAATATTCGGGTGAAGATATTGGCCGTAGTACCTCGGGAGCCGCACAGACGCTGCTCGGTAAAGTCTATCTGACTCAGCACGACTATGAGAATTGCGCTATCGAGTTGGGCGATCTGATTGAACAAAATCGTTACCAACTGCTGCCCAAGTTTGCCGACATCTTCAATCCGGATAACGCCAACCATGCCGAGTCGATATTCGAGATTCAATACGAGAAAGGCTACACGGGTGGCAGTCAGTGGAGTTGTCAGGCACACAGCCGGGACCTTGCGACAACGCTGGGCGTCTCGACTGGCGCCGTGACCTTGCCCACGGCAGACATCATCGAGAAATTCGATACCGGCAGCGCCCGTTACGAAGCCACCATCGGCAAACTCTCGGGAGGCGGCAAAATGATCAGCCACGTTAAAAAGCATTACATGGAGCTCTCGATTCAGAACCACTCGGACGACAACTGGCCCCTGCTGCGTTATGCCGACGTGCTGCTGATGTATGCCGAAGCATTGAATGAGTTGAACCCGACGCCGACGGACGAGGCCATCGACTGTATTAACCAGATTCGTCGCCGCGCCTTCGCCGTAACCGACACATCGCACGATCTGACTCCGGCCGAAATAATCGACCAGCAGACTTTCCGCGAAGTGATTGCCTTGGAGCGGCGCTTGGAGCTCTGCTTCGAAGGGCACCGCTGGTTTGACCTGGTGCGCACGGGCGAGTATATGAAGGTCATGAACGCACATTTCGAGCGATACAACGCCGGCGCTTACGTAGTGGAGAACTACAACGATCTATTCCCGATTCCGCAGCGCGAAATCGACGTGAACCCGAATCTGTTGCCTAACAACCCCGGGTACAATTAATCATCGAATTCAAAAAAGATACGAAGATGAAAACGATCCAATTCAGCATAAAAACATTGGTCGCAGCACTTCTGTTAGCAACAGGGGCCGGATGTACCTACGATGTGACCGTCGATCATCCCTATGAAGGGCCTATCGATTTTCTGCAGTTGTTCACCGGGAATCTCGAAACGGTTTCGACCTCGCCTGTTACGATCACCTGGAATATCGAGGACGAGGTGGGCGTCTTTGCCGGCGAGACATCCAACAAGTGTTTTACACTGCGCGAGAACATGAATTCGAGCGCCGTGTTTGAACCCAAGGACGAGACATCGATCGCCGGTCCGATCGACCGCATCTATGCTTATTCGCCCTACAGCGCCGACGCGGCGATTATCGGCAATTCGCTCAGCATCCATATTCCTGCCGTACAACCGTACCAGGCAGGAGGCACAGCCGCAGGCATGAATCCGATGGTTGCGTCGGCTACCACCCGCAGTGTCTTTTTCAAGCATGTGTGCGGGGTCGTGAAACTTAAATTGGCAGGTCCCGAGTTTGGCCAGGTCAAAAAGATAACGATGACCACGGCCGAGGATGCCCCGTTGAGCGGCACCGGCCGAGTAAATCTCGATTTCAACCTCTATGAAGACCCGCAATTCACGTTTGGCGACGAGCCTTCCGAGTCGGTTACCGTCGACTGCGCAGACAATCCAATCGAGATCACGATGGGCGGCAGTTTTTTCCACTTCGTGGTCGCTCCCGGAACCTATGAAACACTGATCTTCACTATCGAGAACACCGACGGCAAAGTCTTTGAAAGCCGTACGAAAGAACCTCTGACCGTGAAGCGCGGCCAAATTGCCGACGCCGGTCTGGCGCACATCTATATCGAAGAGTTATTCTATGGCAAGGCTAACTGTATCCAGCATGCCGAACCGGGCACCTATACGTTCGACGTATCGCCCTACTTCACAACCGATTCGTATGGCTATGCATATGAGTTCAACACACGCGATGATCTGGTTTTCGCCTCCTCGGCCGACCTGCTGTGGCAGAGCACCCAAAGCATGATTACCAGCCTGACGCTCTCGGCGGACAAGAAGAGCATCACCTTCACGGCCGCCAAACCGGGCAACGCGCTGGTAGCTATTCGCGATACCGAGGGTACGATTCTGTGGAGTTTCCATCTTTGGATCTCGCCCGTTGAAACGATACTCTATCCCAATGGCTATTACGTCCTCGACCGCAATCTGGGTGCACGTAGTAATACCAAGGGCGAGATGAGCAGTTGGGGCCTGTATTATCAGTGGGGCCGTAAGGACCCGATGCCGGAATTGATGAAGGGTAATGCAACCTGGTGGGCAGCGGGTACCTATTATACAATAGACAACTCGGATTTCCGCGTCGATGGCATTGCTTCGGGACCGGGAATAGATCATTACTATGCCATCAAACATCCGACAACCTTCATAAAACGAGCCGGATCGGCCAATGTCGACTGGATTTACGAGGGTGGCAACGACCGTTTGTGGGGCAATCCGGAGGGGCACTCCAAGCCAGACATTAAGACCTTGAAAAAATCGATTTACGACCCCTGTCCCGAAGGTTATATGGTATCCCCGCTGGATCTGTTTTCAGCCAATGGCGTTATAAAAGGAGCACTCACCAACTTTCCTACCTATGGTGGAGTACCGGCAGCCACGGCAACCGACTCCGGACGTACGCTAACGACGAATGGTATCGATCAATGGTATCCCGCAGCGCGTCAGTATCACAACAACATGGATCTATCCCCCAGTCCGACGGGGACAAGTACACGATTGAACGATCATATCATCCGCCTTTGGTCAAGTGCGCCCAACACCACTGCAAATGACCGAAAAGCACATAGTTTTGTCTTCGGCATGAAAGAGGCTGCCACCTATCCGGAGCACGACGTACATCGCGCTTTCGGCTACAACATCCGTTGCGTCAAAGTGATGAGCGGCGAGTAACAGAGTTGCAAAACATTAACATTTTTTGTACATTTATGACGATCTTGCCGGTCTTGGGGCAAAAGCCCCAAGACCGTGCAGGATTTTTCAAAATCGAATAGGTTATGAATCTTAGACTTCCATTGACTGGATTGTTCGGTATCGGTGCTACGTTAAATGGCTACGCCGAAAGTGCTCCAAAGCCTGTCGAGACTACCAGGCAAACTTCCTCAAAACCGAACGTCTTGATCATCTATACCGATGATATGGGTGTGGGAGACGTATCCTTTCTCAACAACGGTTGGGTACAGACCCCCAACATCGACTTACTGGCACGCCAAGGTGTAGTGGTGAACAACTACTACACGGCAGCAGCCGTCAGTTCCCCTTCCCGCGCCGGTCTGACAACGGGCATCTTCCCGCTTGAACTGGGCATCAACACCTTCCTGCACACCCGAAAGCACAATGCCGATTGCGAGCAGAACGATTTTCTCGATCCGTCATTCCCTTCGATGGCCCGGTCTTTCCAGGCCATCGGCTACCGCACGGCCCACATCGGCAAGTGGCACATGGGCGGAGGCCGCGACGTCGACGATGCGCCCCAGATTACCCAATATGGCTTCGACGAATATCTGACCACCTACGAAGGTCCCGATCCCGACCCGGCCATCACGGCTACGGATTGGATATGGTCGCCTCAAGACTCCGTCAAACGTTGGCAGCGCACCGAATACTTTGTGGACAAGACACTCGAATTCATGGAGCGCAACCGCGACCGTGCCTTTTTCGTCAATTTGTGGCCCGACGACATGCATACACCCTATGTACCCGATGCGATTGTCCAAGCGCAAAACTCGACATGGAGCACACCGCGCAATTTCAAGGCCGTATTAAAGGAGTACGATACCCAAATCGGACGTCTGCTCGACGGCATGAAACGGCTCGGACTGGACAAAAACACGATCGTCATCTTCACGAGCGACAACGGCCCGATGCCCTATTACGAGCAGCAACGCACGAATGGTCTGCGAAGCATGAAATGCAGCCTTTATGAAGGCGGTATCCGTATGCCATTTATCATCAGTTGGCCCGAACATATTCCGGCAGGCAAGGTGGACTATAAGTCGGTGGTGTGCAGCGTCGATATTTATCCCTCGCTCTGCGCCCTGACTGGTGCCAAGATACCGGAAAACGTGGCCTTCAGCGGCGAGGATATGAGCCAAGTATTCCTCGGCAAAGCGCAGGAACGCACCACGGACCTGATGTGGGAGTTCGGACGCAACGACTTCTTTTATCGCCACCCGGTAGCTGAGAACAACAGCCCGCATCTGGCTATTCGCCGCGGTGACATGAAACTATTGATCAATTCCTTCGACAATCGCGTCGAACTATATAATCTCAAGAAGGATCCTTACGAGCAACACAATATAGCCGAGAAATATCCCGAATTAGTCGAAAGCATGCGTGAACGCGTCACTCAATGGTGGAATGAGCGTATGCGGATCAACTCTGCAATGAAATAATAGCTTCTGTCAACAACCCTTCCTTCGATGAAACGACCCTTTGCCACTTTTTGTCTGCTCATAGGTGTGCTGGTATTTGCCGGGTGCGTCAATCGCTCTGCCCTCCCCGGCAGCGAACCGACTTATTCGCTGAATTTAAGCGATATGCGGATACGCGATCCGTTTATTCTGGCCAATGCGGCCGACAGCACCTACTACATGCATGCCAACAGCGGCCAAGGATCGTTTATCTGTTTTGCCAGCAAAGACCTCCGGATGTGGCGTCGTTGCGGCGAATCGTTTATTCCGGCATCCGATTTTTGGGGTAAACGCGATTTCTGGGCACCCAAAATATATCACTACCGGGACCGTTTTTACCTCATCGCCAGTTTCTACTCCAAAGCACAGCATCGCGGCATCTCTATTCTGGTGTCGGATCACCCCGATCGAGGCTTTCAACCCCTGGTCAATGCCCCCATTACCCCAACCGGCTGGTTGTGTCTGGACGGTACGCTCTACATCGACAAGGACGGCTCTCCATGGCTGATCTATGCACGGGAGTGGATAGAGGTGGAGAATGGCGAAATTTATGCTCAACGTCTTTCAGAAGATTTAAAACAAGTGTTGGGCAACCCCATTCTGCTCTGTCGCGGCTCGGACTCAGATTGGGCAGGCCTGATCACCACTGGGGCACAAACCGGCATCGTAACCAATGCACCATTTATCTACACCACCGACAACGGCAAGTTGCTGCTTTTATGGAGCAGTTTCCGCACCAACGGCGAATATGCCATCGGGGTAGCCATTTCGCATTCCGGAAGCCTGAATGGCCCGTGGAAGCAACAGAGTAATTCATTGAACGACGACGGAGGACACGCCATGTTGTTCCGGGACTTCCAGGGATCGCTACTTCTCTGCTACCACACCAACGAGCCTCCCGTGCAAGTTATCCTCCGCCCGGTACGCATCGAACAGGAGAATGTCATCTTCTTAAATTAGTCTGCAGATGAATCCTCTTCGATACCTCTCGCTTGCACTGCGGCTCTGCTTGGTCTCTCTCCCGATCTCCGTCTCCGGTTATGGGCAGAACATGCGTTTCAGCCACCTCTCGAACATCAACCAGTTGCCCAGTAATACCATCCACTCGATTTGTCAGGACCACAAAGGATTCATCTGGATAGGTGCTGAAAACGGCTTGTGTCGTTGGGATGGTCACACAATGATAACTTATGAATCTTCGTCGGAAAACGAATCGCACCGCATCCCTTCGAAGTCCATCCTCAAAGTCTATGCAGACCAGGCAAAACGGCTGTGGGTCATCACCTCAGGTGGTGTACGCTACTATGACTACACCGACGACAGTTTCCGGGCTCCCGACAACGACATCTCCGAACTGTCGTACTGTGCCATCGCCGAGTCCCCCGATCAGACGCTCTATCTGGGTGTAGGCGATATGTTGCGCTGTTACAATCCCGACGAAAACCGACTGGACCCCATCATGGTACATCATCGTGAGGTGCGCGGTCGTTTTACGGCATTAGCCATTGACAAAAACGGCGATGTATGGGCCGGTACGAAGACTGACGGCCTGATTCATTTGAACCGCACCCGCACCGTCGTCACACGCTATCGCGCCAACAACCACATGCAGGATTGGCTGCTTTCGAACCACATCTCGGCGCTCTATTACAGTCCAGACGAAGACGTATTGTGGATCGGCAGCAGCAACCGTGGCGCCTGCTGTTACCACATCGCCCAAAAGCGGTTTGAGGTCATAACTGAACTTTCAGACATCCCCATTACCGCCTTCTGCGAAGATGCCAATCACAATCTGTGGATTGGCACCACGCAGGGACTCTACATCTATAGTCCGCATCTCGGAGCTATCGTTACCCATCAGATCAAGAGCATATCGAACCACAACAAACTGAGCGACAATTTCATCACAGACATCTTCTGCGACCGAGAGCACAACATGCTCATCGGCACCCAATACGGCGGTATCAACATCCAGCCGTATATGTTCCGGCAGTTTGCCTTCTACGATTGGGGCGAAGGGGATACCTACCTTTCGGGGCGAACGGTGCGTCAAATCGTCCCCGACAAAGCCGGGCACCTGTGGATCGCCACCGAGGATGGCAATATCAACAAGTTGCACTGCTTGACAAACGTTATCCAAGAAATTACGATTCTGGACAAGAAAAACTCCAACCCTTGCGCATTGTTATGGGACAGGCAGGGCCGTTTGTGGATTGGCACCTCATTCAATGGACTCTACTGTTACACGCCCCGAAACAACCATTTCGAGCAATTCATTGTCGAGCGTTATCCCAGCCTTTCGAACAACCACATACTCTCATTGCTGGAAGATCGTGATGGCCGGCTATGGGTCGGCACAGCCAGTGGTTTGACGCTATATGATGAGGAAAAAGACCGCTTTATTCAATTCGAACCCTATCGTTTCCGGAAGCAGAAGATCAACCATCTGATGATGGATGACGAGGGGAACGTGTGGATCGCCACCCATGCACAAGGTCTGTTTTGCTATCATCGGGCCCGACAACACATGCAATCAGTATCACTTATAGACTCATCAGGCCACCCGATTCAGTCCAACAAATACATTAACTATATTTACCAAGACAGCCGTCGCAATTTTTGGATTTCAACCAACCACCACGGCTTGTTTCACTACGACCCCCGCACCGAACAGTACACGAATTTCACCACGGACCATCTGCTACTCTCGAACACTGTCTATTCCGTCATCGAGGATAAACATGGCAATATCTGGGCCAGCACCGACAACGGGCTGAGCTGCTATGATCACGCCTCATCCGCATTCGTCAACTATTCGGTCAGCGAGGGACTTCCCAACAAACAGTTCAGCAACAACTCGGTCTATTGCGATCCAGACGGTTATCTCTATTTCGGCACCATCAATGGCATGATTGCCTTTCACCCCGATTCGCTGCAGATCTCATCGAAGCACGCCAAAGTCGAACTCACCGCCCTTCGTATTCAAGGCAGGGAGGTGGATCTCGATGCCCAATCGGTCGAAAAGTATAACATCGAAGATGGCGGTCTGATCTGCCTGAACAGTTCTCAAGCCAAATCCTTTACAATCAGCTATACGGTACCGACTATCAGCCACGCATCGAGTCTTTTTTTCGCCACCAGTTTCGGTACCGAGACTCATTGGGATTACGTGGGATCCCAGAAGCACATCAACTTTGCCAATCTGGTCGCCGGCGAATATTTACTTCAATTAAAAGCCTCGTTCAATAACCGTTGGAAAGGAGATGAACCAATCACATCGCTACGCATCGTCGTCAAACCGCCTTTCTATCGTTCAACGGGTTTCTGCATCTGCTACTTTTTATTAGCATTAGCGCTCCTGCTGTATGGCCTGCATATGTTCCGCATACGCCAAAAGCGCCACACGGCCGTACTGGCAGAACAGTTGGAACGCAAAAATACGGAGGAGCTGCATCGCTTGCAATTGAACTTCTTTACCAACATATCGCACCAATTGCGTATCCCGATGAGCCTGATTATAGGCCCATTGGAATCGATGATCGAAAAGGGGCGTTTCTCGGGCGACACCGAGCGCCGCATGCGTTTATTGGCGCGCAATGCCACGAAAATGAAGATGCTGGTGGATGAATTGCTGCTCTTCACCAAAATCAAAACCCTGCAGAAGAAACTCCGGCTCCTCGAGGGCGATATCCAAGACTTCATCCTGGAGATCACCGATGGGTTCCAACTCTTGGCCGAAGAGCGCGGCATAGATTTCCAGGTAACGATTCCCCAAGAAGGACGTTCTGTATGGTTCTCGCCGCAGGATGTCGAAAAGATAGTCTTCAACTTGCTTTCCAATGCATTCAAATATACTCCTGAGGGGCGTATCTCGATCACCTCCCAGTTGGAAATCGTATCCGGCAAGCAAATGCTTCGCATCACGGTCGAAGACACCGGTATCGGTATCGAGGCTCATGAATTGGAGCACATCTTCGAGGCCTACTATCAGATCAACGAATGGGAGCGCAAGGGCCAGACCGGCTTCGGCATAGGATTGGCCTTAACGCGCGAATTGGTCGAATTGCACAAAGGCAGCATCGAGGTGAGCAGCACTCCAGGCGAAGGCAGTCGGTTTTGCATTACACTCAGCGTAGACAAATCGCTCTTTACGCCCGAGCAACTCTCGTCGCACCGAGCCGACAAAGCCTACATGTACGACTATAAGTTCTTCTCCATCGAGTACGAACGCGCCTTCGAGGTCATCGAGCCTCAGGATTCGAAACCCGTAAAGTCCGCCAAGCGTGCTACAATTCTGGTGGTCGAGGATGAGCCCGAACTGTTGCAATTCTACGAGGAACTATTCAATGACGAATATCGCGTTCTCACGGCTTCTAACGGACAAGAGGGCTGGGAGTTGGCACTGAAAACAATACCGGCCATCATCATCAGCGATGTCATGATGCCGGTGATGAACGGCTATGAGTTGACCAAACGACTCAAAGAGCATGTGGCTACGTCTCACATTCAGGTGATTCTGCTCACGGCCAAATCGGGCACCGCCATCGAGAGTTACCGCACGGGGGCCGATTTTTACATCGAGAAACCTTTTCACCCTACCGTCCTGCAGGAACAAGTGCGCAACCTAATTCAATCGCGTGAAAAGTTGATTCGTCGCTACATAGCAGGTCAGGCCGACTCGACCGAACTGGTTAACAATACGCACGATGTGAAATTCATGGCACGCATCGACGCCATCATCAAGAAGAACTATGCAAAGGAGAGTTTTTCAGTCAACGACCTGATGACTGATGCCGGTGTCAGCCGCACTCAGTTTTACCTCAAACTCAAAAGTCTGGTGGGCATGTCGGGCACGGAATACATCAACCATTTCCGTCTCAATGAATCGTTATCGTTGCTCAAAGCCGGTTATCGAGTCTCGGAAGCAGCCTATGCCACAGGCTTCTCTTCTCCGAACTATTTCACGCGCCTTTTCCGCAAAAAGTTCGGATTCTCCCCCAAAGCCTATACCGAAAAAAGCAGTCAACAATCCTCTGCCACGACTAAAGCATAACCGTCACTTTTGTAAATCTACAAAAAATGCTGACCCCAATTATGCATCTTTTTCCTTTTAAGATAGAACAAAACCTTGAACAACTCTGCTTTTTGAGGATTGTAAAATTAATTTCAGTAGAGTCGATTACCAAGGATGGAAATAAAATAATTGACTATAATTCAGTATATTACGCAATGCGAAACTAAACTAAGTAAGGTAATGATTTGTAAACTGAAACTTCGTTTACGATCACGTTTCTCTCTCTGAACGATATTACTACCAAATGGAAAGTAGAATCGCAGAAACTGCTAAAATCTTCCGATACATCTTCTATCTTCAGAATTATCCGCGTCTTAATTATTCCCCTCTTAATTTCTTCACATCGTCGAGCAGTTTTTGCGCTTTTCGCTCTTTGACGGTCGCCTGCTCCAACTGTTCAGCCCGCTGCCTCACAGCTTCCTCGTAGCGTTCGACTTGGTTTCGGACGGTATCGCGGACGGCTTTGTATTGCTCGTCCCAAAATACGGTCTCCAACTCCGCCAATCCCTTTTGGCCGATCTCCCCGCACATCTTCACGTAACGGTATTTCAGGTCGTTCACGGTCAACTGTTGATTGCTTACCGAGACCCGGTAAATAAAACCAATAAGGAGGACAATTATTACCGCCGTAACGAATATTATCAGCGCGGTTTTCGAGGATTTGATGTCTAGCGTATAAGTATGTCGATGCTCCTGCACGGGCAGGGCGCCGAGCCTTTTCAATGCTTCGACAGCCTGCCCGACCTGCTCGATCAATGTATGCGTATGCTGGTTCTCGTGGTTGATTGTCCCCAGTTTGCCCGCCAATTGTGCCAGCAACGTGTTGTATCTGTCGGTAAATTCCCGCTCCTGCTCGGTTTTTACTCCCGGCAAGGCCGTATGCCGTTGCAGGTGTTCGAGCAGGTGTTTTACCTGGTCCTGCGAGCGCTCCGCGGCCTCTATCAGTCGCTCGATCCGTTCCAGTTGTGCATTCTCCAGACCCGCGTTGGCTTTGGTGCTTTTGACAGCCTTGACGAGCGTTTCTTTGAGGTCTTCGTACATTTCGATCGAGAGACCGCTCTTATTTTCGTCATTCATATTCTTATGGTTTTTGAAATTTTCTGATTGGGTTACAATCTCATTTTATGTCTTCTTTTCTGTTCTTCCATCCTGCGGCGACGTTCCATCGCGGCTATGGCCATCGCTTCGGCCGCGGCATTGAGCAGCGCCGTAATTCGTGCGATATGCTCTTCGGGGCTTTCTCCCGGCTTGCGCTGCAACTGCTCGGCGGACACTCCGACAGGCGAATCGGCCGGCGGCAGCGGAATCCCGCCTGCCTTTCCGAGGTTTACCGACGGCGGTTCTTCGCGCGTGCCGCCGCTACCCATACCGCCGAACAACCCTGCAAATGCCGAACGGTAATTGCCTGCCGCCGCCGAGAGGTTTCCGAGGAGCGTGGCCCGGTGCTGGGTCTGCTGTTGTACGTGGGTAAAATGCCGATCGAGCTTTGTAAAGCTGAATGCCCTGTCGATCTTCGATCCGGAGAATTCGAAGCCGTTTTTCGAGAACAGAACACCTTGTTTGCGATCGGTATTTCCGCAATACTTGTAACGGACGCCGATGCCTTGTTCCTTTAATTTGCCTTCCAGTTCGTTCCAACTTTTGCACTTGGGAAGACTGCCTTTCATCGCATCGTAGATTTCGTATCTGGTCCTGTCCGGTTCGCGCAATTGCTCCCGCCGTACGTCGTCCTTTCCCGGTGCGAGATACAATCCGTACTTCTCGGTCAGCTCCCGGCAGACCTTGGCGTTGCGAATCTTGATGTTCTTGTCCGAAATGGTCTGCCCGTTGTTCCCGACCCGGTTGTAGACCAGATGGCAGTGCGGATGGGGCTGGTCGAGGTGGCGAACCAATAGATACTGCGTATCGGTGATGCCCATCTTTTGCATATACTCCTTTGCGATCTGCGTCATCAAGGCGTCGGTCATCCGCGGAGCGTCTTTGGGTGAAAAAGAGAGGGAGATATGCCCGACGGTGTTTTTCAGCCGCGGATTCAATAAGGTCTGATCTTTGAAGTCCTGCACCATGTCCTTCACTTCCGGAGGCATAATGCCTTCGGCTTCCAATATCCGGGATTCCTCTTTCATCACGTAGCCTACCGTCCCCGAAAAAGACGATCCCGATATTACCTTACCGACCATCGCATATCTGTTTCAGGAGTTTTTCGATAGCTGTGACGATCGCCGCATGCCGTACCCTGACAGCCGCCAGACCTTTGGCATTGGCCAGCCGGGTCAGCTGGTTCAGGTTCCGGGCGATGCCTTTGAGTTGGGCCATGAAATCCAGTTGTTCGCGGGTGATCCGTGCTCTTACCGTTCCTCGGTCGATCAGCTGGCGCAGGACTTCGGCTGGCGGTTGTCCTGCTTCGCGGCAGAGGGCCGAGAATCGGAGTTTCCGTTCGGGGCTGAGCCGCGTACTGACGACGTATTTACGGATGCGGCCGATGCCGACTTTCGGCCGTCCGCCTTGTTTACCATATGTTTTTTTCGGTGTTTCCATGATAAGTGGTTTGTAAGCATTTTTTTGTTCAGACCAGCGGGATTTTACGCCGGCCAGCGGGAAAGGCGGAGTTTTCGTCTACGAAAACACAACCTTGCCTTCCTTAAACCTTTACCTTCCTTAAACCTTTACCCCTTTCCGACGCGGAGGCTCGATCGCCGCTGTTTCCGCTTTCGAGGGTTGCAGATTATTCCGACAGGGATAATCCTGCCTGTCGGATGTTATTTTCGGGGGATTCGGTCGGGCTTTTATATGGGCGGTCAGATAGTCGTTGACATCCTTGTATCTGCGGTAAAAATGGCTTTGGTCGATGATCTCGCTGCGGGGACAAAGACGGAGCAGATCGGCAGTCGTTTTACGCCCTGCCTCGTCGTTGTCGAAGAAGGCGTGAATCACCGGATGCCGGGAGATAAACGGTACGGCTTTGGGCAGGTTGACGACCGAGTTCAGAACCGCGGCGTCGATGCGCAGTCGTTCGGGGTATTTCAGCGAGAGATAAGCGAGGAAATCCATAAATCCCTCGAAAGCGATTACCGTATCGGAACGGTTGTCGATGGTGGTGATATGTTTGGGCGAGGAGCCGCCTTTGAACCGCTCGGAGCGGAGCTCCCATCCTCCGGCATCGTTGCGGAACCCGACGGCGAAAAAGGCGCGGCCGTTTACCTCGTAGCGAACTTCGCGGCAAAATGCCGCTGCGACCGACGGGACGATGCCGCGCGAGGCGAGATAACCGACCAATGCCGGATGCCGGAGCGAAGCGTCGGAGAGGATGCGGAGCGCGGGAACGGCGGCCGGACGCAAGACCGGCAAGGGCCCTCCGGCAGCTGGACGCTCGCCAATACCCGGTGAAAGAGAAGCGGAACCGGCGTCCCTTTTTTCACCGTTTTGCAGCCGTCGGACGGCCTCACGGTTGTCGCACCGCTCTATCCGCATCACGAGGGTGAGCAATGTGCCGCCTTCGCCCAGTCCGAAGTCGTACCAGAGATTTCGCACGTAGTCCACTTTGAAGCTCGGCGTGCGCTCTTCCCGCAAGGGGGAAAGATACATGCCGTAGCCGTTTCGTTCGTATTTGGGCTGAATGCCCCGCCGGGCGAGGAATTGCCTGATGCTGATATTTTTCAGATCATTCATAATTTTTGTTTTTCGAAGTTTGCCGATATTGCCTTACTACCTACTACATTTGCGCAATCGTTTGATAAATAATTCGCTATGTGTAGTAACCAAGTTTATGTCACCTTACTATCGTAGTAGGTTCATGTAGTAGCGTAGTAACTACAATCCGTAAGAGACGAAAGGGTTGGGTGAGATTTTTTCAATGACCCAGCCGTAGACGGGATTTCCGTTGATACGCTTCGAGCGTCGTTCGAACCCGGCCTTGCGCAAGGCTTCGCCCATGCGTTTCTCGGAGAGGTTCAGCGACGAATAGCTGCGCAGGTAGTCCAGAATCTCCACGGTGGTCATAAAGCAATCCGTGACGGCATGTTCCGGAGGTTTCTCGAACCCTTTCAGCAGCATTTCGTATTCGATGGTCTGGACATGGAATGCGGCGTTTCCCCGGTGCAGTTCTTCGATCTCGGTGTCGTCGAACCAGTAGCGGAATCCGTTATTCAGGAGTGTTCGGGCTTCGGCGTATACCCGATCCATATCTACCCATATTGCCCGGTCGATGTCGATGGATAACACCTCGAATGGCAGGAAGCGCCGCGAGCCGGTCGGATCGGTCAGAAAGTCGTTCCCGTTCACCGAGGCCATGAAGCTTGCTAAGTGGGGATACTCTTCGATGTAAACGTCGTAGGGCCGCCGGTATTTGACCGAAGGAGCCGTGATGAGGTTCTTCAACTCGTTTTCATCCCGTTTGTTGAGCGCCTTTAGCTGGTCGTCGATGTTGATGAAGAGGTATTCGGCAACCAGCGTCAGCACGTCCTTGTTCTGCGGATCGATTTTGCCTGTGAAAAGATAACTTGCAAGGGTACGGGGACAGAGGTTGTCGAGCCATGTGGTCTTGAACTTTCCCTGCTCGCCGGTCAATACCAGACAGACGTGGTTCTGACATCTGAGGTCGTTCGTTGCATTGGCGACCACGCCGACGAGCCATTTGGTCAGGTACTCCGACCAATGCAGGGCGTTGCGCACTGTGACGGTCGCGGCCAGTTCGTCGATGGCCTGAGTCCCCGTTGCCGGCGGCAGTTTCCGGAAATACGTTTGTACGGGATTCACACGCTCGGAGAAGTCGCTTTCGAGCATGCTGCGCAGGTTCTCCGCCGAGGTGGAGATGCCGATGGTGCGGTCGAGCTCCCGCCGGAAGGAGTTGAGCCGGTATTTGGTCACGGGGAGGAACTCGCCGTCGCTGCTGCGGAACTCCGCACGGCTTTTGACCGTGTTGTAGCGAAAGGCGTAATGCTCCCGCAGGAACTCCTCGATACGCTCGTTCCGGGACTGCTTGCAGGAGGCTGCAACGCTGTCTGACACCTTATTTGCCATCGCGCTCGCCGAGAATCCGTTGAATGTCCGAAGCGCGGTAACGAACCTTGTTTCCGACCTTTACAGCTTTCAGATACCCTTTGCGATTCCAATGCCAGAGCGTAGCGTCGCAAACATCGCATAGCTCTTTGACCTGCTCTTTGGTCAGGTAACGTTCCTTGCGGGCTTCGGCGACTTGTGCAGCCAGCTCTTCTTTGGCGCGGTCGATAAGGCTTTTGGAGAAAGCCAACAGATCCTCGCCGCTTACCTCCAGCCGGATGCTGCCCGGAGCATCCCGGAGGATGGATAATAAATCTTTCATACATTGCTTTCCGCCCGTTGTGAGGCGCAGCCTTCCGGCGGACGGGAAAGCAACGCCGTCGCTCGGATTTCCGGGCGGCGGCGCAAATATAATGTTATGATTAAGCGATATTTAAGCGTTTAATTCGCGGTGTGTTAAGACGAATTTAACGAGCCTTATTGCGATAGAAAATCTTTTATTTCCCGGATGACGAGGGCTTCGCTGCCCCGACTGCTGACGATTGATCCGATGAGCAGCGGTTCCGTCAGGCGGCTGTATGCTTCCTGTATGCCCCGCTCGTGGACGATGCGGATGTCAGAGCCGTATTCCGCTTGCAGGGCATCGCGGAACGGTTTGATGTTGGTTGGAACTACCAGATAGCGCAATTCATCGAGTGCAATCTTCAACCGTGCGATGTCGGTCTGGGTGTGTTTCTTTGTGAGGTATTCGCCGATCTTTTGCCGCAACTCGTCGGGATGCGTGACAGCCGGCGAAAACATGTCCATCAATGATTTGGTCGTACTCGGCCGGCCGGGTTTCCTCTTTTCACTCGCATCTTCAGCCGGAAGAGTGCCCGCAGCCCATTCCAGCACCCGGTCGCTTTCGGCCAGCCGCATCGCTTCGCGGTGGGCATCCCAGTCCTGCTTGGTGCGCAGTTCTAATTTGATGGATCGGGAGATCAGCAGTCTGATCGTGGCGCTCATGGTCATCTTCTGTAAGAATCCCAGATCGGGCGAGCGCCGCAGCTCTTCGCAACGCTCCACCATCCGTTCGAAACTCTTGCCGAAGTAGAGCCAGCAAAGCATCGCCGGGAGGGTCGAATCCTTGCTGGGCTGTTCGCACTCCCGGATGATCTTGCCGGCAAGGTCGTGTTGTCGGGCCGCCTGTTCGATCTCATCGACATGCTCGAACAGTCCTTCATTGGCTTTGTCGGACATGAGGCGCCGGTACCGGGGGATAAGGGACATGGCTTGGAATATGACCGACTGGCACCCTGCATAGTCACGGGCGTTCATCGCCTCTTCGAATGCGGCGTATTCGTCGGGGTGGGTGTTCATCCATTCCCGCAACTTCGCTTTGAAAGCCTCGTATTCCTGCTGGCTCATGATGTTATTGATTGAGTTCCTGCAATTCGATCTTCAGTTGCTCGGCGAGCTGTTTCTCGGACGGTAGATAGAGTTGGTATTTACTTGCTAAAATCGTATTGTTATTTTCTGGCAGGGTGTATTTTACCAACGTATCGTTTTTATCGGCACATAGCAGAATCCCGATCGTCGGGTTTTCGTCGGGGGCTTTTTCGTTGCGGTCGTAGTAATTTACATACATTTGCAACTGCCCGATGTCTTCGTGCGTAATCTTGTGGGTTTTCAGTTCGATAACGACGAAACAACGGAGCAGGCGGTTGTAGAATACCAAATCAGCGAAAAATTCGTCGTCTTCAAGCAAGATTCGTTTTTGGCGGGCTACAAACGAAAAACCGTTGCCCAACTCCAACAGAAATGCTTGAAGATTGGTAATCAACGCGCGCTCCAAATCTTTTTCGTAGTAGGTCGCTTCGGGACGCAAACCGAGAAATTCCAATACCATCGGGTCTTTGATGATCTCAGTCGGAGATTCGGGAATGCGTTCCTTACGGGCAACCTCCAGCACTGCTTTTTTGTCGTTGCTCAACAACAGACGTTCATATAGTCCAGAATTGATCTGCCGCTCCAACTCACGCCCGGTCCAGTTGTTGTTTGCTGACTCTAACTCGTAGTACTCGCGTTTGTCTTTATCATCTATTTGAATCAGAAGGCGATATTGATACCAATTCAATTGCGTCCGCAGTGCGGTCGCAATTGGATAAGTGCGGTAGAACTGCCTTGCTCGTTCCAATTGACGCACGGAAAATCCACTACCGAACTCCTTTTCTATTTCCATTGCAATGTTTTGAAGAAGGTATGCTCCGTATTCCGCTCGGTCTTGGCCCTTTTGTTCTTCGATAAAGATGCGTTCGCCCAATTTCCAATACATTTGTACACGGATGGCATCGACATTGCGAATCGCAGTATCTCGGGCCGAAAGAATAATATTCCGAATGTCGGAAATAAATATTTCAGCTAATTCTATCTTTTTTATTTTCATTTTGTGGCAACTATATTATGATTCGTTTTATTAACAATTAGTTTTGTTCGAGGAATAATTTATTTCTCCAACATTCAATGTCGTCTTTTGGTACGGCGATCCATAATAGTTTCTTAGGACGAGTACAAGCAACATAAACAATGCGAAGTTCCTCATTATTATGAATGCAATACCTTACCGGATCATTTAAAATAGTCGTATAATTCGTGTGGACAGCTTTTTTAGAGAGAAATACTAAAATAGCTTCCAATGTCATTCCTTTTACAGAATGAATTGTTTTTAGATAAGGACGCGTTTGTCGTAACTGATGATTCGATGTCCTAAAAAGCGATTCAATATTAACATTAGCTTTATTCAGTTCTACTGTTAGATTTATTCCCCCTTGTCGAAGTTCAGCAATCCAGTTAGACAATGTTTTATTCGTAGAAGGTAGTCTTTGAATAAGGTCAAGCATTTTTTTTCGATAACATCTAAACCCTATATCTGCTATTTCTCTTCGTATAGTACTTGTGGAAACATATCGTACTTGCTTTTTTGTTTTGTGGTAACCTTTTTCAATAAGAGCCAATCCATCCGAGTATTTCCCCTGATCAATCAGATATTTCCCATACACAATATCTCGAACACCGTAGTGCCCATTTTTCCACGGACTACTTTGTCTTGCAGCATCTGAATTATCATTGTTTGCTAACCCAAAGTAAGTCGCTCCAAAACTTTGTCCCCGAAATACAACTGCATATTTGGATTCATTTAATCCCATCTCCTTACATTTTTCGATGAAGTTATCAGTAATTTGGTTGACGGATTCCAACGTGCTGAGATGACCTTTAAGACATGGCTTTTCAGCATAATATTTATCACTTGCTATTGAATTCATTGCATTCCCAGAAAAACGATTAGCCAATTGACATATTTTTTCGGAGCTTCGTCTATTTTCCGACAGATCCAATGAACGCCAATCTTGACTATTATATTTTTCCATAAATAGATGCGGGTTGGCCGTATTCCATTCAAAAATAGCTTGGTCGGGATCTCCAATCAACATAATAGAGTCCGCTCCACGTTGAGATAATTTATCAATTATTGCCATTTGCAATTCAGTTGTATCTTGAGCTTCATCAATTATCAGGATTGGAAATCGACGAACAATATTTTGTGCTATTGAGGGATATTCATTTAATATTCTGAATGCAAAATATGTTGCATCGGCCTGATTCGCTTTCCCTTTCGCAAAGTGAATGCGTTTCGCCTCTATGATGCCGGCAACATCTTTCCTATATTGTCCGTTTACGTTCTTCATCTTGCTCCAAGAGAAATTAAATTCTATTGCTGGAACTAATGGAATAGGATCTCCATTTAGATCGAAAGATACTTTATCTACAAAATAGTTAGGATCAGTGATTTTTCCATTATATCCTCTTGTCGAAGCATCATAGTCATACCATTTATTAAATTCGGTTCCTACTATCTCAGGACGACAATCGCATCCCATAACCAAATGGGCATAAGGCAGAAATATGTACATATTTATAAAATTGTCGATCGTCCCAATAAATGATGGATAACCTATATTTGCATAACCGAATGTTTCTTTAAGTTCTTTTTGTATAACCTCACATGCGGTGTTGGTAAAAGATATGGCTGCAATTCCTTGGTGTCTCGATAGATTATTCTCTCGTAAAAGTTTTGCCATACGCGCAGCCACAGAGAAAGTCTTTCCACTTCCCGGACAGGCTTTCACGACAATTCTCGGCTCGTTGCAATCTACAACAGCTTGTTGTTGTGCTGATAATTGAATATCCATACTTTTATTCTGTGGGTGCTACGAACAAAATAGCATCCTTGATATAATCAGGCACATCGAATGCTTCTTCTTTCTCTAATCGGTCATATAGTTGCAACGCAAATTCTGCTTTATCCTTATTAGATTTGAGTTTTTCCATTAAAGTAGAGACATTAAAATCACCTCTTAAATCATCTGTTTGAGTGTGCATGTTTCGATATACCTCTCGCATTATAGTCTTGTTGCGCTCAGATTGTTCGAATAAATCATGCTCAAGAGTGTGTGGAGCCAAACATACTTTCAGGTTATGGTTCTCTAAATCCTTTGCTTTTTGCGCTCTGTCAGATATATCCCCGTCGTCTTTGGGATCGCTGTCTGTAATAATCGTACATTTCGACAATAGTCGCTTTCTCTTATCATCATTGTTGAATAATAACCCAAAATGATTGAATGCGACACCTCCGATATTAACTAATTCAATTCCACTTTTGCACAAGTCGATTTTTTCGGACAAGAATTTCTTTGCAAGAATCGGTATAATAATCGCTTCTGCAACACCTTCTACCAGCAATACTCCGTTCGCGAAAAATAATTGAGCTTTTGTCGTGTCCAAGAATTTTCGTAAATGTCGTTTACTTTCTTTCGGATAATCATCTTCCGATAATTCATCAAATGAGAATGACTGTATAATGCTTTGTTCCCGTTGTAAAACTGAGATGCTATTGACATCCGATTTTGCTGTAATTGTCGGCGAATGTGAGGTTACAAATATTTGAAGTCCTTTCCTTTGTAGTTTGTTTAGATATTCGAAGAATGTATTTTGGTATTGAGGATGCAAATGAGCTTCGGGTTCTTCTACAAGTAAGGCATTATATATTTCTAAGGCATGATCTTCACATCTATTGATGAGATCTCCTAATACAACAGATGTGAAAATAAGATTGTTTTCACCCAATCCATTTTGGTACAACTCAAAATATCTTTGTTCTTGTCCATCTTCAATTGTTTTGTAAACCGGACATTTTAATTCGATACCTCGTACAACATCTGAAAATTTTCGCCCCACATAGTTCATTTCTATGTTAGGATGTTTACGGGTTATTCCCGTACCTTCAAGATGCGCATTAACTTTACCTTTTCCTGCGGTTAGAATATGTTTCCAATCATAAGCATCGTCCTCAAAGACTTGGTATAAATTTTTTGCGAGTTGATTTTTCTTTTCTTCATTTAATTCAATATCCTCTGCACCCTTGTGGTATTTCGTAAGTTGATTAAATAACTGCGATGTTTTATTATCATATGAATAAGGACGCAGACAACTTACAGCATCTCTCAATGGGCTTAGATAGGTATAGAAAATTTCCTGCAATGATTCGTAAGGGACTTGCTGCCCTTCGTTGTCGCCACCCCATATTATTCGTTTGAAATATTTTTTCTTGCTATTATTTTCTTGAATGAATTTTAGATGTAATTGTATTGTTTGCTTAGTGGGGTCTTCTTTGTCCTGCGAAATGAAATCATAGAAACATTCTCTTTCAATCTGTGCAGCTCCAAATTCAAATATCAAGTCAAATTGAATCGTCGTATTGTTTTCATTTGGGTCTTGGGGATTGATATGTAAATCGCTTTCTTGAATATAGATATGGTTATCTGGTTTCCCACATCCGAGACAAATTCTCAAAGCGTCGATAATTGCAGTTTTACCTGAATTATTTTCTCCGATCAGGATGTTTATACCATTTTTGAAATACAGAGTAATGTCATTAAATACTCTGAACTTGCTGATGTGTAACCGGCTTAAATACATAATTTACAATGGTTTGTTGGAAAAATGTTGATGTTTTTTACTTACTCCCAAGTTGCTTCCATTAAAATCCATTTGAAATTACATAAATTTGTGATGTTCTGCAAACAGACAACGATTTTTTGTCAATTTTATTTACAATAAATCAACTAATTGTTGCTTCATTTCATCGTCGATGGTGCGATAACGCGCGAAAGCCTTGCTGCCTTCCTTATGTCCGCTTAAAGCTCCGACTAAATTGGGATCTTTTACCTGCTTGTACAGATTTCCGACGAATGTTCGGCGGGCCAGATGCGACGAGGCGATCTCGTAAAGTACCCTTTTTTCTTCTTCGCGGGTGGTGGGGTTTATGACCGTAACCAGCCGTTTCAATCCGGCGGCTTTGAAAATCCGCTTGATCGCCATATTGTATTTCTGCTCGGAGATGAAGGGCAACAGCTTGTCGCCGTTCTGACTTTTGTAACGGGCTGCGATCTCTTTGGCTGTCTGATTCAGCGGAACCCGCACGGTCAGCGGCCGCCCTTCCTTGGTCTTGCGCGGTATGTATTCGATGGCTCCGTCGATCAGATTCGATTTCGTCATTTTCAGCAGATCGCCCACCCGGCAGCCGATCAGACATTGAAAAACGAAGATGTCGCGCTGAACGGCCAGTTGCGGATGCCGCATCAGATTCGTGCCGTAAATCTTGTGCAACTCCTCGACCGTGATATAATAAGGCGTTCCGTATGTGCATTCCTCCAACGGGAAATCGTCGAACGGTCGGTTGCGGGTCTTTTTGTTGCTGTTGCACCAGTAGAAGAAAGTCCGGATGCGCGAGAAACAATCCAATAAAGTATTCTTCCCTCTGGGTTGCGGCGTGCGTGCTTCGGGTATAGCTTCGTAGATTTCCGGGTAAAGAGCGCAGTAGCGGTATTCATTTTCCAGAAAATCCCAGATGTCCCGCAAGGTGTCGGCCGTTACTTGGTCAATGTCCAATACGAATGCTTTTTGCCCCCTCTTGGTTGTCCGGATATAAAGTTCATACCGCTGTAATCCTCGTTTGATGACCCGGTAATTCTTTTTGCGGACATCGGAAAGACGGTGCTTTTCGAGAAATTCGTCGAACAATGCGATCAATGTCGGTTTGGCCGTTTCTTCCGTGGCCGTTTCGACATTGTACTTTTGCGGATTGTAATATTGTTCCAAAGTCTCTTTCAGCCACTCTTTCTGCGGTTCTGCCGTCTGTCGGGACTGATAGGCTTTTTCGAGGTAGGACTTGAGTTTGCGGGCTTCATCGTTGTAATAGGAACGCATTTCGTCGTCGTAAACGATTTTGCTTTTGACCTGTTCGGCCTTGTCATCCCAAAGATTGGGGTTGATGGTGAGCCGGGTCGGTGCGACCATATCTACCTGCCTGCCATCCCGCAGACGCGCGTAAATGGTCGCCTTTGATTCTGTATCATAGCGTTTTACGCTCTTTTTGATGATGAGAGTTATTTTCATAGTACCCAGATTCCGGATTGACAGAGCAAAAATACGAAAAATTCCCCACATTTTCCCCACATCTGCTAAAAAATGTTCAATCGAAATTTTTCATGTAAAATTATTGGATATTCATATACTATTAATAATAAATGAAATAAATGCAATTTTATTTATTTTAGCTTCTATTTTTATTTAATGGGATTTAATATATTCAAATGCGGATCCGGGTACGTAAAACGCCGCTTAATCAGTTGATTAAGCGGCGTTTTGCTTTTGCTGGGTGTAGATAAGGTGTAAAAAATGGTGAATATTATTTTTTGATCGTTTACCTACATCAATGTCGTTCCGGAGTTCGGCTGCCGGGTTATTCCACCGGGAATATCACGCGGAAACCATAGTAGTAGGAGGCGATTCCGGAATCAACGCTTTTGCGATACGCTGAACGGCACTCATGGATGCCGTTGTTGAAGGTGTAGCCGCCGCCGCGCGTCCTGCGTAGCTTGCCTTCGGTAACCAGCGGGTCTACTATGGCATCCTCTTCGGTGTCAGCAATAGGATAATTAGCCGTGCTGTCACCTTTATCCAGACACCACTCCCATACGTTCCCATGCATATCGTAAAGGCCCCACGGATTGGGTTTCTTCGTTCCCACAGCCTTGGGACCATAGGGAGTGTTATTGCCATCATACCACATATAATCCCCATTTGGTTCATTCCCATAGCTGTAGGCCGTGGTCGTACCCGCACGGCAGGCGTATTCCCATTGGGCCTCGGTAGGCAAGGTGCATACGCCGCCTGTGGTTCGGGTAAGCCAATCGCAATACGCCTTAGCCCCGTACCACGAAACGTTAATCACGGGGTGTTGCTCATAACCGCTTGTGGGAACCCATTGAGCGTTTTCCCAATGCAGCCCAAAGTCTTTGTCGCCACTACTTGCCTTAATCAAAATCTGGTTCGGATCGCTCCCGCCGGCCCATTTGCCGTCCTCTCCGATGCCATTAACATTCAGGAAATCTGCGTACTGCGCATTGGTCACCTCGTATTTACCCATGTAGAAGTCTTTGGTCAGTTTTACCCAGTGCTGCGGACGCTCGGCTGCGTCGCCATTTTTCTCATCCTTCGGGCTGCCCATCAGGAACTTCCCGGCTTTTATAAGCACGGTCTCCACGGGCCAGTCGACCGTCACGGCGCAAGTCGCCGATTTTTCGCCGGCCCGGGCGGTGATGGTCGCGGAACCTACGACCATGGCCGTCACCTTGCCGCTGTTATCGACCGTGGCGACCTTCGGGTCGCTGCTCTCCCACGTTACGGTCTTGTCCGCCGCATCTTCGGGCGTGACGGTGGCGGTTAGGGTTTCGCTCTGCCGGAGTTTGAGCGTAAGCTGGGTTTTGTCGAGCGTGATGCCGCCGACCGCGATCGGTGCGGGATCGTCCTTGCTGCACGAGGCGAACGCCAGGGTTCCGGCCAGAAGAAGATAAATCAGTTTTTTCATGGTTTTGAAAGTTAAAAGTGAGACAATAATGTGTTTATTTTTGGGTTTCGTCATTTGTCCGCACTGTGTCCGGGGTGCAGGGGCCTGCATTCCGGGCGGTTCCGGGAGCCTGTGACAAGGCGGTTTCGACTACTTTTTCGAGCGTCTGCTTTTCGATGCGGGTATGTTCCAGTTCTTTTGCCGTGCGGTCCTGTTCGCGGATGCGCAGGATGATGCTGCGGTTTTTCTCCCGCTCCATCCGCCGGCAGCAGATGCAGACGGCGAATGCCGCTGTCAGCGACAGCAGGGTGACGGCCAGGGCAAGAAGAATGACATAGACGTACATGGCTTTCGGTTTTGATCTTGTCGCAAAGGTCTGAAAAGCAGACCGGGAGCCTGTTGCATATTGTCACGATGTTGTGGCGTTTTGTCATTTCCGGCCTTGCAGGGCCGCCGGAGGGCATAAAAAAAGCACGGAGCAATCCGTGCTTTAAAACTGTTGTCTGCGTTTGCCTATCGGTTCCGGTCGTTTGCCAGTTTGCGGTATTCCGTCGGGCTGATGCCGTACTGTTTGCGGAAGAGGCGGTAGAAGGTACTCGGGATGTTGAACCCGCAGGTGTATGCGACCCCTTCGATCGTCAGTTCGGGGTGGGTGTCGAGCATCCGGCGGGCTTCGTCGATTTTCAGGGCCCGCAGGTACTCCATGGGGGTCTGTCCCGTGACGGCCTTCACGGCTTCGGTAAGCGTGTTCTTGTTGACGCTGAGCGCCGCGGTGATCTCGTCGCGGCCGATATCCCCGTCGGTGAGGTTGCCGCCCGCGAGCAGGTACTCGCGCAGCCGCGCCACCAATTCGCGCTGCTGGGGATCGCCCGGGAGCGTTTCACCCCCTCCCGCACCGGCGGTCCCGGGTATGGCTGTCGTACTGCCGCTTTGCGCCAGCAGCGTGAGTTCGTCGGCCAGACGGTCCTGCTCCTTGATCCGGTCGTAGAGACTGCGGTTCTTGGCCGTAACGATGCGGTTGTAGTAGAAAACGCCGCCCAGCAGGAGTGCCAGCAGCGCGCAGACTCCGAGCGTGAAGAGGAAATAGTGGCGGTTGCGCTCCTTTTCGGCGATGTGCTTGTCTACCTCGTACTGCGTGCGCAGTTCGTCGAAGCGGGCGTTGACCTCCACGTCCTGTAACTCCCTGTTGGCCGCCACGATTTGGTGGAACTGCTCCATCACCTCGTCTCCGCGCCCCATCCGGGCCAATATCTCCATTTTGAGCTGCCGGGCCGCATTCAGGTCGAATTCCGAGCGGGAGAACATGGCCAGGGCGCTGTCGACGGCGGCCAGCGCTTCGGGATATTCGCGCCGCGCCTGATGAATGAGCGCCTTTGCCCGCAGGCGTTCGTACCGCGACATCTCGGTATCCTGCGGCTCTTTTTCCAGCTTGGCGAGGTATAGGGCCGCCTTGTCGTACTCTCCGGTCTCGATGTAGTTGTTCATCAGGGCCGCATAGAAGTTTCCCCATGCTTCGTGCTGGATGCTTCCGGAGGCTTTCTCGAAGCGTACGATGGCCTTTTCGTATTCGGGAGCCAGCTCCAGCACCTCTTTGTAGCGTTGCTGCGTGCGCAGCGAGATGCAGAGGAACGCGTAGGCCTGCGTAAGAATGTTGTCGTAACCGGATGCGTCCCACAGCAGTTCGATACACTCGCGGAGGCATTTCTCCTGTTCGGGCCAACGTTTCTGGAGGTTGTAGATGTTGGCCGTGGTGTAGAGCGCCGTGGCCATGCCGCCCTTGTTGTCCTGCCCGCGGGCCCGGTCGTACATCTTCGTCGCCTCGGCGGCAGCCGCCTCGTAATCGCCCTTCATGTTGTAGGCGGAGATAAGCTGCGACTGTATCTGATCGTAGAATTTCCACTGTCCGTGTTCGGCGTAGAAGTCGAGTGCGTCGGGAATGAGGCGTATGACTTCGTCGTATTCTCCGCGGTTGATATGGGCGATGATGAGGTTTCCGTAGACCATGCCCTGACTGCCTGTATCGCCCTGACGGATGGCTTCGGCCTCCGTCTGGTCGAGCAGCATGCGCAGCGTGTCCATCTTCGCATCGTCGGCGGCCTCGGCCATATAGAGACGGTAGAGGTTGGCGCAGGCTTTCAGTTTCGCCTTCCCTTCCGTTCGGGCGATGACCTGGCGCAGGGAGTCTTTTTGCTGTCGGGATGAATTATCCGCGGCGGCGGACGTAGCGAGCCACAGCAGTGCCGCTGCGGAGAGAATGAGACGTGATATCATATTGCATGTCTGGTAAGTGACCTGTAAATATACGGATTTTCGAAATGAAAAAACCGCCATTCCGGAATTTTCTTTGCCTCGGACGACTTTACATGCCTGAACCTGCCGGCATCCGGTATCGGTGCGCCGGGACCGTTCGTGGAGAGGAACTCCAGCACGGCCGGAGCCTCGTCGATTACCTTCCCGATTTCTATTTTTGGCACCGAAACAGGTGATTTGCGTTCAATTTTTGCAGTAAATCGTGCAATGAAATACGAATACCCTATTTTTATTATCCCATTTGGGCGATTTACCGCAGATGCACAACAGTTTTCATATATATACCGACATATCGGCCCTTCCGGCCGGCGAACATGACGCGTACATGGAGGAAGGGTTCGGGGGAATCTGTACCCGGGGGACCGCCGTAATAAAGGTTTTTTCGGTGAGCCGCCGGATATCCAGGAACGATCTGGTGACCGTCCTGCCGTTGCAACAGGTGTCGATCCGGGATGTCAGCGATGATTTTGCAATGACCTTTTTCAGGTTCGACAAGGATATGTTTCTCGATATTATGAGCGGGCTGGGAAAGATCACTCCCGATTTCTTTTTTTACATGCGGAAGAATTTCCAGCTCCGCCTGAACCGGAGCGAAGCCGTGCGGTTCCTGGGTTTTTGCCGCATAATCGATTTCCGGGGCCGCAGCGACGATTCCAATTTCCGCCGGGAGACCATCCTGCACCTGCTGCGCATCTATTTCTGGGATTTCTACGTCCATTTCCAGAAGGTCATGGCCGCCGGGGAGAAGCCGCTCGCGAACTCCAACAAGGAGAACATCGCCTTCAAATTCGTCATGCTGGTTTCCGAGCATTTCAAAACGCACCGGGAGATTCCGTTTTACGCCGACAAGTTGTGCATATCGACTTCTTATCTGACCCGGGTCGTTCAGGAGATGAACGGCCAGTCTGCGCGTGAGGTGATCGCAGATCATGTCGTCCTTGAAATAAAGAAACTGCTCCGGAACGCAACCTTCGACATAAAGGATGTGGCCCGGAAAGCAGGGTTCGCCAACCAGTCTTCGCTGAGCCGCTTTTTCCGCCTGCATACGAAGATGTCTCCCTCGGAATACCGGCGAACAGTCCATATCATACGATAGAAACAATACCTTATAAATGAAGCAAACTGAAGCTGCCGCCCGAAAAGCGGGCAAAATGTTATTTGAGAAGAATATGTCCGAATTGCTGCACGAACAGATATTCTTTACGGAACGTGTATATGCCTCCCTGCCGATGGGAGTCGAGATTTATGATGCCGACGGAATTCTGCGCGCGCTGAACGAACGGGCGCGACTGATGTACGGCGTCGAGCGGGCTGCGGTGGTCGATAAGGTAAACCTGTTCGACAGCCCCTACGTCGACGAACAGCTCGATGCGAAGATCAGATCCGGCGAAGAGATCGTCCTGGAATTCGAATACGATTTCGACCGGATCAACCAGGAGTATTTCTCGACACGGAACAAGAATACCATCATTTACGAAGTCAAGGTTTTCGCCATTCGCAACCGGGACGGCGCTATTGTCGGACACATACTTCTCACCAACGACGTGACCTCCACCAAAGAGGCCGAGTACCGCACCGAAGAGAGCAAGAAGAACCTGGAGATGGCTATGGCTGCGGCAAACATGTCTTCGTGGGTCTACGATGTGCGCAAAGGTGTGTTCGGATCGCTCTACGGGACCCCGATCATCGGCAACGGCATGACGCTGGACGAATTGCTGGCCAAACTCTATCCGCAGGACCGCGTTCCCGTGGCGGAACTCTTTGACCGGCTGGCTCGCCGGGAGGTTTTGCAGGGGCAGATCACCGTACGCGTCTTCAATAAAGACGAAGGGCAGTACCGCCATTACGAGAGCCGAATGCGTCTCTCTACCGAACACCGGGGCAAACTGCAGATCATCGGCACTCAACTGGACGTGACCGAAAAGATCCGGATGACCAAGCGGACCCATGACCTTCTGGCCAAGCGCGAATTGGCCATGAAGATCAACGACATCGTCCATTGGGATTTCGACGTGCGGACGCAGAAATTCGAGTCTTACAACGATCCGGTCAACGATTACGCTTCGGACCGTCTGGTCTCCGTGGACGATTACCTGGCCGTGGTCCATCCCGAAGACCGCTCTTCGGTCAACGATGCCATCCAGACCATGTTGTCGGGCAAACAGCTTAACGTCGACTTCTCCTGCCGTATGCAAACCAAATACGACAATGTGTGGCAGTACTGGAACGTCACGGGCGTTCCGTTTGAAAGGGATGAAAACGGCGGAGTCTCGCGGTTCACGGGATTCCGGCAGAACATCTCCAAACTCCACCAGTTGAACGAGGAGCTCAAGGAGCGGAACTATAAGATGGACCTTACGTTCAAGACCGTCGGCATGTCCTACTGGGACTTCGACGTGAAGACCGGGCAATACCGGTCGTTCAACGATCCGGTGAACGATTACAGTTCCGAAAAGAGTATTTCGCCCGAAGATTACCTGAATGCCGCCCATCCCGACGATACGGAGCGTGTCCGGGAAAATATCGAAAGCATGTTCCGGGGCACGAACAAGGAGTTCAGCCTGCAATACCGTTCCCGGACCAAATGGGACCAGGAGTGGCAGACCCTGATCGTTACGGGGCTCCCTTCCGATTGGGATAAAAAGGGGAACGTCATTCGTTACACCGGTATCGCCTTCAACAATACCAAATGGGAAAAGATGGCCCAGGACCTGAAGGATATGAAAGACCGGGCCGAGCTTTCCGACCGGCTCAAATCGGCCTTCCTGGCCAATATGAGCCACGAGATACGCACGCCGCTGAACGCCATTGTCGGTTTTTCCGAATTGCTGGTCGACTGCGATGATCCGGATGAGAAGGCCGAGTACTGGCGCGTTATCGAGTCCAACAACGAACTGCTGCTGCGGCTCATCAACGATATTCTGGACCTCTCGAGGATCGAATCGGGAACTCTCGAACGCAAGCGGGAGAAATTCGACCTGTCGCAGGTCTGTAGCGAACTGTACACGATGATCCGGGCCAAGATCTCCAGTCCGGATGTCGAGTTGCTGCAGGACAACCCCTGTTCGGGCTGCTGGATCGTACTCGATTGCAACCGTCTCAAGCAGGTGTGGATGAATTTTCTGACCAATGCGGTGAAATGCACCAGGTCCGGACATATTCGGATGGGATATTCCGTCGAAAGGGAGGGCATCCGGGTTTATGTAGAGGATACCGGAACGGGTATTCCGAAGAAGCTCCAGGACCGGGTTTTCGGCCGGTTCCAGAAACTCAACGAATTCGCGCAGGGTACGGGGCTCGGGTTGGCGATCTCCAAGGCCATCGTCGAGGCTGCGGGCGGCGAGATCGGATTCACTTCTGAACCGGGCGTGGGATCGACCTTCTGGGCCTGGGTGCCGTGTGAGGTATCGAGGCCGGGATACACAGGCCCGTCCGATCCGTCCCTTCCGAACGCCTGTCTGTCGGACGGCGGAGCCCCGGACCGGAAGCTGAAAATCCTGGTCGCCGAGGACAACGACAGCAACTATTCGCTGGTGCGGCATATCCTCAAGAACTACGATCTCACGCGGGCGGCTAACGGCGTGGAGGCCGTCGAGGAGGTTCGCAGCCGGAATTTCGACCTCGTGCTGATGGACCTGAAGATGCCCGTCATGGGAGGTTTGGAGGCGACCCGGAAGATCCGGGAGTTCAACGCCGAAGTTCCGATCGTCGCACTGACGGCTAATGCTTTCGATTCCGACAGGGTCAGCGCCATGGATGCGGGATGCAATGCCTTCCTGGCCAAACCTGTGAAGCGGAAACAGTTGCTCGATCTCTTCTCCGGCCGCCGGTAGACTGGCATCGCCCTCTTTGCAACCGGGGTGCAGCCCTGATCGCCATCCTGAATGCCGTCCGGATACAGAACATGATAAAATAAACCGATGGGTCGCGCTGCCCGAAGGCTTTACGCTTCAGAGTGTTAACTGTGTTCTGAAAGGCCTCTGCCCTGCTTGCGCTGCAAAAAAATAATGCTTTTGCAATCAGGTTGCACGAAAATACATCTATCTTTGCCCCTGTGAAACGAATCGTCTCCATACTGTTCCTGTCGGCGGCGGCGCTGGTTTTAACTGCGCTGTCGCTCGTGCCGCATCATCATCACGGAAATGCGGTGTGTACGGTTGCGGAGTTATGCAAGGCCGATTCAATCTATAACGACCGCCACACGGGGCATGACGCTTCCGGCGAGAGCGAATCCGAAGGATGCGTTGTCCATGCGTCCTATGCTCCGTCGGATGTGTTGACGGGCGTTGCGGCTCCCTGCGTACAACCTGCCTTGCAGGCCGTTTCACCGACCCTGCCTGCCCCTGCGGTCTCGCTCCGGCATGCGGGATACGGTCTCTGTATCATCGCCTATACCTCCGTCGTGCCCGTTGCGGGCGGCGGATTGCGTGCCCCTCCCACCCTTTCATAAGCGGAAAATCCTGTTTTTCTCCGCACGCATGTTCTGTTCCGGCATTTCCCGGGGCGGAATTTCTTATGCATGATAATTGCATAATCCTCTTGTAGTTAAACTGAAACCGGATGCACGAACCGCATCTGTATATAAACGACCGAAAGATGAAAAAACAGATTCTCGGAGCGGCGGCTGTTGCTGCACTCCTGCTTGCCGGATGCAACGGCGGACAGGCTGTCGAACACACCGAAGGCGACGGGCACGACCACGGCGCGGAAACTCATGCCGAAGGCGACGGGCACGATCACACAAATGAAGGCCATGCGGATGAAATCGTTTTCAGCAAGGAACAGGCAGCCTTTGCCGGTTTGAAGATCGATACCGTGAAGCCCGCTGCATTCAGAAATGTTATCCGTACGAGCGGCGAAATACGCGCTGCCCAGGGCGACGAAGCGACGATCGTGGCAACGGCCAACGGTGTCGTGTCGTTCCCCCGGCAAACCATGACTGTCGGCGCCCCGGTCGCGGCGGGAGAAACCGTCGTGACGATCTCTGCGAAGAACCTCGCCGACGGCGACCCTGCCGCCAAGGCGAAGATCGCCTACGAAACGGCGCTCAAGGAGTATGAACGTGCCAAAGGACTGGTTGCCGACCAGATCATTTCGGCCAAAGAGTTCGAGCAGGTGCGCCTGCGCTATGAGAACGCCCGGACGACTTACGAGGCGCAGGCTGCCGACATGACGGCCTCGGGCGTGCGCGTCACCTCGCCCATCAGCGGGTACGTCACCAGCCGGCTGGTCGGTCAGGGCGACTATGTGACCGTCGGACAGCCCGTTGCCACCGTGTCGCAGAACCGCCGCCTTCAACTCCGCGCCGACGTGCCGCCCAGCCGGTTCGGCGAACTGAAAACCGTCGCCGGGGCGAATTTCGTCACGCCTTACGATAACAAAGCCTATGAACTGGCCGCGCTCGGCGGCCGCCTGCTTTCGGTGGGTAAAAGTTCCGACAAAACGTCGTTCTATATCCCCGTGACTTTCGAGTTCGACAACACGGGCGAGGTGGTTCCCGGCGCGTTCGTCGAGGTGTTCCTGCTCGGCGCACCGCAGCAGGACGTTATTTCCGTTCCCGTTACGGCGCTCACCGAGGAGCAGGGCGTCTATTTCGTCTACGTGCAGGTCGACGACGACGGGTATCTCAAACGCGAAGTCAAACCCGGCCAGAGCGACGGCGAGCGGGTCCGCATCCTTTCGGGGCTTTCCGGCGGCGAACGCGTCGTGTCGAAAGGAGCCTATCAGGTCAAGCTGGCGGCCACCTCTTCGATCGTTCCCGAAGGTCACACCCACTAATCCCCTGCTTCCATGCTGAACAGAATAATTCGTTTTTCACTCGATAACCGCATCGTCGTACTTGTCGGCGCGGTGCTGCTGATTCTCGCGGGCGGATATACCGCGAGCCGGATGGAGGTAGACGTATTTCCCGACCTCAATGCCCCGACGGTCGTCGTGATGACCGAGGCCAAGGGCATGGCTCCCGAAGAGGTCGAGCGGCTGGTGACTTTCCCCGTGGAAACCGCCGTAAACGGCGCTACCGATGTCCGCCGTGTGCGGTCGTCGTCGACCACCGGATTCTCGATCGTCTGGGTCGAGTTCGACTGGGGCACGGACATCTACCGCGCCCGTCAGATCGTCTCCGAAAAACTGGCCGTCGTGGGCGAATCGCTGCCCTCGAACGTGGGCCAGCCGACGCTCGGACCCCAGTCGTCGATCCTCGGCGAGCTGATGATCATCGGCCTCACGGCCGACACCACTTCGCTGCGGGAGCTGCGTACGCTGGCCGACTGGACGATCCGTCCGCGCCTTTTGTCCACGGGCGGCGTGGCGCAGGTCACGGTCATGGGCGGCGATATCAAGGAGTACCAGATTCTGCTCGACCCGGGCCGGATGAAACACTTCGGCGTCGGGCTGGACGAGGTGATCGCCGTGGTGCAGGAGATGAACCGCAACGCTTCGGGCGGCGTGCTGTATGAATTCGGCAACGAATACATCGTCCGCGGCGTGCTTTCGACCGATAAGGTCGAGGAGTTGAAAAAAGCGGTCGTAAAAAGTCCGGGCGACATTCCGGTGACGCTGGACGACATCGCCGAAGTCCGCATCGGCGCCAAAGCCCCCAAGCTGGGCGTCGCATCCGAACGCGGCATTCCGGCCGTGCTGATGACCGTCACCAAACAGCCGTCGACCAGTACGCTCGAACTGACCGAAAAGCTCGACCGCTCGCTGGCCGAGCTGCAAAAGTCGCTTCCCGCCGACGTGAAAGTTTCGACCGACATTTTCCGGCAGGCGCGTTTCATCGACAGTTCGATCGACAACGTCCAAAAATCGCTTTACGAAGGCGCCGTTTTCGTCGTCATCGTGCTGTTCATCTTCCTGATGAACGTCCGTACGACGGTCATTTCGCTCGTCACGATTCCCATTTCGATCCTCGTGGCCATCCTGACGCTCAAACTCTTGGGGCTGACCATCAACACCATGAGCCTCGGAGGTATCGCCATCGCCATCGGGTCGCTCGTCGACGATGCGATCGTCGATGTGGAGAACGTCTACAAACGCCTGTGCGAGAACCGCCGCAAACCGAAGGCGGAGCAGCTCGGCGTTATCGAGGTGGTTTACGAAGCCTCGAAGGAGGTGCGTATGCCGATCCTCAATTCGACGCTCATCATCGTGGCCAGCTTCGCACCGCTGTTCTTTCTCTCGGGCATGGAGGGCCGTATGCTGGCGCCGCTGGGCATCACGTTCGTCATCGCGCTCTTCGCCTCGACGTTCGTGGCGCTGACCCTTACGCCCGTGCTGTCGAGCTACCTGCTGGGCAATCCCAAAGCGGACCGGGGCGGCAAGGAGCCCTATGTGGCGCGCAAGCTCAAGGCCGGTTATGAAAAGGCGCTCGAATGGGCGTTGTGCCACAAACGCATCGTGCTGGGATCGACCGCCGCGGTATTCGCCGCCGCCGTAGTCATGCTCTCGACCTTCGGGCGCAGTTTCCTGCCGCCGTTCAACGAAGGTTCGTTTACGATCAACGTCAGCACCCTGCCCGGCATTTCCCTCGAAGAGTCCGACCGCATCGGCCGCATGGCCGAGGAGATTCTGCTCTCGGTTCCCGAGATTCAGACCGTAGGCCGCAAGACCGGCCGCGCCGAACTCGACGAACACGCATTGGGTGTGAATACCTCGGAGATCGAAGCCCCGTTCGTGCTCGGCAAGCGGTCGAAGGACGAGGTGCTGGCCGAGGTCCGCGAAAAGATCAAGGTCATTCCGGGTGCGAACATCGAAATAGGCGCACCGATCACCCACCGTATCGACGCCATGCTGTCCGGTACGCGGGCCAATATCGCCGTCAAGCTCTTCGGCTCGGACCTCACCAAGATGTACGAACTGGGCAACGGGATCAAGGCCGCCGTGGCCGATGTCCCGGGTATTGCCGACCTGAACGTCGAGCAGCAGGTCGAGCGGCCGCAGCTGCGCATCGAACCCAGGCGCGAAATGCTGGCCAAATACGGCGTGACGCTGCCCGAATTTGCCGAAATCGTCCGCGTGATGCTGGGCGGCGAGGTCGTCTCGCAGGTTTACGAGGGCAATCGTTCGTTCGACCTCACGCTGAAGGTGGACGATCCCAGCCGCGAGAGCGCCGAACGCATCCGCAAACTCATCGTCGATGCCAACGGCCGCAAGGTTCCGCTCGAAAATATCGCCGAGGTGGTTTCGGCTTCCGGTCCCAACACGATCAGCCGCGAGAACGTGTCGCGCAAGATCGTCGTTTCGGCCAACGTCGCCGGGCGTGACCTGCGGGGCGTGGTGAACGACATCCGCGACCGCATCGACACCCGGATTACGCTTCCGGAAGGTTATCATGTCGAGTACGGCGGGCAGTTCGAAAGCGAGCAGGCGGCTTCGCGGACGATCCTGATCGTTTCGGTATTTTCGATCCTCGTAATTTTCCTGCTGCTGTTCAAAGAGTTTCGAAGCGTCCGGCTGTCGTTGGTGATCCTGTTGAACCTGCCGCTGGCGCTGATCGGCGGCGTGGTGAGCATCTTCTTCACGCAGGGCGTCATGAGTATCCCGGCCATCATCGGCTTCATCTCGCTGTTCGGCATTGCGACGCGCAACGGTATGCTGTTGATCGACCGTTACAACTCCCTGCATGCTTCGGGCGCATCGGTCCGCGAAAGCGTCGTCCGCGGTTCGCTCGACCGCCTGAACCCGATCCTGATGACCGCCCTTACGTCGGGGCTGGCGCTGATCCCCCTGGCGTTGGGCGGCGATCTGCCCGGCAACGAAATCCAGAGTCCGATGGCCAAGGTGATTCTCGGCGGACTGATGAGTTCGACGCTGCTCAACGGCTTCATCATCCCCATCATGTATTCCTATATGTACAGTCGGCGCGAAACCGTGGCCGCGGAAACCTTAACCGAAGAATAAGACCATGAAAAAGATACTATGGATTGCAGCGGCATTGCTGGCGGTTTCCCCGCTTGCGGCCCAGAACGCGACCGACGCCGTGCTGCGCTCGGTCGAAGAGAACAACACGACGCTCCGGGCGCTCCGCGAGGAGGTCGCCGCGGAACAACTGGCCAATAAAACCGACATTTTCCTGCCCGGTCCCGATGTGGAGTTCAGCTACCTGTGGGGGTCGCCGGGCGGCATCGGCAACCGCAACGACATTCGCGTCACGCAGTCGTTCGACATCGCCACGATCAGCGGCATGAAAAACCGGTTGGCCGATGACAGGAACCGCCTTGTCGGACTGCAATACAAGTCGGAGCGGATCAAGGTGCTGCTGGAAGCGAAGCAATACTGCATCGAACTCACCTATTACAATGCTCTTCGGGCGGAGGTCGCCAAACGGCTCCGATACGCCCGAACGCTGGCCGAAGGCTATGGCGAACGGCTGGAACGCGGCGACGCCAACCGGTTGGAGTACAACAAGGCACAGTTGAACCTCTCGGCCGTCGAGGGTGAAATGGCGCGCATCGAGGTCGAACGCGCCGCCCTGCTCTCGCAACTGGCGCGGCTCAACGGCGGTGCTCCCGTGCAGTTCGACAATATGCTTTACGGCGCACAGGAGCTGCCCGCCGATTTCGAGGCGTGGTATGCCGATGCCGAGCAGCAGAATCCGCTGCTGCAATACGTCCGCACCCAGGTCGAAGTGAGTAAAAAGGAGGTGAAGCTCAACAAGACGCAGGCCCTGCCGACCTTTTCGGCGGGTTATATGCGTGAAAAGACGCTGGGACAGGCTTACCAGGGCGTTACGGTCGGAATGTCGATTCCCCTGTGGGGCAACAAGAACAAGGTGAAGCAGGCCAAAACCGCTGTCATTGCGGCGGAAGCCCGGCAGGAGGAGGCCCGGCAGCAGTTTTACGACCAACTGCAAACGCTCTACCTGCGTGCCGACGGGCTGCGGCAGACGGCGGCCAAATACCGTGCTTCGCTGTTGTCGCTCAACAACACGGAATTGCTGGCCAAAGCGTTGAACGCAGGCGAAATATCGTTGTTGGATTACATCGTCGAGATCGGGCTGTATTACGATACGGTCAATCAGGCTTTGTCTGCCGAACGGGACTACCGGCAGGCTTTTGCCGATCTTTCGGCTGTCGAACTGTGACGTGCCGGTCTTTTCCCTTACCCCGGTTCCGGCCTGTTTTTTCCGGAACGGGGGTAATTTGTTTCCGGGTCTGGAAATGCCTGCCTCAGCGCGTCGTGACGCCGTTTTGCGAAAATAATCCGGACTTTCGACCAGTTTTTCGGGAATAACCGCTATCTTTGCCACAGGTTTGGTTCTCCTGTTCCCGGATGTGGGAGGGAGTGAAAAGGGAATCGGGTGTAAGTCCCGGACAGACCCGCTGCTGTGTAGCTCCGTTTTCGTTCCGAACATCTCGGCCACTGGTCCCTAAGGATCGGGAAGGCTTCGGAACGGGAGTCAGTCAGAAGACCTGCCAGATCGATTCGACATCAGGTAACCCCGCGGAATGGGCATTTGATATCGGCTGTAATTACTGAATGGTTTTTGTTTCGGCCTGCCTCCGGATTCGTGCCTTTCCGGCACGCGGTTTTTCCCGGATCAGGGTCGGTTTGATGAGGATGACGCTTATGGAATTACTCGAACGATTATTATTTGGGTCCGAGTCGCTTTGGGGCGGCGGAGTTGCCCACTCGGTGCTGATCCTGGCACTGGTCGTTGCATTGGGCATCATGTTGGGTAAACTGAAAGTCGCCGGTGTGTCGCTGGGAGTGACGGGCATCCTGTTCGTCGGCATCGCCTTCGGCTACTTCGGAATGAATATCGACCAGCACCTGATGCACTTTCTCAAGGAGTTCGGACTCATCCTTTTCGTCTATTCCATCGGTCTGCAGGTCGGCCCCGGATTCTTTTCGTCTTTCCGCAAAGGCGGTATTACCCTGAATAAGCTGGCTGTGCTGGTGGTGCTGCTCGGCGTCGCCACGACGGTCGCGCTTTATTATATCACAGGCCTTTCCATAACGACGATGGTCGGCGTGATGTCGGGCGCTGTTACGAATACGCCGGGCCTGGGCGCCGCCCAGCAGGCTTTCAGCGACCTGCATGCCGGGGCCGATGCGCCGGACATCGCCACGGGTTATGCCGTGGCCTACCCGCTGGGTGTCATCGGGGCCATCCTCACGCTGGTCGGACTTCGTTACCTGCTGCGTATCAATGTGCAGAAGGAAGAAGCCGCCGCCGGACAGGGCATGGATGTACAGAAAGACGCGGTATCCCGTCGTCTTTCCGTCGAGATCACCAATGCGGCCGTCGATGGAAAAACCATTGCCGATATCCACAGCCTTGCGCTGCGCGATTTCGTCATCTCGCGCATCAGCCGTCCCGGCGGAAGTCCCGAACTGGCCGACGCTGATACGGCGCTCCACTGCGGCGACCGGATCCTGCTGGTAGCTGCGCCGCGTGATGTCGAAGCGCTGGTCGCCCTGCTCGGACAGGAGGTCGACGCCGCGCCGATGATCCAGGACAAGACGATGATTTCGCGCCGCATCCTGATCACCAAGCCCGAACTCAACGGCAAGACCCTCGCCGAACTGCGCGTCCGCAACACCTGCGGAGTGACCATCACGCGCATCAACCGTTCGGGCATCGACCTGGTAGCTTCCGGGAACCTGCAACTGCAAATCGGCGACCGCGTGACGGTCGTGGGCCCCGAATTGTCGGTAGCCCATGCCGAGCGGCTCTTCGGCAATTCGCTCAAGCGGCTCAACCATCCCAATCTGATCCCTATTTTTATCGGCATTGCGCTGGGTGTGGTGCTGGGCAGCATCTCGTTCTGGATTCCGGGCGTTCCGCAGCCTGTCAAACTGGGACTGGCCGGCGGCCCGCTGATCGTCGCCATCCTGATCGGCCGCTACGGACCGCACTACAAACTGGTCACCTATACGACGATGTCGGCCAACCTGATGCTGCGCGAAGTGGGCATTTCGCTTTTCCTGGCGGGTGTGGGGCTGGGCGCGGGCGAGGATTTCGTCCCGACGCTCCTCGCGGGCGGATACGTCTGGATCGCCTACGGAGCCGTGATTACCGTCGTGCCGTTGCTGCTGGCGGGACTTTTCGGGCGTTTTTACTATAAACTCAACTATTATACGCTGATCGGCGTCCTCTCGGGGGCGTCGACCAATCCGCCTGCGCTGGCCTATTCGGTCGAGCAAACGTCGTCCGACGCTCCGTCGGTCGGCTATGCGACCGTCTATCCGCTGTCGATGTTCCTGCGGGTGCTGGCAGCGCAGCTTTTGATCTTGCTATTTGTATAAACCGAAAGACGCGGTGAAGAGAATACCTTAATCGCCATCCCCAAGTATAGAAACCTGCATTGGCCGCGTCTTTTCTTAAAAACGACAGTTATGAATATTGTACTGTATGGAGCGTCGGCCGAGACCGCCGGACGCATTGCAGGCAAGTACGGCCTGAAAGTGGTGAATTCCCCTGATAAATTCGACGCGTCGGGAACGATGATACTCGTTCCTGCGATCAGCACACCGCGCTATCTGCTGGCATTCTACAACGCCATGCTGCGCCACGAAAACGATGTCGATGCGGTTATTATCTGCGGCATCGAATCGTGTGAAGTCGCCAGTACGGTGCAGTATTGCACGCCCCAGGGCAAATTCTTCTCCCTCAGCGGCGAACTGGAAAAGGACGAACTCGTCTCCGAGTTGTGTCTGATCCTCGACTCTCTTTTTGCCGAAGGCAACCAGATCAACCTCTGACGAATTACGCTTCCTTCAGGTCGGCGAACCAGTAGGTGCAGGTCTTCGTCTTTCCGTCGTCGAGGCGGATGTCGTAGCTCTCGCTGAAGGGTTTCCCGAGCCGGAACGGCACGGGCGAGCGGAAGATCGGACCGTCGTAGCAGAAGGTGTGGTATTCGCCGTTTTCCCCGTTGGGGTCGGTCCCGGCGGGCAGCGATGCGACGAACCCGGCGTCGATCACCTGGCCGATAGCGCTGGCTCCGAGACCGTCGGCCATGGTTGTCACGACGACTGTTTTCAGTCCCGTCGCGAGGTAATCGCGCATGACTGCCTCCGACGATTGACCCCACAGCGGTTCCACGACCTCGATTCCATGCGGCGCAAGTTGCTGTTCGCGGTATTTCCGCACGTCGTGCAGGAAGATGTCGCCGAAAATAAAATGTGTTACACCCTGGGCCTTGAACTGCTCCACTGCACGGGACATCGCTTCTGCATAATCCTCCATATTGCCTTTGGGCGTCAGGTCGGCTACACGGAGCGGAATGCCGATGCTTTCGGCCTGCGCCTGTAACAACGGCATCGGAATCCCGTGCATCGTCGAGCGGAGCGTGTCGCGGTTTACCGTCGTCAGCAGGGCTGCGATTTCATATCGGTCCGACCGGACGGCCCGCCACAGAGCATGGGCCGAATCTTTGCCGCCGCTCCAGTTGAAAACGGCCTTTATCCGTTCCATACGATCTTTTTCGTGTCGTGGAAGAACCCGCATACGAGCGTCAGGTATTCGGGTATCAACCCTTCGCTGCCCCATTTCAGGTGGATGCCGAACAGTTCGGAGGTCGTGCGTTCGATGTCGAACCCGCAGGCTTCGAGCGATGGCCGTACCAGTTGCGGATGGCGGCAGGGCCTGCCTTCAGGGCGCGTACACTCCCCTTCCGGGCAGTAAAGACACGTTCCGACATAGGCGAACGACCGTCCGCCGTACTGCCCTTCCATTTCGAGCAGCCGCCGTTCGAGCCGTTGTCGTTCGGGACGGATCAGGTGCTTTGCCTCCGAAATCGGGATGCCGGGCTTTTTCGGCGTGATCTTCGTGGCTATGATCAATGCCGTTTCGTAGCGTGTGAGGTACTCGGCCTCGTTGAAGTTGAACGGCGGGCAGCCCCAGCTTCGTCCGTAGTTGCTGCAATCCTGGCAATAACGGGCTATTCGCCCGGCGTCGCGGAAGCGGGCGATGTAGTCGGCGACGGGAAGTTCCGCCGTAAAATCTTCTGCAATGTAGTGAGCTGAAAAATCCATGGTGCAAAATTAATAAAATCCGTCCATTGAGGACGGATTTTTTTTGCCTGTGGGAGCCGGCAGTAAATCGTTGTATGGCAGACAACGTTGAACTAATCTCTAATTTTCCGGCTCCCACCGACAAAGTATGTGTGTCACGGCTTGCGCCGGAATCGCTCCGTGATGTCCTCCATCCCGCCGTCCGGTCCTATCCGGTAGAGCCGCTGGTTGGTCGTCGGCGACGAGAGCGGACCCTGCGCTTCGACCCAGCCGCCCAGCTTGATGAAATCGAACGCCGTGGTCTCGAAGCCTTCCGGCAGCGTCTCCCGCCCCGAGTACCAGCCCGTATGCAGGATCGGATAGGTCTTCCGCACGATACCCGCCAGCCGGGCGATCGTGTGCGGCTCGGCGTCGCCGCCCATGAAGCAGACGCAGGTTACCGAACGCCCGTAGCAGGCCAGCAGGGCCAGCAATTCCGCATCGTCGAGTTCGCGGCCTTCGTCAGCCGCAAGGTGTGGACTGTGGCATCCCGGGCAGCGGTTGGGGCAGTTCGTGATGTTGAACGCCAGCGTCGTTTCGCCCGGGATTTCCGCGAACACCACGTCGAAATTGTGATACTTTACCATTTACTCAGCTTTTGCGTAGAAGCGCCGCGACGCCTCCTGCTGACGCGCCGCCGAGAAGTTCGAGACGCGCTTCATGTAGCCGATCACGCGCGTCAGGTAATCCAGGTTGTCCGAGTGGCACTCGGGACACTCCTTCAGGTAGCGTTTGTCGATGTGCCCGCACTTGTTGCAGACCGTGTTGGGGATGTTGAACGTAAAGTAGTTGCACCCTTCGGTGGCCGCTACGCGCAGCAGGTGGCGGTACTGCTCCTTCGAGAGATGCTCTTCGAGGTTCATGTGCAGCGCCGAGCCGCCCGTGAGGTGGTCGATATATTTGCGGCCGTGGAGGCGGAACTTGTCGATGACGTTCAGCGACTCGTCCTCGACGACGTAGAAATAGGAGTTGTAACAGTCGCGCGGCACGGCATATCCGTCTTCGCGATCCCACTTGGCATGCTTCACGCCGACGTTTTCCGCCGGAATCATCTCGCAGTTGAACATCACCTCCTTCGAGCGGTATTTTTTGTTGTAGCGCTCGATCAGCCCGAGCACCTGCTGCACGAATGCCGCATAGTCGTCGTTGTCGTCGATCCGGATGCCGAGTGCCTCCGCCGCCTCGACCAGCCCGTTGACGCCGATCGTGAGGTATTGGCGTGCGAGGTTGATGTAACCCGCATCGAAGAGCGGCAGCATGCCTTTGGCCTTCAGCTCCTTGAGGTTCTCGTTGTAGGCCATCTGCACCTTGTGGACCAGGTCCACGACCTCTTCCAGGTAAGTCATGTAGTGCATGCCGTTCTTTGCGGCATACTGGATGCAGCGATTGAGGTTGATCGTCAGTACGCTCTTCGAGCCGGTCGAAACGCCGCCTGCGCCCAGCGTGTAGCTGAACCCGTTGTCCTGGATCTCGTTTCGCAGGCGGCAGCACGACGACAGCGAATCGGCGTTGTCGCTGATGTAGGTGAAGAACGAGTGCCCTGCGGCATACATCTCGGCCGTGAAGTCGCCCCACTCCCGGTCCATCGCGTCGCCGTCTTTAGTCAGCAGCGCCATCGTCTCGACGGGGAACGTCAGGACGGTTTTCGTGCGCTCGCGGTTGAACCACGTCATAAAGCGCTTCTGCAACCATGACAACGACTCCCAGTGGGGTTTCGAACCGTCCGGGAAGACGAATTCCCCGAAGAGCGATTCGAAATAGTAACGGTCGTAGTAGGCGACGTTCCAGAACACGGCCTGGAAGTTGCGCGCCCCGGTGGGCTGGTTGATCGAGTAAACGATCTGCTCGAAGCAGTCGGTGATCATCTTGTCGATCGTACGCTGTTTTTTCGAGAGGTCGACGACCTTGTCCGCATGCTTGTAGTAGTCTTCGCCGTATTCCTGCTCGACGAAATAATTCATGTACATCAGGAATTCGGGTGTGGCGCAGGCTCCCGACAACATCGACGAGACGATGAAGACCATGTTGACGAACCCGCCGCAGAACGATTTGAGGTTCGTCGGGCGCGTCGAATTGCCGCCCACCGACAGCGTGCCGCCCAGCAGCCACGGGTACATCGTGATCGAGGCGCAGTAGTTGGCCATCGATGTCTCGTCGTTTTTGTAGATGAAATGGTTTTTCAGCAGGCGCATGTATTTGTCCGACAGCTCTTTGCCGTACATCTCCTTGATGCGGTCGGTCAGCAGGCGGCGGTTCAGGCGGATGAAGTTCTGCTTCGGAAGTTCTCCGATCAGCGTGGCGATGTTCTTGTTTTCGACGTTGGCGTTGGCATCGTATTTCGAACCCGTCGCGGGGTTCGACGCATCGCAGTAGTTGATCAGGAATTCGAGTTTTTCGCGGTCTTCGCGGTCCTCGGTGTGTTTCTGGCGGTAGAGCATGTAGCTCTTGGCCACGGCGAAATAACGTTCGGCCATCAGGGCCACTTCCACCTGGTTCTGAATCTCTTCGACGTTCATGCCGTCGGCCACATGCACGCGGCTCAGCACCGACGTGAGGTCGTCGTCCGTGGCATATCCGCCTACGGAGAGAAATGCTTTGCTGATCGCGCGTTTGATCTTCTCGACCGAGAAGGCTGCGCGTTTGCCGTCGCGTTTGACGATGTAAATCTCCGAAATACCCATATCTATCCCATATTTGTTATGTGCCGGCGCTGTGCGAAGTCCCGTTCCCTCCTGCGGTGACCGTAGGAGAGGCGTTCTTTCGTCGAAAACATTGACAGTGTAAAATGGTCCGGGTATCGCCCTAAATCCCGAAGGCGGATACCGTTCCCGGCAAGGCAGGTCTTCTGACTCGCTCCTCCCGCACGCCTTCCCGTCCCTGCGGACAGTGGCATAAAGAGTGTGCGGAACGCAACGGAGCTTACAGCTACGGGAATAGTCCCTGATTTTCACAGGAGTTCCCTTTTGATCTCATGCCGGCAGCCGCCGGCGGAGAACCTTGCACGGAAACAAATATAGGGATAGTTCCCCGGAAAGCGAATACCCTCCGGGGCTTTTAATGAACATTTTGTGAACAAAAGCTATCCGGCGTAGCTGTACATGCCTCCCGGGGGAGTTCGGGCCGTGACCGTGTCGTCGCATAAATGTGGTATTGTTGTTGCCGCAGATCGGTGGAACGATTTAAAAAACTGAAAACCATGGGAAAGATAGAAATCCGGAACGACCGCACGGTCCTTTCCACCGAAAACAACGGCTACGCCGGCGACGAACGCGACGAGACCCTGGTCGAAGACGATTTGGTGGATACCGAGATTCCGGTCGACGACCGTATTCCGGACGGGATCGACGAGATCGTCGAGGACGACCGTCCGGTTTATGACGAAGAGGGTTACCGCCACAAACCGGGCGAATAACCCGTGCCGACACCGAAAAAGCCATCGTTCCCGAAGGACGACGGCTTTTTCGTAATGCGGGCTGCCCCGCTATTTGTCCAGGTCGACGAGCTCGTATTGCCGGCTGCCGATGCCGATGGCTTCGGCGTGTTCGAGCGTGTGGATGCCGTGACGCGATTCCATGCGCTCGATCAGGTGGACTTTGCCCTCGTCGGGCGAAGTGTAGACCAGATCGACGCACGCTTTGTCCAGCGCCACGGGGTCCAGCGAGGCCAGGATACCGATGTCGCCCATGCGAGGCGGTTCAGGGTGTGCATCGCAGTCGCAGTCCACCGATAGGTTGTTCATAACGCTGATGTACAGTATTTTGTCGCCGCAGTGGTCGGTGATCGCCTTGGCGGCTTCGGCCATCGACTCCAGGAAATCGTCCTGTGCAGGCAGGTTTCCCCACATTTCACCGGCGTTATCCGTTTTTCCGGCCGAGTGAATCCATGCTTTGCCGCCCGACGAGGCGATGCCGATGGAGATGTTTTTGATCGCGCCGCCGAATCCGCCCATCGCATGCCCTTTGAAGTGGGACAATACGACGACGAAATCGTACTCCGGAAAGTGAGAACCCACGATGTCGTAAGTGAGGTGTTTTCCGCCCTCGACAGGCAGGCGCACTTCGCCTTCGGCGTCCATGATGTCCACCGGGGCGATGGCCGTGAATCCGTGGTCGGCCGCGGCTTTGAGGTGATCGGCGGTTTTGGCCCGCCCGCCGCCATAGGCCGTGTTGCACTCGACGATCGTGCCTTTTACCGATTTTACCAGGTCGCCGATCAGCGCCGGTTGCAGGAAGTTGCTGCCCCCGGGCTCTCCGGTCGAGAGTTTCACGGCGACCTTTTTTCCTTCGGCCTTTCGCCCCAGCGCCTCGTAGACGGCTTTCATTCCTGCCGGCGAGATGTCGCGGGTCATGTAAACTTTGGCGGGGGCCGTTTTTTCCGCCTTGTCGTTGTTCGATGCACAGCCCGGGCCTGTGGCCGCGAACTGCAAAACAAAGGAGATCATACAGATTTTTTTCATCATGGCTAGTTGCGTATTACGTATTTTATAAAGAAGTATCCGCCGAATATTTGCAGCAGCATGCCGGGAATCCCGATCCGGAAATCCTGCGCGGCGGCCGTAAAGCTGCCTGTCAGGGCCCACTCCCCCGCCGATCCGACTGTTTGATAGAACAGCACGACGGCTGTTAGCAGTGCTACCGACACGCGGTTGAAACGTTGCGCGGCATACCCTGCCGCCGCTGCCAGCAGCGCCGATTTGAGCAGTATTACGGGCAGTGCGGCGACCGACGGCATTCCGAACGCCGCCGCATTGGCCAGGGGCGAAGCGATGGCCGTAAGCAGTCCCGCGCGCCAGCCGTATTTGTAAGCGCCCACGAGCGTGAAGAAATAGATCGGCAGCATCGTCGGCCCGCCCAACTGTACGAGGTGGCACAACTGCGGCAGGGCGATGTTGCCTGCGGCGAACAGCGCTGCCGCAAGGTAGGTCCTCGTTTCCCGGTATCCGGATGAATAAAGTGTTACTGAGTGAGTTTTCATGGTTATATCAACTAAAAGTTTAACTTCACACCGCCGAAAACCGTAGCCCGGGGCATCGGATATCCGGCATTGATTTCATAACGCTCCGCCAGCAGGTTCTCGCCCCGGGCGAAGAGCGTCAGCAGGCTGTTTACCCGGAACGTCGCCCGCAGGTTCCAAAGTACGAAATTTTCCCGGATTTCCGGGTCCGGGGCGACCGCCGTGTAGAGCCCTGCCACATATTGTACGCCTGTCGACACCGACCAGCGGCCTTTCGCGAAGTTGCCCCCGGCGTAAAACTTGTGCTCGGGCGACGCCGGCACAGGGTATTCCATTCTAAGCCAACTGTAATTGGCGTCCACGCTCCACGCCTCGCCGATACGCCATGCGACGTTCGCTTCCGCGCCCCAGTTCTCGATCCGGGCCTGGTTCCGGAGGATGTTGCGCCCGTCGAGCCTGCCGCGCTGGATGATGTCCTCGCCCTTGATGTAGAAGAAGTTGACACCGTACGACACCCTGCCTGCGGCTGACCGCTGGGTCCACGAAAGTTCGTAATTCCACAGCCGTTCGGGCTTCAGGTCGGGATTCTTCACCCCGAACATGTAAAGTTCGCGGATCACCGGATTGCGGAACCCTTTGCTCACCATCGCTTTCAGTTCCCCGTCGCGTGCGGCCCGCAGCGATACGCCTGCCTGCGGGACCCACTCCGTGCCGGTGCGCGTGTGGTGGTCGAGGCGCACTCCTGCGTCGAACGTCAGGCGGCCCAGCGTCTGCCGGAAGTCGGCGTATCCCGCGATTTCGTCCTCCGTTTGGTCCACGATCGGTTCCTCGTGTCCGTCCGTCGTGAAGCGGTTCCACGCCCGGCCCCCGAAGTGCTGCCAGTCGACGCCAGCCGTCAGCCGGCTGCCGCGCCACAGTCCTGCGCTCTGATACCACGAGACGCCCAGCATCCGGTCCGTGGAGTTGAAACGGTAGTCGAGCGGTTCTTCGCCCGCGTCGTAGCCGTCGTTGATGCGGTGGCGGCCCCAGTTGTAGAAAAACTTCAACGCTCCCGAAGTCCGGTCATAGTTGTTTTCCAGTGAGACGGAAGCCATGCCGCGCGTGATGCGGGAATCGTTGTCGAAGACGGGCGCGGCGATTTCACCCGGATTCGAGGCGTTGAAGTGTGTCAGGTTCACATCGGCATAAGCGCTCCAGTTGCCGTTGATTTCGTAGCCGGCTTTGGCATATCCGCCGTATTGCTCGAACCCCATGTCGGCGCGGTGGCCGTCCGTACGGTTGTACGAACCCGTCACGACGCTCGTGAAGCGGCCTTTGCGAATGCGGTTCGCCAGTTCGGTCTGTAACGTGTTGTAGGAGCCGTAACCTGCATTGAGGTCGGTTTTTACACCCTCTTCGCGCTGCTTGCGGGTGACGATGTTGATCACTCCTCCCATGGCATTCGAGCCGTAGAGCACCGATGCCGGGCCGCGCACCACTTCGACCCGCTCGGCGAGCATCGACTGGTAGGCGTCGGCGATCGGATGGCCGAACAGTCCCATGTATTGCGGATGCCCGTCGATGAGCACCAGCATCTGTGCCGCCGACCCTCCGCCGACGCCGCGCAGGCTTATGCCTCCGGCCGCCCCGTTCGAGACGCCGTAACCCATCACACCGCGCCCGGTGACGAACAGCCCCGGAACCTGTTCCGTGAGCAACGGAAGCACCGATGCTTCCTGCCGGCGGACGATCTCGTCGCGCCCTACGACCGCCACCGACATCGGCAGATGGCGGATATCCGAAGCGTAGCGCGCCCCTGTCACTACGACCGAGTCTATCGCGACGTTCTTCGCCGCCTGTCCCGGCTCCTGCGCGCCGTATGCCGCGCCCGCAAGCCCTGTACAGGCCAGCAAGGCCGAAATAATCTTATTCATTGCGTTTCTTCATTTGGTCTAAAAATTCCCCGATCTGCGGCAGGCATTCCGCCGCGGTCCGCGCTTCGGCGCACAGGCGTTCGACGGGACAGATACCGTCCCCGGCACGGTTGACGATATGGGGTACGGCCAGCGTGTAGCTTACCGCAATTCCGGCCCCGTTGAGCAGTTCCAGCGCCGCATGGCTCACCACGTCGGCAAACAACTCTTCGACGCCGCCTGCTGCCATCAGTGCCGCAGCGCCTTTTCCGACCACCTTGTCGGCCACGAAAGCGCCGTCGAGCAACTCCGGTTCCTCGTGCAGCAACCGCCAGAGATCGCTGACGCCCCGTCCGCGGAACAGCCGTATCGTGTCGCCGTTGCGTACGACGCACGAGCACTTCTCTGCGAAGAGCATCTCCGTGGCCTGCCGGTTCAGTTTGTCGTCGTTCATCTTTTTGTCTGTTTTCTTTTTGCAAAGATACTTTGCCCGGAACGACGAACCGTTACGCAAATTACGGATGTTCCTACCCGAATTACTGATTCCGGCCTCCCGGAACGAAACCGCCCGCCGATCGGAAGATCGGCGGGCGGCATATGGTGCGTGTTTATTTATTGGTATATCTCGTTTAGCAGGCGTGCCAGGCGGTGTCCGCCGCGCAGGAACTGCTTTTCAACGACGGGCGTGTACTTGAAAATGTAGTCGTACGAGATTTTAGTCCCCTCGGGGCTGAAGTCGTAAATTTCTTTGCAGATTTCGTGCGTCTCCTTCACCCAGTCGGCAGGCTCCCCCGCTACGATCTGTGCAGCCTCTTCGTCCGTCAGCCGGTCGATCTGCTGCTGCCACTCGCTGTAACTCCAGTTGTGCACCGCTTCGGGAATGTTCGTATCCCAGGCCGAGTGCAGGTTCGTCTCGCGGCCGAAGAAACGCACGGGACGCTTGTTACCGCCCAGGTCGCTCAGCCGTCCGAGGTGCATCGGGCAGTGCATGTCCCCGACCAGATGGATCAGCATTTTGAGGTTCAGCGTCTCCTCTTCGGGCGTGAGTTTTCCCGATTTGAGTTTTTCGGTGATCTCCGTTACCGCCGTCAGCACGTCGCCTTTGGGATTCCGGGGCATTGTTTCCAGCGTCTGGCCTTCGTCGATGTTTAGGTAATGCCAGGTCTTCGAGTAGGCGTATTCGGGCCAGTAGCTGGCGAAGTCGAGCCAGTTGGCGATATATACGGGCGAATAACCGTCGAGGGCTTTATGGACCTTATCCGCCGCTTCGGGCGTCAGATGGCATTCGGCGATGTAGGCCGTCACGTCGTGTCCCTTCTGTCCCCACGCAAAAACTCCGCGGGCGAAAAGGAGGCACAAACTTATCAGAAACAGTTTTTTCATCTATCCGGGGTGTTTGCAGTTCGTGGGGCGGCGCGCTTAGTGGTTCATCGTTGCGAGGAACTCCTCGTTGGTGTCGGTAAGGCCCATTTGCTTCTGGAGGAACTCCATGGCTTCGACGGGCGTCATATCCGAAAGATACTTGCGCAGCACCCACGTGCGGTTCATCACGTCGCGCGGCAAGAGCAGGTCTTCGCGGCGGGTTCCCGAGGCGATCACGTCGACTGCCGGGTAGACGCGCTTGTTGGCCAGTTTGCGGTCCAGTTGCAACTCCATGTTACCCGTACCCTTGAACTCCTCGAAGATCACTTCGTCCATCTTCGAACCGGTGTCGATCAGCGCCGTGGCGATGATCGTCAGCGAACCTTTTTCCTCCGTGTTGCGGGCCGCACCGAAGAAACGCTTGGGTTTGTGCAGCGCATTGGCGTCGACACCTCCCGAAAGCACCTTGCCCGATGCGGGCTGCACGGAGTTGTAGGCGCGTGCCAGACGGGTGATCGAATCGAGGAAAATCACGACATCGTGTCCGCTTTCGACCATGCGCTTGGCCTTGTCCAATACCATTTCGGCCACCTTCACGTGGCGCGAAGCCTGCTCGTCGAAGGTCGAAGCCACGACTTCCGCCTTTACGTTGCGGGCCATTTCAGTTACTTCCTCGGGGCGTTCGTCGATCAGCAGCACGATCATGTAGACTTCCGGATGGTTGTCGGCAATGGCGTTGGCGATCGACTGCAACAGCATCGTTTTACCGGTCTTGGGCTGCGCCACGATCAGTGCGCGCTGGCCCTTGCCGATCGGTGAAAACAGGTCTACGACACGCGTCGACATGTTGTTGTGTCCGTTGCCCGTGAGGCAGAATTTCTCGCTGGGGAACAGCGGCGTCATGTATTCGAACTGCACGCGGTCGCGGATGTACTCGGGTTTGAGGCCGTTGATTTCGTTCACGCGCACCAGCGGGAAATATTTTTCGCCCTCCTTCGGGGGACGTATCGCACCGTTCACCGTGTCGCCGGGTTTCAGACCGAAGAGCTTGATCTGCGAAGGCGAAACGTAAATGTCATCGGGGGAATTGAGGTAGTTGTAATCGGCCGAGCGGAGGAATCCGTAGCCGTCGGGCATGACTTCCAGCACGCCTTCGCCTTCGATCTCTCCGGCGAAGTCGTCCTTGGTGATGACCTCCTCTTCGGTGTGGCGGGGAGCGTGTTCCGCATGGGCGTTCTGCGCCTGTACGGATGCGGGCGAACCCTCTTCCTGCCCCTCCTGTACCTTGGGCTTGCGGCCCCGGCGCTTGGGCTCGGCCTTGACCGGCTCCGCAGCCTGTACTTCGGGCTGCGGCTCTGCGGCCCCGGCCTCTGCGGGCATGGGTTGCGGCTCTTCCTCGGGAGTAATCTCCATCGGCAGTTCGAGCTCGGGCATCACCTCCTGCTTGGGTGCGGGAGCTGCACTTTCGGTTTTCGACAACCGCGGACGGCGTCCGCGCGGCGCTTTGCCTTTGGCCTCGGCGGCCTGGGGCTCCGTTTCCTGCGCCGGTTCTGCGGCTGCTGCGGGAGCCTGGTGTATTTCTTCGTTTTTATCTTTTGCGGGAGCCTCCTCCGTGGAGTCGCTTCCGGCTATTTTCGCTATCAGGTCACGCTTCTTCACCATAACATTGGTGATGCCCAGTGCTTTAGCTATTTCACGCAGTTCGGCAAGGCTTTTCCCTTCCAGCGCTTTCAGATCTTGCATAATTTATTTCCGGTTGAATGTGATTGTCAAAAACAGGACGGTCGCCCTGTTCGTTGGAATTCGCATGCAAAGATAGTGCATTATTTTGAATTACAAAATAAAAAAACGCCTTACTCCCCTGAACGGCAGGTGAAACGGTAATCTCCGAAGGCGAAATACCTACTAATAGCGATTGCGCGCCCCGGAATTTTGCACGACCTTTGTCCCGGAAACAATGAAAACAGGAATTTCTGCCATCGCATTGTTTGTATTGTTAATGTTTGTGTGTGAAAAACCCTTCCGTGTCACGGAAGGGTTTTTGTGTCAGTTTGCGGTCCGGTATTCGTTGGGCGAACACCCTACCACCTTCTTGAACAGGCGCGTGAAGTGCTGCGGGTAACGGAACCCCAGCGAATAGGCCACTTCGCTGATCGAACGGCTGGTGTCGAAGATGCGCTCTTTGGCGATGTCGATGACTTTGAGTTGGATGTACTCCTGCGCCGACTTGCCGGTCTCCTTCTTCACCAGGTCGCCGAAATAGTTCGCCGACAGGTGCAGTTGCTCCGCACACCAGCGTACCGACGGCACGCCCTCCTGCTCGGGCCGGTCTCCCTGGAAATAGTCGCCCAGCAGGCGTTCGAATCCCGCCAGCACGTCGCGGTTGACGTTGTTGCGCGTGATGAACTGCCGTTCGTAGAACCGCGTGCTGTAATTGAGCAGCAGCTCGATGTTCGAGACGATCAGCGTGCGGCTGTGGTTGTCGATGGCGTGTTTCAGCTCCGACTGGATATTTTGCAGGCAGTCCAGCACGACCTGCCGCTCCTGCTCCGAAAGATGCAGGGCCTCGTTCACTTCGTAGGTGAAAAACGTGTAACCCGAGATGTTGCGCCCGAGCGACGTGCCCCGCAGCAGGTCGGGGTGAAACAGCAGGGCCCAGCCTTTGGGCTGGTAGGTCTGGCCGTTGTTTTCATAGCCGATCACCTGTCCCGGGGCCAGGAAGACGAGCGTGCCCTCCTGGTAGTCGTAGTAGTTGCGCCCGTAACGCAGGTCGCCGCATTTCACGTCCTTGAGGAAGATCGTGTAGAACCCGTACACCTGCCGTTCGTAATGGGCCGGTCCGCATTTCGAGAAGTCGATGACGCTCACCAGCGGATGCAGCGTCTCGATGCCGCGCGATTCGTTGTACTGGAAGATGTTGTCGTATTTAACCACCGTGTCCATAATCCGTTCGTTTTGTTTACGGCAAAGATAGCATAATTTTCGGCCTCTGCTCCGCCCCTGACGCCGAATCGGTAATTATGGTACGACGAACCGTAATCCGGGTAAGGTTGCCGGGGGCGCGGCGCCCTACTTTTGCATCGTGGAATTGTGTAAATGGAAAAACGATGAAAACAAAACTGATTTTAGCAACGATGGCGGCCTTCGCCGCTTCCGGGGCCGGGGCCCAGCCGCAGCCGGCGCCTGCCAAAAAAGTATTGGTAGCCTATTTCTCCCACAGCGGCAATACCCGCGAGTTGGCGCGGCAGATCGGCGAGGCCGCGGGCGGGGAGCTTTTCGAAATCGTCCCGGCCAAACCCTACCCTTCGGACTACCAGGCCGTGGTCGACCAGGGCAAGCGGGAAATCGAGGCGGGAGTTCGTCCCGAACTGAAAACCCGGGTCGGCGACATGTCGCAGTACGACGTGATTTTCGTCGGCTCGCCCTGCTGGTGGGCCACCGTCGCACCTCCCGTGGCGACGTTCCTTGCCTCCTATGATTTTGCGGGCAAGACCATCGTGCCGTTCATGACCCACGAAGGCAGCCGCATGGGCCACAGCGAAGCCGACATCCGGAAACTCTGTCCGCAGTCCGCCGTTGCCGACGGGCTTCCTGTCCGCGGCGGTGCGGTGCGCAATTCGAAAGACGCCGTCGACAAATGGGTCCGGGGACTCGGGCTGGGCAAATAATGAAAAAGAGCTTCGGTTTTCCGAAGCTCTTTTTTTATCAACCGCAAAAGTAGACACAGCCGTATATCAATCCGGCGGCCAATGCACCCAGCAGCGGCCCCGCCACGGGAACCCAACTGTAACCCCATCCGCTCGGGCCTTTGCCCCGGATCGGCAGGACGGCGTGCGCCAGCCGCGGCGGCAGGTCGCGGGCCGGATTGATCGCATAGCCCGTCGTGCCGCCCAGCGACATGCCGATCGCCATGATCAGCATCGTCACCGGGAAACTTCCCAGGCTGCCCAACCCGATCTCCGGGGTGTTCTGCTCGTTGCCGATGGCAAGGATCACGAACACCAGCAGGAACGTGCCGACAACTTCGCAGAAGAGGTTGCGCGGCTTGTTCATGATGGCTGGCATCGTGCAGAAGACGCCGAGTTTCGATGCCGGGTCGTCCGTCGCGTCGAAATGGTCCTTATAATACATGTATACCAATACGGCTCCGCAGAATCCGCCGAGCAGTTGCGCTGCGATGTAGCCCGGGACATATGCCCACGGAAACGATCCAGCCACGGCCAGCCCGACCGAAACCGCGGGATTGAGGTGTGCGCCCGAGTAAGGCCCTGCGATCAGCACGCCGCACATCACGGCCAGGCCCCAGGCTATCGTGATCACGACCCAGCCGCCTTCGAAGCCTTTCGATCGTTTGAGGACGGTCGATGCGACCACCCCGTCGCCCAGCAGTACGAGCACCAGCGTTCCGATGAACTCGAACAGGCATTTGGTGAAGAATGTGATTTCCATATCCGTTTCCGTTTAGTCGTTCCTGTTGTGTAATACCCGCTTTACGGCGTCTTCCCAGCCTGCTATGGCCGTCTCGATCGGCTTGCGGTCGGCGGCCGGTTCGAAGACGTGCTCCGCCTGCCACTGCTGCCTGATCTCGTCGATGCTCGACCAGTACCCTACGGCCAGTCCCGCCAGGTAGGCGGCTCCCAGCGCCGTGGTCTCCGTCACGCAGGGGCGGATGACTTTCGTGTCGAGCAGGTTGGCCTGGAACTGCATGAGCAGGTTGTTGCGCGCCGCGCCGCCGTCGACTTTCAGTTCGACCAGCGTGACTTCCGCGTCGCGCTGCATCGCTGTCACGATGTCGAGCGTCTGGTAGGCAATCCCCTCCAGCGCCGCGCGGGCGATGTGCGCTGCCGTCGTACCGCGGCTGATGCCGCTGATCGCACCCCGGGCGTACTGGTCCCAGTGCGGAGCCGCCAGTCCGGTCAGTGCGGGCACGAAATAAACGCCGTTGGTGTCGGGAACCGATGCCGCCAGCGCCTCTATTTCCGACGACGAACGGATAATGCCCAGCCCGTCGCGCAGCCACTGTACGACCGAGCCGCCGACGAAGATGCTTCCTTCGAGGGCATAGTTGACTTTGTCGCCGATTTTCCAGGCAATGGTCGTCAGCAGGTTGTTTTTCGAAACGATAGGCTTTTCGCCGCTGTTCATCAGCAGGAAACACCCGGTTCCGTAGGTGTTTTTCACCGAACCCGGCTCGACGCACATCTGCCCGAACAGGGCCGCCTGCTGGTCGCCGGCAATGCCCGCAATGGGGACTTTGTGGGCGAAAATCGTGGTTTTCGTAGCTCCGTAAACCTCGCTCGACGATTTCACTTCGGGCATCATCGAGGCTGGAATGCCGAACAGCTTCAGCAGTTCTTCGTCCCATTGGAGCGTGTGGATATTGAAAAGCATCGTGCGCGAGGCGTTGCTCACGTCCGTCACGTGCACCTCGCCGCGCGTCAGCCGCCAGATCAGCCATGTGTCCACCGTGCCGAACATCAGTTTGCCCTTTTCGGCCCGTTCGCGTGCGCCCGGCACATTGTCGAGTATCCATTTGATTTTCGTGGCGCTGAAATAGGCGTCGATGATCAGGCCCGTCTTTTCGCGGATGTATTCGGTTTTCCCCTCGGCTTTCAACTGGTCGCAATACTCCGACGTGCGGCGGTCCTGCCACACGATGGCGTTGTATACCGGCTCTTCGCTCTCCGAGTCCCATACGATCGTCGTCTCGCGCTGGTTGGTAATGCCGATTCCGGCGATGTTCAGGCCGTTGATGCCGATGGCTGCGATGGCTTCGGCGACGACCGAGGCCTGCGACGACCAGATTTCGTGCGGATTGTGCTCTACCCACCCCGGTTTGGGGAAATACTGGGTGAATTCCCGCTGGGCCATCGAGCAAATCTGCCCCTTATGGTCGAAAACAATCGCACGGGAACTGCTCGTTCCCTGATCCAGTGACAAAATGTATTGCTCCATATCTTTTCGGTTTTATCATTGCTTCGAATCCAGCCGGACAACTTTGAAGCCGCCCGTTTACAAAACTATGAAAAAAAACGGGATTCGAAACGAAAGTGTGAGGTTTTTTTTCGAAATAAAATGCGGAGTTGTTTCCGGGATATCCAATATGGACCGCAATCGGGGATTCGGCTTTGTAATGAAATAATTTACATTCATTATAAAACCGATCCCGTTCGTTGAATATATTTGTCCGGGAGGCGCGTTTGCGATAGTTTTGCCGACATATATAGTGTAAAACTCAAAAACAGAGACATCCGGCCTGCGTCGCCGAATCAACGGACATCCGGTTGTTTCCTTAGGGGCAAAATGAATTTTACTGTTTTCGGGCGGTTGTCGCCATGCGTGCCGGTCGGCTCATCTCTTTCATCCTGTTTCAGGGACGGGGTTCTCCGTTATGGCTATGTGTTTTAAACGATTGACAAATCAAACTGAATACTCATTAAACTTTAGACCATGAAAAAATTATTTATCTTATTGTTGGTGCTGGCAGGAATTGTCGGTTTCACCACGGCGTGTAGCGATGACAACGGACCGGACACGCGTTGGAAACAGATTCCTTCGGAGGAGATTTCGGGCGCCGATCTTTCGCTGACGCTCAACGGTGCTGCTTCCGCACTCGGTTCGGCGCAGATCGCCGCAAGCAGCGCTGCGGAAGGTGTGCTGACGCTTCGCAACGTGGTGGCCGGTTATGCCGAAGTTGTCGTTCCGGTTGCGCTTTCGAAACAGCAGGACGGCTCCTATAACTATTCCGGCAAGGTGAGCCTCGGGGCTCCGTCGGTCACGAGATCGGAACAAACTGTTGCGATTTTCGAAGTCTCGGCACAGGGAAACGTTTCGCTCGAAGGAAAAGTTTCTTCGGCAGTGGTTACCTCGCTGACCAAAGCCGGCCTGGGCGACCTGTCGGGTACATGGCCGATGTCGAAAGATTTTTATACGTTCGATGAAAACGGTTTCCCGGAGAATATGCTGCCCACCACACCGTTCCGGTTAACCTGGTCGGCTCTTGATGCAAAGCAGCCCAATGGCGGAAACCTGGCCATCATCGGTACGACGGTATTATCGCATATCCTTTCCGAGGTGCTTTCCAATGTTACGCTGGGTGCAGACGGCAACCTTACGGCCTCCTACTATCCGGAACTCATCACATCGAAGGTGCGTAACTCGGAGACCGGCGAGTGGATGAATATGTCCGATTACATGGAAGAGATGGGAGCTACCGAGATGTTTGACGAGATGACTTACTGGTTCATGCTTAAGATATTGAACGGCTATACGATCGACCCTTACGACCGTCAGTGGCTCTCTTCGCCTAAGAATCTGGTGACCTGGTACGTCAGCGGCGACAATTTCTACATCATTCCCAATCTTGCGCAGATTCTTGCACAGGTGGCGTCGGACCAGGGCGGTTCGTTCGATCCGCAGGAAATCCTGACCGCTGTGCAGGGTTTCCGCGAGATGGACGATGAGACGCTCAAACAGACGATTGTCTTGCTGGGGAACGGGCTTCTGAACATGGACCTGAGCGGTATCGACGTGGCCCTTGTCCGCAACATCTTCGATTGGCTGGAAACGGGCGTACCCCTGAAGTATTCGGTCGAGAATGGCGCACTGAAACTGTATGTGGATAAGGAGATGGCAAAACCCTATATGGACCTTATCCTGACCTTTATGCCTCTGTTGGATGAGAAGTTCCAGGAGATAGCTGCGGCCGACGAAACGGGTATGATGGGCATGGTCTTCCTTCTGCTCGGCTTTGAGAAGTTCACGGACCTCCAGACGATCTGGGCGGACAATACGGACACGTTCGAACTGGGCCTCTGTTTCAAGAATGCGGCAAGCCCTGCTTCCCTGAAACGTACCGGTATGAACGCCGCCCGACTGAATCCGGTAAAGTGGACCGACCTCGGGGCCGTGAAGCAGCATCTGCGGATTAAGTAACCATTTGTGCTAACCCGGTTTTAAAAGGGCGTTGCAGAATTTTTCTGCAACGCCCTTTTTTCTGGGATTCCGTTCCATCCGGCTACCGGAGTGATCTGTTAATAATGCAGTTGTTCCAGATAACATATAAGGTCGCAACGATTTCACATTGCTTACAAAATGATGTTTTTATCTGCGCTGAAAAAACATTGCAAAAATCATCGGAAAAACAAATAATTTCAATAACTTTATCATCGGCAATTATAGCGGTAGTTTTTAGATAATTATCATAAAATGAAAACGAAAATTTTGACTTTGACGGCAGCTCTGCTAATGCTGGGCGGGTTTGTCGCATGCAATGACTCGGAAGAGCCCGAATATATCGGCTCTCCTCCCGTCACTGCCCCCGTGGACGTTTCGGCTTTTTTCAAGACCTATCTGCCTTCGAGTTCCTATTCGCGCCCCGAACCGGAATTCAATTTCAGCGAAATCGATTCTCGCGACATCGAATGTTTTGTGATCAACAGCATGGAAGAGTTCAAGGCCGTTGCACCTCCTGCGGTCGAACTGCCGGTAATCGACTTTGTGAAATACACCCTTATTATCGGACAGCATTGGATGGGGGATCCCGGATACACTTTCGAGAAGCAGGCTGTAGATTCCGATTCCGAATCCGATAAGATGATATTGAATTTGGTTTACAAGCGATTAGGTGGGGCGCATCCGGCGAGTATGACTAATTTTTATTTTTGGGGACTCTACACCAAACTTCCCGAAAAAACGCTTACTGTTAACAAAATCATAATTTAGATATTCGGATTGACACGAACACTGTTTATAAGGTGGACAAGTGATCATCTGTCAATCTGCCTGAAGCCTTTTCCAGCAGATTAAAGCAAACTCTTATTATTGGATTTTTATGTACTCCGAATATTTTATCTCGACAAAGGGATTATCGCTGGATATGGTTTGGTGTACGGTTTTCACGCGTTTCCAGAATATCTATCGCCGCTTATACTCAATCCATACTGCCTGGCGAAGCGTTACCGGAATCCTGATTTCGCATCCTTACGCAGATGATTTTTGAATACACAAGTCTTAAACGTAGCCATCTCTTAATTTTTTTGAGCCATTTTTGGACAACATTTTGGCGAATAATAACCTATTTTTCGGCTTTTTTCAGAGATCGCACCAGAAAGCACCTGATGATATGAACGAAAAAAACATATCCAACGTGTTTTATAACGCGCTGAATATGAAGCAAATGTGAAGAAATACCTGAGATTTCTCTCTTGAGCGGAAAACGGGATTCGAACCCGCGACCCTCAGCTTGGGAAGCTGATGCTCTACCGACTGAGCTATTTCCGCATTACGGAGTACAAAGTTACTCCGTTTTTTTTATTTGTCAAGTTTTCGGCCCCCGAAAATAGCGCTTAATCCACGATTTTTTTCAGCGATGCGAGGTTTTCGGGATTTTTCAGGTTGCGTCCGTCGGCTGAGTAGAGATAGTCGATCCGGCTGCGGAAATGCTCTTCGACCTTCCCGCGGACGACTTTCATCGTGCTGTTCACCAACCCGTTCTGCTCCGTGAAGGCCTCATCGACGATAGCCAATCCTACGGGCAGCCACCGCTCGGGGAACTCTCCGGCGTAAGGACCTCCGGCCCGGTAACGGTCGATCTCACCCCCGATGATCTCCGCTGCAACGGCGGCGCGCTCCGCTTCGGGCGTTTTGCGGGCTTCCAGTTCGCGGCGCAGCGCCTCGCGGTTGGGAACCACGATCGCCCCCGTAAACGGACTTTGGTTGTTGTGGATGATGATCTGGTCGATATACGGCGATTTGTCCACAATCGCCTCTTCCATCCCCTCGGGGCTGTATTTCTCGCCGTCCGATGCGATCAGCAGGCTTTTGAAGCGTCCCAATACATACAGGAAATCGTCCTCCGTGACATAGCCCATGTCGCCCGTGTGCAGCCATCCGTCGCGCACGGTGTCGGCCGTAGCTTCGGGATTTTTCCAATATCCGGCCATGACGTTCTCGCCGCGGATCACGATTTCGCCCTTCTGTCCGCGGGGAACTTCATTCCCCTCCTCGTCGAGAATCTTCAGATCGAGCGGAATGAGTATCTTGCCCGATGAACCGAATTTGTGTCCGTGATATTTGCCCGAATTGGCCGAGATCACGGGCGTCGCTTCCGAGAGCCCGTAGCCCTGATACATCGGGATGCCGATGGCATAGTAGAAACGCTGTAACTCCGTGTCGAGCAGCGCCCCTCCGCCGACGAAGAACTGCAAACTGCCGCCGAACGCTTCCCGCACCTTTCGGAACAGGATGGCATCGAACAGCGCAACGGCAGGTTTGAGCACGATGCGCCAGCCGCGCCCTTTGCTGTATCCGTCCCGGTTGTAGATATATGCCGTGCGGAGCGCCAGGTTGAACAGTCCTTCGGTGAACTTGCCTTTGGCACGTATCGAACTTTCGATGCCTTTGCGGAAATTCTTGGCCAGCGCCGGAACCGACAGCAGGAAGTGCGGCTGCACCTCGCGGATGTTCTGCGGAATATTCTTGAGCGTCTCCATCGGCGTCGAGCCGATCTGAACCGTTGCCACCGATGCGCCGCAGGCGATCACGATGTAGAATCCTGCGACATGCGCGAAGCAATGGTCCAGCGGCAGGATGATCAGCGTGCGGTAATGGGACGGGATGTCGATGCGCGACAGCGACTGCTCGACATTGGCTGTGTAGTTGCGGTGCGTCAGCACGACGCCCTTCGGGTCGGCCGTCGTTCCCGACGTATAGGTGATCGAGGCGTAGTCGTCGTTCTGGATGGCCTGCCCGATCTTCATGAATTCCTCCTTGTTCTTGGCGAGATAATCGCGCCCCATGCGCTTCAGCGTCCCGTAGGCCGTCTCACCCGACTCCAGCGGAATGTGCCCGAGAACGATCACATGTTCCAACTGCGGCAGTTCGGCGCGGATGCGGCGAATTTTCGGCAGTTGGTGTTTAGATACGAAAATGGCCTTGACCTCGGCGTGCCGCAGCCGGAACAGCAGGTCGTTCGACTCTTCGAGTTTCACCGACAGGGGTACGCTGATGGCTCCGGCGTAGAACAATCCCAGTTCCGAGATGATCCATGCGTTGCTGCCTTCGGCCAGGATCGCCACTTTGTCTGCGGGGCGGATGCCCATCGAGGCAAGTCCCGCTCCGACTTCCAACGCCTGTTCCCGGGTTTCGGCGTAAGTCGTGGGTTCGAATTTGCGGTGTCGCTTTTCCAGCAGGAATGTTTTGGCCCCGTATTTCCATACGGAGGCTTCGAAGAGGTCGATGATGGTCTTTTTCATGGCTCTAATCCATTTTCAGCACGGCGAGGAATGCCGACTGGGGTACTTCGACGTTACCGATCTGGCGCATGCGCTTCTTGCCTTTCTTCTGTTTTTCGAGCAGTTTGCGCTTACGCGAAATGTCGCCGCCGTAGCACTTCGCCGTCACGTCCTTGCGTACGGCTTTCACCGTTTCGCGGGCGATGATTTTGGCGCCGATGGCGGCCTGTATGGCGATGTCGAACTGCTGGCGCGGGATCAGCTCCTTGAGCTTCTCGCACATCTTGCGTCCGAAATCATAGGCGTGGTCCGTGTAGGTGAGCGACGAAAGCGCGTCCACCGGTTCGCTGTTGAGCAGAATATCCAGCTTGACCAGTTTCGAAGGCTGGAATCCCGTGCGGTGGTAGTCGAACGAGGCGTAACCTTTCGAAATGCTTTTGAGTTTGTCGTAAAAGTCGAAGACGATCTCCGAGAGGGGCATGTCGAAATTGACCTCCACGCGGTCCTGCGTGAGGAATGTCTGGTTTTTCATCACCCCGCGCTTATCGATGCACAGTTTGATGACGTTGCCCAGGAACTCCGCTTTGGTAATGATCTGCGCCTGAATATAAGGTTCTTCGATTTTGTCGATCTTCGTCACTTCCGGAAGCCCCGAGGGGTTGTGCACTTCGACGATGTCGCCCTGCGTCGTGGTGATGCGGTACGATACGTTGGGAACGGTCGTGATAACGTCCATGTCGAATTCGCGGTACAACCGCTCCTGGATGATCTCCATGTGCAGCAGTCCGAGGAATCCGCAGCGGAATCCGAAGCCCAGCGCCAGCGAACTCTCCGGCTCGAACGTGAGCGAAGCATCGTTGAGCTGCAACTTTTCGAGCGAGGCGCGCAGGTCTTCATACTGGTCGGCCTCGACGGGGTAAACACCCGCGAAGACCATTGGCTTGACATCCTCGAAACCCGCGATGGCCTCCTTGGCGGGATTGGTCACCGAGGTGATCGTGTCGCCGACCTTCACGTCCGCCGAGGTTTTGATCCCCGAACAGATATACCCCACGTCCCCGGCCTTGATCTGCTGCCGGGGCTGCATCTTGAGTTTCAGCACGCCCACCTCGTCGGCGTCGTATTCGCTGCCCGAGTTGAAGAATTTCACGTGGTCGCCTTTGCGCATCGTGCCGTTGAATACCCGGTAATAGGCGATAATGCCGCGGAAGGGATTGAATACCGAGTCGAAAATCAGCGCCTGCAACGGTGCGTTCTCGTCGCCCTTGGGAGCGGGAATCCGGTGCACGATAGCCTCCAGCACCTCTTCGACACCCAGTCCTGTCTTGCCCGAGGCGAGCAGGATGTCTTCGTCCTTGCAGCCTATGAGGTCGATCACCTGGTCCTTCACTTCGTCGATCATCGCCGAATCCATGTCGATCTTGTTCAGCACGGGGATGATCTCCAGGTCGTGCCCCACGGCGAGGTAGAGGTTCGAAATCGTCTGCGCCTGAATGCCCTGCGTCGCGTCGACCACCAGCAGCGCCCCCTCGCACGAAGCGATTGCGCGCGACACCTCGTACGAGAAGTCTACGTGCCCCGGGGTGTCGATCAGGTTGAGCGTGTACTGCTGCCCGTCGCGGGCCGTGTATTCCATCTGGATAGCATGGCTCTTGATCGTAATTCCTTTCTCGCGTTCGAGGTCCATGTCGTCGAGCACCTGCGACTGCATTTCGCGCTGGTTGAGCGTGTTGGTCTTTTCCAACAGGCGGTCGGCGAGCGTCGACTTACCATGGTCGATGTGGGCTATGATGCAGAAATTTCGGATATTTTTCATATGTAAAAATGTGTGCGAAGGCAGTCCCGGCCCTCTCCCGGAACGGCCTTTGTTCGGGCTGTTCCGGAGAGCCGCCTGCCTGGCGGCTGTTTATTTGGTCGCAAATATACGAATTATTTTGAATTTACGGAAGTTCGTTTCGCGGGTGTTTTTATCCGGTTTTATCGGTCTCCCATACATTTAAGTAGGATTCGATTTGCTGAATTGAACCGAAACACTTATATTTGCGACTTCAATCAAGCAGTTAGGTATACATGTTAAGCAGACAAATCGCATCCAAGCTCCGGGGCTATGAAACCCCGTTCTACCTCTATGACATGGCGCTGCTGCGCCAGACCCTCGAAAGCGTCGTCTACGAGTCGAAAAAATACGGCTATAAAGTCCACTACGCCATCAAGGCCAACTACGACGACCACCTGCTCGCGGTCATCCGCGAATACGGGCTGGGTATCGACTGCGCCTCGGGCAATGAACTGCGCAAAGCCATCGAGTCGGGCTTCGATCCCAAGGGTATCGTCTATGCGGGCGTGGGCAAACGCGATAAGGAGCTGAAGTATGCCATCGAGCAGAATATCCTGGCCATCAACTGCGAGTCGATCCAGGAACTGGAACTCGTCGACGCCCTTTCGGCCGAGGCCGGCAAGGTGACCGACATCGCGCTGCGCATCAACCCCGACATCGACCCCAAGACCAACCACTGTATCGACACGGGCCAGGCCGACAGTAAGTTCGGCATCTCCTACGAAGAGGTCCTCGAACACGCCAAGGAGATCAAGTCGCTCAAGAACGTCAACATCATCGGCATTCACCTGCACATCGGTTCGCAGATCCGCGAACTGCACGTCTTCGAAAACATGTGCAACAAGGTGAACGTCATCGTCGAAAACCTCGAGAAACTGGGCTGCAAGTTCCGGTTCGTCGACGTGGGCGGCGGTTTGGGCGTCAACTACGACGTTCCCGAGAACGAGCCGATTCCCAATTTCGCTTCGTTGTTCTCGATCGTCCACAACCACCTTCGCATCGGCGACCGCGAGGTGCACTTCGAGTTCGGCCGTTCGATCGTCGCCGAATGCGGCGAACTGATCACGACGGTGCTCTTCAACAAGACCACCGCCACGGGCCGCAAACTGGTGATCGTCGATGCTTCGATGACCGAGCTGGTCCGTCCGGCCATGTACGGCTCCTACCACAACATTGAGAATATCACGGCCAAGGACGACGAGGTGCGCGATAAATATACGGTGGTCGGTACGGCCTGCGAATCGACGGACGTGTTCGACGAAAACGTCACCCTGCGCAAGACGCACCGCGGCGACCTGCTGACGATCAAATCCGCCGGAGCCTACGGCATGTCGATGGCTTCGCGCTATAATTTACACGACCTTCCCGGCGCCGTTTACAGCGACGAGATCAAATAGACGAAGGCGGCTCCGGCCGCCTTTCCTTTCGTATGTGGCTCACCCTTGCATTCACTTCCGCAGCGCTGCTTGGCTTCTACGATGCGGCCAAGAAAAAGGCCCTCACCGGGAACGCCGTGCTGCCCGTACTGCTGCTCAACACCTTTTTTTCAGCGCTTTTCCTGCTGCCGATGATCATTTCGGCAGAATGCGGCTTCGGATGGTTCGACGGTACGGTGCTGGCTGCTTCGCCCGGTACGCTTTCCGCCCACGGACTGGTGCTGCTCAAATCCTCCATCGTCCTCACCTCGTGGATTTTCGGCTATTTCGCCATGAAGCACCTGCCCATCACCATCGTCGGCCCGATCAACGCCACGCGCCCCGTTATGGTGCTCATCGGTGCGCTCCTGATCTTCGGCGAGCGGCTCAACGCCTACCAGTGGACCGGCGTCGCCCTTGCACTCGTGTCGCTCTTCCTGCTGAGTCGTTCGGGCCGGCGCGAAGGTGTCGATTTCCGTCACAACATCTGGATAATTTTCATTGCGGTGGCGGCTGTTGCGGCTGTCGCGAGCGGCTTGTACGATAAATTTATCATGTCGCGCCTCGATCCGGTCTTCGTGCAGGGATGGTGCAACCTCTATCTGTTCGGCCTGATGTCGGTGGTCATCGGCATTCTCTGGTGGCCGCGCCGCCGCACGACCACTCCGTTCCATTGGAGTTGGGCTATTCCGCTGATTTCGGTCTTTCTGGTACTGGCCGATTTCGCCTACTTTTACGCCCTGCACCAGCCCGATGCGATGATTTCCATCGTGTCGATGGTTCGCCGCAGTTCGGTTGTGGTATCGTTCCTCTGCGGCGCCGTACTGTTCCGCGAGCGCAACCTGCGCTCCAAAGCCGTCGACCTGGCCTTTATCCTGGTCGGCATGGTCTTCCTCTGGCTGGGATCACGGTAGAGTTTCTGCGGTTTGTCTTAATTTGAATACAATGAAAAAAATCATTTCCCTGGCGGCCTTCCTCTGGCTGCTTACCGGTTGTAAAACCGGTCCGGCGGACTCCCTGACATCGCTGTTTCCGAAAACGGAAACCCCGACGCCTGCACCCCTGTGTATCGGTCCGGACGCTATTCAGGAACCGGTTCTGCTGCTCAGTGCGGACAGCGTGCTGATCTGCACGAACCACAGGACCCCGAAAGCGATACGGGTTTACAACCTGAACGACGGGCGCTGGAACGATCTGGTTTCTTTGGGCCGGGCCGAGAACGAACTCTTGAATGTAGCGTCGATCTGGCTTTCCGGGAATGCGCTGCACGTATACGACGCCAATTCCGGTAAAATATTGTGCATTCCGTCGGATGAGTTGTTTCTTCCGAATCCTTCCATAACTGCCGTTCCTTTCCAGCGGGGCTATTTCGGGCTGGCGGCATGCGCCCGAGCTGATCGTTATGCGGGAATGGCTGTCTTGGGCGGAGAGCCGTCGGATGCCCCGTTCAGCCTGCTCGGCGGAGACGGCGGTAAAATCAGCGGTTTCGGGGCTTACCGCGATTCCGACTCCGGGACTGGCCGCAACGAATTGCAGCTCGCCTACCAGGGAGTTCTCAATATGAACGGCGACGGGACGCGGATCGCCTACGCTTCTTTTTTCGGTTCCGTCTTTCAGTTTTTCGACAGTTCCGATCCCCGGAATATCCGCCTTACCCGGGAGTACCGCTTCGCCGAACCCTCCTATCTGCCGGTGTCCGATCCGGGGCAGCAGAGCTATTTCGTCCGCTGGGAAAAAGATTGCCGGAAAGGAGCGCTTGCAACGGCTTTCGATAAAGACGGTTTTTTCGTTTTGTGCGAAGAGGGAAAACTGGTCTCCGACAAAGATTGGCGGATGTCGACGGTCTATTTTTTCGACTGGGACGGAAATCCCCGGAAGAAATTGGATCTCGGCCGTAGGGTTCAGGCCATAGCCTGCAATGAAACCCGCAACCAACTGATCGCTCTGGCGGTCGACGAGCAGGAGCAATACACATTCGTAGCATACGATTTGTAGGTTTCCGGGGGCTGGGTCTAAAACAAAATACCCTGCGAATTATGCGGTCCGCAGGGTATTTTAAATGAGTTGTTATGGCGACAGAAAAGAAAATAAAGTATTTTGAAAATCGGGATGCCTGGCGAAAGTGGCTGACCGACAATTTTGACACAGCCAATGAAATTTGGTTTGTATTTCCCGGTAAGTCGTCAGGCGAAAAAAGCGTTTTATACAACGATGCGGTTGAAGAAGCCCTTTGTTTCGATTGGATTGACAGCACGATTAAATCGCTCGACCGGAAACATAAAATTCAGCGCTTCACTCCCAGAAACCCCAAAAGCACCTATTCGCAAGCCAACAAGGAAAGACTTGAATGGCTGTCGGCGAATGGGATGATACATCCTGAATTTAAGGATAAAATACAGGCCGTTTTGTCGGAACCTTTTGTCTTCCCGAATGATATAATCGACAAGTTGAAAGAAGAAGAAACCGTCTGGGAAAACTATCGGCGTTTTTCCGAATCATATAAGCGTATTCGGATTGCATACATTGAAGCGGCGCGGACGCGGCCCGAAGAATTTAAGAAGCGGTTAAACCACTTCATCGGCAAGACGAGGGAAAATAAGCAGATAAAAGGATTCGGAGGAATTGAAAAATACTATTAAAACAGAAAAGACGAACCCGCAAAGGTTCGTCTTTTCTATCTGAATTTTCACTTTAAATAAGGTGCTCCAACTGGTTGACCGTCTTGCGAATCTCTTCGTCGCTGGGCGAAAAGTCCTTCAGCGCTCCGGCCAGATACTGCTCATAAGCGTAAAGATCGATCACGCCGTTGCCCGAGAGGTTGAACAGTATGGTTTTCGATACGCCTTCCTCCTTGGCTTTCAGTGCCTCGCGGATCGTTGCGGCAATGGCGTGCGTCGATTCCGGGGCCGGAATGATACCTTCGGTCTGGGCGAACAATACGCCTGCGGCGAGGGTTTCGACCTGCGGCAGCGATTGTGCCTCGATCAGCCCGTCCTTGAGCAGTTGGCTGACGATCGAACCCGCCCCGTGGTAACGGAGACCTCCGGCGTGAATGTCCGACGGCTGGAAGTCGTGGCCCAGCGTATACATCGGAATCAGGGGCGTGAAGCCGGCTACATCGCCGAAGTCGTATTGGAATTCTCCGCGCGTGAGCTTCGGGCATCCCGCCGGCTCCACGGCGATTACGCGGATTTTCTTCCCCTCCGTAAGGTTCTTCTGCAGGAACGGGAATCCGATCCCTGCGAAGTTACTGCCGCCGCCGAAACAGCCGATCACCATGTCCGGTTCGGCGTCGGCCATCTCCATCTGCTTCACGGCCTCCTGTCCGATCACGGTTTGGTGCAGCGCGACGTGGTTCAGCACGCTGCCCAGGCAGTAACGCGTATCTTCGGGACGGCGCAGCGCCATTTCCACGGCCTCCGAGATCGCCAGTCCGAGGCTTCCCGAGCAGTGCGGGTCGCGCGCCAGGGCCGCACGTCCCGATTCGGTCAGCGTCGAAGGCGACGCCACGCACTCCGCACCCCAGGTGTTCATCATCAGACGGCGGTAGGGCTTCTGGTCGTAGCTGACCTTGACCATGAAAACCTGCAGGTCGATTCCGAAATGCTTCGCCGCAAAGGCGATCGAGGCGCCCCACTGCCCTGCGCCCGTCTCGGTCGTCAGGTGCTTGATGCCCTGCTTGTAGTTGTAGTAAGCCTGCGGCACGGCGGTGTTGGGCTTGTGCGAGCCTGCGGGCGACACGCTTTCGTTCTTGAAATAGATTTTCGCCGGCGTCCCGAGGGCTTTTTCCAGCCCCGTTGCGCGTACGAGCGGCGTCGGACGCCATATTTTATAGATTTCCTGCACCTCTTCGGGAATGTCGATATAACGTTCGGTCGACATTTCCTGGTCGATCAGTTCCTCGGCGAAGATGGCCGACATCTGCTCTTTCGTGACGGGCTGCTTCGTTCCGGGATGCAGCGGCGGCAGCGGTTTTGTGGGCATGTCGGCCACGATGTTGTACCATTGCGTGGGCATCTGATTTTCGGAGAGGCAGAATTTCTTGGTTTCCATTGTCGTTATTTGTATTTGAATTTAAAGTGCTAAAGAAAAAGCCCGCTGTTTACTTTCTCGTAAACAACGGGCTTGTGTATTTTCAGGTTTTCACTATACACGCGCGGTTCCGCACTCATTGTTCACGAGAGTCCCGGGGCGCCACCACCATGCCTGTATGTTGAAATTGTAATTCATGTTTCGTTTTGCTCGTGCAAATATATGCCCTCGAAAGCGAAAAAACAAATTTTCAGCCGAAAATATTCAAACTCTGATGTGTCATTATTCTTGTTTGGATAAATAATTAGTTATATTTGAGGTACTATAATAAACAGCGCGATTGCATAATGGAGATTGTATCGTATCAGATATGAAGATGATCATTAACAAAAAGTGATTAAGTATGAAAAGATTGATATTTTTTTCTGCCATGTGCCTCGCTTTCTTGCGATGTTCAAATGAAACTGGACTAACCGGAACTCATCTAATCTATAAAGAATATCTCATAGATTCCTATCTGAGCGTTGATCGGATAAGCATATCTCTAATAAATGAGATAACCTTTGTAATCGATGGTATTGGCCCTATTTACAGCATAATATCGGATGATGCTGCAAATGTTGCACGATTCAAAGAACTGGCCGCTGAAAAGAATGATAATTTCAAACAGGATGCAGCCGTTGAAGATTGCTATTCAATCGGTGATTATGAATGCTTTGCCGAGAATTTCAAAGAGATTCATATCTCCAGTAATATAGCCTGGGACGACAAGCATTCTGCCGGAGATTCTTTAAATGACTTATGCTATTTTATGGCCTATTCATACGCTTCGGCCCTGAAAGAGGAGCATTCATACGGGGCCTTGTCTTGGGTTAAGAAGCGGGTGAATGAATTGACCGCCGCTGATTTGGAATTATTGAGTACCAAATCGGTGAAGTTGGCTTTCTTCGACGACGGATTGCCGATAACGAAGCCTCAGACGATTACGGTTTCGGTGACAATGGAAACCGGGCGGGTTTTGACAGCAAGCTATAAAATAACTGGAAAGTAAAATCCGTTTCTTTCCTTCACGGATCGACGTTAAGCCCTCGGAGCAGTAGCCCCGAGGCTTTTTTCTTTTGCTCGTGCGAGTTATATGAGGTGTTTTTTCCACGTTTTGCGGAAAAATACTTATCTTTGCTTGATTTTAGAAAATAATTTATCCTACCATGAATATTTCGTATAACTGGCTCAAACGTTATATCGACACCGATCTTCCGGCCGAAAAGGTCGCTGAAATCCTCACGGACATCGGCCTCGAAGTCGAAGGTTTCGAGAAGATCGAAACCGTGAAAGGAGGCCTTGCGGGCGTTGTCGTCGGTGAGGTCCTGACCTCGGCGGACCATCCCGATTCGGACCATCTCCACATCACTACGGTCGATGTCGGGGCCGTCGAGCCGTTGCAGATCGTCTGCGGCGCGCCCAACTGCCGGGCCGGGCTCAAGGTGTTATGCGCTACGGTCGGTGCGGTGCTCTACCCCGACGGCGGCGACGAGGAGTTCAAAATCAAACGCTCGAAAATCCGCGGCGTGGAGTCGCTGGGCATGCTCTGCGCCGAGGACGAACTGGGCATCGGAGCTTCGCACGACGGCATCATGGAACTTCCGGCGGATGCCCCCGTGGGCATGACAGCCAAGGAATACCTGCATATCGAGGACGACTACCTGATCGAGATCGGCCTGACGCCCAACCGTGTCGACGCCGCTTCGCATATCGGCGTGGCGCGCGATCTGGCCGCCTACCTGAAGAGCCGCGGCGAGAATGTCGCAATGAAGCTGCCCGACGTGTCGGCTTTCGCTCCCGACGACCACAGCCTGGAGGTAAAGATTCGCGTCGAGAACCCCGAAGCCGCTCCCCGCTATGTCGGTGTGACGGTTAAGGGCTGCAAGATCGCCCCTTCGCCCGAATGGATGCAGAACTGCCTGCGTGCCGCGGGCATCAATCCCAAGAACAACCTTGTCGACATCACCAATTTCGTGCTGTTCGAGCTGGGCCAGCCCCTGCACGCCTTCGACGCCGACAAGATCGAGGGCCGCGAAGTCGTGGTCCGCACCTGCGCCGAGGGTACGCCTTTCGTGACGCTGGACGGCGTGGAGCGCAAGCTGACCGACAAGGACCTGATGATCTGTTCCGCGGAGCGTCCGATGTGCATCGCCGGTGTTTTCGGCGGTTTGGATTCGGGCATCAGCGACACCACGACCGACGTATTTATCGAGAGCGCCTATTTCAATCCCGTCTGGGTCCGCAAGACGGCCAAACGCTTCGGCTTGAATACCGATTCCTCGTTCCGCTTCGAACGCGGTATCGACCCCAACATGCAGGTCTACGCCGCCAAGCGCGCCGCCCTGCTGATGAAGGAACTGGCCGGCGGTACGATCGCGAGCGACATTACCGACATCTACCCTGCACCGATCGGAGATTTCGTCTTCGACCTCTCGCTGGCGCGTGTCAGCGCCTTGATCGGCAAGCAGATTCCCGAAACCGTCGTCCGTACGATCATCGCGGCGCTGGAGGTGAAAATCCTTGCCGAGAAGGATGGCGTGCTGACCGTCTCCGTGCCTCCCTACCGTGTGGACGTGCAGCGCGAAGCCGACCTCATCGAAGACATCCTCCGCATCTATGGCTATAATAGTGTCGAGATACCCGTGCAGGTCCGTTCGACGCTCTCCTATGCACCCAAACCCGACCGCAATAAGCTGATGAACCTCGCCGCCGATTTCCTGACGGCCAACGGGTTTACGGAGATCATGTCCAATTCGCTGACGAAGGCGGCTTATTACGAGGGCCTGCAATCCTACCCTGCGGAGCATTGCGTGCGCATCCTCAATCCGCTGAGCGCCGATTTGAACGTGATGCGCCAGACCTTGTTGTTCAACATGCTGGAGGCCGTCGAACTCAACGCCAACCGCCGCAACGGCGACCTCTGCCTTTACGAGTTCGGCAACTGCTATTTCTACGACGAATCGAAGCGTACGGAGGAGAACCGCCTCGCGGCCTACTCCGAGCAATACCGCCTTGCCATCGCCGTTACGGGTGTTTCCACGCCCCAGTCGTGGAACGCCAAGCCGGAAAAAGCGTCGTTCTTTACCCTGCGCGCCGTTGCCGAAAAGCTGCTGCGCCGTTTCGGCATCGACATCTATTCGCTGAAGACCGAAACCCTGCAAACCGACCTCTTCAGCGAGGGCCTCACGCTGTCGCTTAACGGCAAGGAGTTGTTGCAGATCGGTTCCGTCGCTGCGAAAATCCGTCGCCAGGCCGATGTCAAGCAGGATGTGTACTACCTGGAGATGAACTTCGACACCCTCGTAAAATCCACGAAGAAAAACCGGATCGTCGCCGAGGAACTCTCGAAGTTCCCCGAGGTGAAACGCGACCTGGCCCTGCTGGTGGATAAGCAGGTAACTTTCTCGGCGCTGCGCGACGTGGCTTTCGCTGCCGAGCGGAAACTGTTGAAGAGTGTTTCGCTGTTCGACGTTTACGAAGGCGACAAACTCCCCGAAGGCAAGAAATCCTACGCCCTGAGTTTTATCCTGGAGGACAAGACCCGCACGTTGGACGACAAGACCATCGAGCGTGTGATGTCGAACCTCACCCGGCAGTTCGAGGAGCGCTGCGGCGCTCAGGTCCGGGCTTAACGAAGTTTTGGCAACCGAACAGCCGCCCGACCCTGCAAAGAGTCGGGCGGCTGTTATTTGAATACGACAATGAAACGATTATCGGAAATATTCGTCTGGACGACGCTGCTCTTTGCGGCGGGCGCCGTATTGTTCTTTTCGAAAACGGCGGCGCTTCCGTACAAAGTCGCCTACCCCGTCCTGCTGCTGGGGCTGTCTACGCTCCTGCTCCGCCGCAGGGAGCTGTACCCGATCGGGGTTGCGTTCCTGCTGTCGGCCGCCGGCGACGTGATGGGTGCAAAACACCTGTTTATTGCGCAGATGGCCTTTTTCGCACTGGCCCACGTCGCCTATATCTGGTGGTTCCTGCCCCGGGCGCGGCGTGCTCCCCGCGTCCTGTCGCTGGCCATCATCGTTCCGCTGCTGCTGTTTCTGTTTATCGGCGTTGTTCCCAACGCTCCGTTTCCGGCCGAATTTATCGGGGTCGCCGTCTACGGGCTGGTTATCGCCGGCATGTTCTATTCGGTGCTGCAATACGAAGGCGTTTACAGCGTCGGTTTCCGCTGTGCGGCCCTGCTGTTCGTCTTTTCCGATTCGGTGATCGCCTGGAACCGTTTCATCGGGCCTGTTCCGGCCCGGACCTATGTCATCATGGTCACCTATTACCTGGCGCAGTACCTGTTTTTCTGCTTTGCTCTCAAATCCCTGGAGCGCGGCGCCGCGTCCCGGCTTTGAGTTTATAACACCGGTTTTACCTGCGGCGGCTGGATCGTCACGTAAGGCGTCCCGTTGTCGTCGCATGTCGAGACGATCCGCACGGCCTTCACCGGGCGTCCGGGCCGAAGCGTGATGCTGCCCATTTCCAACTCTCCGGCCTGTTCGAACTTTACGCCGTCGTACGATACCTCGGCGTAACCTGTCGTCACGATCGTCTTCGGCAACTGGCGATTACCCGTCTGGAGATACATTTCCCGGCACTTTACCGGCTCGTCGAACGTGTAAAGTATCCAGTCCTTCTGGCGGCACGCGCGGCGTGTGCGTGAAAGGCCCTTGTAGGTCGCGGCATTCGTATAGGGGAATTTCTCGCTTTCGCCCATCGAGGTCGTGATCGTAACGGCCGGCGCAAGGGTCCGCCAATAAGATTTGTCGGTCACATAGGGGCTGCGGGCGGTCTTGTAACGCGAGTAAAAGCGGTAGAGATGCGGTTTGTCGGTCCGTAGCGGGCGCGTCAGGCGCAGCTCCCCGGGCTCGTCGTCCCGTGTGTAGAAGACCTTCGAACCGTCGTCCGCCGAGGCGGTGAATACCCCGTCCTTGTAGTTGAGCTTCGGCGGGAACAGCCTGAAGCGGATGTCCATGGCCGCCATGCGGGGGTAATGCCGTTCTTTCAGTTCCTTGTAATAAGCGTCCCATCCTTCGGCGTTGCCGCTCCATGCGATTCGCGACAAGGCGCAGACGCGCGGGAAAAGCATGTAATCGAGGTAGTCGGGCTTTTCCGGTTCGTGCGAAATGTAGGCTTCGCTGAAGAAAGCCCCCTGCAATCCCTCGACGTTGCGCATCTGCTCCGGGGTGAATGCGCTGAAATCGAATCCGTAGACCTTTTTGGCGTCGAAGATCGCCGCCCAGTCGTGTCCGTCTTCGCGCGGCGACTGGCGCATGTCGAAATAGAAGTACTGGCCCGGCATCACGACGGTCCGGTAACCCTTCGTCGTAGCATCCTGGCAGGCTTTGACGCTCTCCCAGCCGTGTACGCGGCACTCCTTGGTGAAGGCCCCCGTGCGTACCGCTTCGTTCCAGACGGCGGGCCGCTTGCCGTGCGAACGGAGGATCGAGGCCATGCGCTCCATGAAGAGGTCTTCCAACTGGTGCGTATCCGTCATGCCGCGCCGCTTCATCAGCGTCCGGCAGTCGGGGCACTGCTCCCATTGCGACATGTCGACCTCGTCGCCGCCCACGTGAATGTATTCCGACGGGAAGAGTTCGCAGAGTTCGCCCAGGATGTCACCCAGCAGTTTGTAGTTTTCCTCGCGGGCCACACACCACGCCGAGCGATAGTCGTAACCGTTGGTCGACACCGTATCGGGCGGATAGTTGCAGCGGATTTCGGGATGCACCGAGGCGATGTTGCGGCTGTGCCCCGGCAGGTCGATTTCGGGGATGATTTCGATGTTGCGCTCGGCGGCGTAGCGGATCAGGTCACGCATCTCGCTCTGCTTGAAATAGCCTCCGTATTTCTCCGACCACTTGCCGTATACGGGCCGTACGGGCGAATCGCCGCCGCGAAAGCCGCCGATCTCGGTCAGCTCGGGATGCGACTTGATCTCGATACGCCACCCTTCGTCGTCCGAAAGGTGTAGGTGTAATTTGTTGATATTGTGATAAGAAAGCAGGTCTATATAACGCTTTACTTCCGGTACTCCGATCCACGTGCGCGCCACGTCGAGCATCATCCCCCGGTAGGCGAACCGCGGAGCGTCCTCCGTCACGCCGCAGGGAATCTCTGCGGGCAGCGGGCACTTGCGGGCGTATACCTCGGGCGGAAGCATGCGGAAGAGGGCCTGGATGCCGTTGAAAACGCCCCCGTAAGTTCCTCCGGCGATTTCGATGTGGTCTGTCCCTACCGTCAGCCGGTAGGCTTCCCCGCCGAGCGTCGTGTCGGTCGACAAAACGATCGCCCTGTCGGCCGACATGCGTTCCCCGGTCGTTCCCACGTCGATGTAACTGCGCAGGTAATCGGCCAGCGGGGCCAGCCCCGATTCGTAGCTGAGGGCCGTTTGCGGTGTGATGGCGTAGACGCCGGGTCGGGACGTATGCCGCCCGGCGGCGGGTTGCGCCGTAGCGGAAAACAACCCGCATAGGGTCGCCGTAAAGGAAATCAGAAGTCGTAGTTTCATGCGACGGAAAGATTTTATTGAAAACAAAATTACTATTTTTCGCCGAATATGCTAACTTTGCGGGGGTAAAACCTCGGTATATCTGAAAAATAGAATCGTAAATGGAAGACAAACGTTTGGAGGCTACGGCCCGTCTTTTGGAGGTGATGAATACCCTGCGACGCGAATGTCCCTGGGACCGCGAACAGACTTTCGACTCGCTGCGGAGCAATACCATCGAAGAGACCTACGAACTGGCCGATGCCATCACCGACCACAATATGGAGGGCATCAAGGAGGAGTTGGGCGACCTGCTTCTGCACGTGGTGTTCTATTCGAAACTGGGTGAGGAGCAGGGCGCTTTCGACTTCGGCGAAGTCGCCGATGCGCTGTGCGACAAACTGATTTACCGTCATCCGCACGTCTACGGCGATATTCACGCCAATACGCCCGACGAGGTCAAGGAGAACTGGGAAGCGCTGAAACTCCGCAAGAAGAACCGCAAAACCGGCACGCTGGGTGGTGTTCCGCGTTCGCTTCCGGCAATGGTCAAGGCCTACCGTGTGGGCGAGAAGGCCGCAGGTGCGGGTTTCGACTGGGAGAAAAAGGAGGATGTCTGGGAGAAGGTCCGCGAAGAGCTGGGCGAGGTCGAGGCCGAAATGAAGTCGGGCCGCAAAACCGATCTCGAAGGCGAGTTCGGCGACCTGTTTTTTGCGCTGATCAACGCCTGCCGCCTCTACGGCGTAGACCCCGAATCGGCCTTGGAACGCACGAACAAGAAGTTCATCCGTCGCTTTAATTACATGGAGCAGCAGGCTGCCGCAAAGGGAAATACGCTTCATGAAATGCCGCTCGACGCAATGGAGGAACTGTGGCAGGAAGCCAAGGGGAATGAAAAATGAAAAATTAAGAATTAAAATTTATTATGGCGCTTATACGAAAAGTCCGCGGGCATGAGCCCATTATCGGAGAAAACACGTTCCTGGCCGAAACGGCCGTTATCTTGGGCGATGTGACCATCGGCCGCGACTGCTCGATCTGGTACAACGCCGTGCTACGCGGCGACGTGAACCGGATCGTCATCGGCGACCGTACGAATATCCAGGACGGCGTGGTGCTCCACACGATCTACGACAAGGCGAAGCACCCTTCGCAGACGATTATCGGCAGCGACGTTTCGGTGGGCCACAACGCCATCATCCACGGCGCCGTCATCGAAGACAACTGCCTGATCGGCATGGGTGCTACCCTTCTGGACAACGCCCACATCCCTTCGGGCTGCATCATCGCGGCTAATGCGCTGGTGCTTTCGAATGCCCGGTTGGAGCCCAATTCGGTCTACGCGGGCGTTCCGGCCAAGAAGGTCAAGGAGGTGACCGAAGAGCAGCGCGAAGAGATCATCCGCCGCACGGCCCACGACTATATGCTCTACGCCTCCTGGTATAAGGAGGAAGAGTAGCCTCACCGGTGCTGACGCACGACGGCTGTTGCAACCCGGAGTTGCGCGTATGCAGTCCGATCTGCCCGGGCCGCTCCGGCGGAGGCCTGTATGCCGGGCGGCAGGAAGCGTTTTCCGGCCGCCGTACGAAACCGAACTAAATATTTTTGCCCATGAAACTGCAATCGAAATATGCCGATCTGGTACTCAACCTGATGGTTGCCGTGGCTATCAGCCTGGTGGTCAACTTCTCCTACGTATTGTTGATGCTCGTGGACCTGAACACCGACACGCAGTCTCGTCCTGCCGGCGAACGGTCTGTCGAACGGAGCGACGAGGGCATCCTTTCGGTACATCCCGACGGCTACGGCTACCTGATCTACGAGAACGGCGACAGCGTCTATGTCCCCACGCGGCGGATGCGCTGGCTGGGAATCGCCTCCGGCGACAGGATCGTGGCCAACATCATGCCGCCCCGCAACGAGCGGGCGCATCCGATGCTGGCCGAAGTGCGTATGCACAACGGCATGGAGTTCGATTACAGCAAACTCTACAACGGACCTTCGAAAATGACCGAACTGCTTTTGCAGTTGTTCTATTACCTCGTCGTGTCGTTCGTAATGCTTTCGATCCTCACCTCCGTAAGGCGCAACTATTCGATGCCGCGTTTCGTGCGCCGCTGCCTGTGGTGCTGCGTCGCCGCGGTGGCCCTCTACTGCGTGGCGCCCGTCACGGATTGGCACACGGGCCGCATCCAGATGAATTTCATGGGCGGGCGGATGTTCGACTACATGCTGCTGCTCAAATGCTCGTTCGCCGTGGTGGCGGCGATGCTCTACGGGCGTATCTACGTGCTGATCTCGCAGCGGCAGGCTGTCGTCGTCGAGAACGAACAACTCAAGAACGAAAATCTCACGACGCGCTACAACATGCTTGTCGGGCAGATCAACCCCCATTTTTTCTTCAATTCGCTCAACTCGCTGGCGATGCTCGTGCGCGAGAAGCATGACCAGAAGGCCCTGATTTATATCGACCAGCTTTCGTATACGTTCCGCTACATCATCCAGAACGGGCAGAGCATGCTGATGACGCTCGACGAGGAATTGAAATTCCTCGAAGCTTACAGCTACCTCTTTAAAATACGCTATGCCGACAAGCTCTTTTTCGACATCGACGTGGACGACCGGTTCCTGACGTGGAAACTCCCGGCCTTCTCGCTGCAACCGCTGATCGACAACGCCGTCAAGCACAACTCGATCACCCGCAACAAGCCGTTCCACATCTCGGTGCGCACCGAAGGGGACCTGCTCGTCGTGTCGAACCCCAAGGTTCCCAAGCTCGAATCCGAACCTTCGACCGGCATCGGGCTGGAAAACCTGCGTAACCGCTGGCATCTGATCACCGGCAGCGACATCGAAATCGACGACGACGGCGAAACCTTCTCCGTGCGTATGCCGCTTCAAAATCCCGCCGTATGATGAAAGCCCTCATTATCGAAGACGAAACCGCCGCCGCCCGCAACCTCGCGGCAATCCTGCGGCAGGCGGCGCCCGATATGGAGATCGTCGCGACGCTCGAAAGCGTCGAGGAGAGCGTCGAATGGCTGCGCTCGAATCCCCACCCCGACCTGTTGTTCATGGACATCCACCTGGCCGACGGCGATTCGTTCCGCATCTTCGACGCCGTGGAGATCACCGCCCCGGTGATTTTTACGACGGCCTACGACCAGTATGCCCTCGAAGCCTTCAAGGTCAACAGCATCGACTACCTGCTCAAGCCGCTCAACGCTTCGGATGTCGGCCGTGCGCTGTCGAAACTGCATCGCCTCACGTCGGTCGAACGCCGCGATTACGGCTCCCGCGTCCGTACGATGGCCGCCAGCCGCCGCGAGGATGTTTTCCTGGTGCACGTGCGCGACAAAATCATTCCCCTGCAACGCGAACAGATCGCCTATTGCTATACCAGCAACGAAAAGGTCACGGCCTGCGGTTTCGACGGCACGGTCTACCCCATGGACAAGACCCTCGAAGCGCTGCAAACCCTGCTGCCCGAGGTGGACTTTTTCCGTGCCAACCGTCAGTTTATCGTCTCGCGCCGCGCCGTGAAAGAGATCGCCGTGTGGTTCGGCAGCCGTCTTTTGCTGCATCTCGTGGTCGAAACTCCCGAGCGAATCATCATCTCCAAAGCCCGTGTCCCCGAATTCAAGGCGTGGCTGAGGTCGCTTCACCCCGTTGAATAGGCGGTTGACCCCGTCGTTCTGCCGTTTTACCCGGAGCCCCGCTCCGGGTCTTCGTTTTGGTCTTACCTTTGCATCAGGAACTCCGGGAAAACGGATTCCCGAAATGTAATCAATGACGCACAACCAAATTCGAAAAATTATGAAAAAGAAGATTTTTGCGGCTGCTATGGCCCTCTGCCTGATGGCGGGAACGAGCGCTTTTGCGCAGGATAAAAAAACGGCTGCGGCCCCCAGGGAGCGTCCGACCACGGAGCAGATGGCCCAGCGTATGACCGAGCGCATGCAGAAGGAGCTGAAACTTACGGAAGCCCAGGCCAAGGAGGTTTACAACGTCAATTTCCAGCAGATAAAGGAGATGATGGCCATGCGCGAGAAGATGGCCGAGGCACGTAAGGCCGAGGCTGAGAAGATGAAGTCGATCCTGACGACCGAGCAGTTCGTGCAGTGGTCACAGATGCAGGCCAAGCGTCCGGGCGGACAGCACGGCCACGGTCCGCAGATGATGCACAAAGGAGATCGGCCGAAAGCCGGTAAGGAATGCTGCAACAAGCCTTGTCCCGAAAAGGGCAAGAAGGGAAAGGAGTGAGGTTAGGTCTCTCTGCGGCTAGTTGCAGCCGGGGGCGTCGGTCCGGTCGACTGACGCCCTTTTTTTGTCGATTCGCCCCGCAGCAGGCGTAAAATAGCTGCAAAAAGGTTAACTTCGCGTGCGCAAACCGAAATACACCGCACAAACACGTAGACGCATACAAACAGAACAAGATGAAACGAATACTACTCACTACCCTGCTGACGCTTTTCGCCGCCGCGGCTTTCGCCCAGAAAGGCAGCGTCACGGCAACGGTCGTCGACGCCGACACCGGGGAGACCGTCGCCGGAGCCGTGCTGACCGTGGCTCCCGTAAAAACCCCGGAGAAGAAACAGTATTTCACCTCGGCCTTCAAGGGCGCCGTGTCGATTCCGTCGCTCGCTTACGGCGAATACTCGCTGTCGGTGGCGTTCCTGGGCTACAACAATTTCGACACGACCTTCCGGGTCTCTGTGTCGAAAGTCAACCTCGGTCAGCTGAGGCTCAAGGCGGGGGTGCAGATCGAAACCGTTGTCAAGGAAGCCAAGGCGCTGCGCACCTCGCAGAAGGGCGACACGGTGAGCTATAACGCCGGGGCGTTCAAGGTCGTCGCCGACGCCGATGTCGAGGGCCTGCTCAAGAAGATGCCCGGCATCACCGTCAGCGACGGCACGGTCGAGGCGCAGGGCGAGACGGTCAAGAAGATTTTCGTCGACGGCAAGGAGTTCTTCGGCGAGGACGTTACCACGGCCATCAAGTCGCTTCCGGCCGAGGCCGTCGACCGCGTAGAAGTCTACAACAAACTCTCCGACGCAGCCGAGTTTTCGGGCATGGACGACGGCGAGGGCTATAAAGCGCTCAACATCGTGACCCACGCCAACATGCGCCAGGGCCAGTTCGGCAAACTTTACGCCGGCATGGGCTACGACGCCGACACCAAGACCGAGGACAAGGTCAAATACCTCGCGGGCGGTAATGCCAACATATTCAGCGGCGACAGCCGTATTTCGCTGATCGGCCTGTTCAACAACGTCAACCAGCAGAATTTCTCGTTCGAGGACATCCTGGGCGTTTCGGGTGGCGGTGGCGGCGGCCGGCGCGGCGGCGTAGGTCAGTATATGGTGCGTCCGCAGAGCGGTGTGGCAACCGTCAACGCCATCGGCATCAACTACTCCGATTCGTGGGGCAAACGCGACCAGGTGACTTTCCAGGGCAGCTATTTCTTCAACAATACCAATACGGAGAACCGATCGACGGTGGAGAAGTGGTATGAAGCCCCGATGATCCCCGACACGCTGATGACCAACGGCTATTCCGACACGAAGGGCTACAACCACCGTTTCAATGCCCGTCTGGAGTGGAAAATCTCCGAGAACCAGAACCTGATGGTCCGTCCGCGTTTCAGCTACCAGTCCAACGATCCGTGGAGCCGCACGACCGGATGGCAGTTCGGTGCTCCTGCGGATGGCGGCAGCGGTTACAGCCGTACGGACAATTTCAGCGACGCCCTGCGCCACGGTTACAACGTCGGGACGAGCGCCGTTTACCGGGCCAAACTGGGTAAGAACGGCCGTACGATTACCCTCGACGGGTCGTTCAGCTACTCGGACAATACGAACAATTCCAATTCGTGGTCGAATATCCTCGGCACGCAGCAGGATCGTCCGGCGATCGACCCGGAGACCGGAGCCTGGGACCCGGCCGATTACCTGCAATTACGCTACCTGCGCAACCTGGCGCCTTCGTCGTCGTACAGCCTGCGGGGTAATTTCACCTACACCGAACCCGTGTCCAAGTATGCGCAGGTGAGCTTCCAGTACCGTGCGTCGTACAATTCGCAGGAGCGCGACAAGCGTTCTTACATCACGGGCGACGACTTCTCGATCGCCGGGCTTATTCCCGACCGTTCGCTGTCGAACTCCTACGAGAGCGGTTATCTGACGCAGAGCGTAGGCCCCGGATTCCGCTATTCGAAGGAGCGCAACACGTTCGTGGCCAACGTCTATTACCAGCGTTCGGCCCTCGACGGACAGATCGTGCGCGGTGATGCCGAGAAGATCAAGCACGCCTACGACAATGTGACCTATTTCATGATGGGCCAGCTGAACATCAACCGCGAGAATTCGCTGCGGCTCTTCGTCTCGTCCTACACCGACAGTCCGTCGATCACCGACCTGCAGAGCGTTTACGACGTTTCCGACGCCCAGAATATCAGCCACGGTAATCCGAACCTGAAACCGACCTACTCGCACCGGGTGAATTTCCACTACACCAATTCCAACGTCGAAAAGGGCCGGACCTTCATGTGGATGTTCTCGATGAACACGACGCAGGACTACACGGCTTCGCATCTGGTGCAAAGGCCCAGCGCCATCACCATCGACGGAGTGTCCTATACGCCCAATTTCTATTCGACGACCACCAATCTCAACGGTTACTGGCAGTTGCGGACCCACCTGAGCTACGGCCTGCCGATCGGGTTCCTCAAGTCGAATTTCAACGTCATGGCGGGCGTTATCTACACCAAGACCCCCAGCATGCTGGGCGGCACGATAGACGAGAGTACGGGCATGATCTCGGGCGGCGAGCGCAACGACACCAAGAACATGGGTTACGATTTTAGGGCCGTGCTGGGCAGCAACATTTCGGAGAACGTCGACTTCACCCTCTCGTGGAACGGAACCTACAATGAGGCCACCAACTCGCTGAATACGGACAAGTCGAAGAACCGCTATTTCAACCACACGGCGCAGGGCAACCTGAAGGTCGTCTTCCCGCTGGGTTTCACCTTCACGGCCAGCGCCGCCTATACGCAGTATATCGGTTTTACGAACGACTATACCGAGGATTACCTGCTCTGCAACGCCTGGCTGGGCAAGAAGGTTTTCAAGAACCGGCGCGGCGAAGTGATGGTCGGCGTCAACGACCTCTTCAACCAGAACCGGGCCTTTTCCCGCTCGACGGGCTCGGGTTATACGCAGAACTCCACCAACAGCGTCATCGGCCGTTATTACATGGTGCAGTTCACCTATAACCTGCGCCGCTTCGGCAAGAAGGGTTCGCGCAATATGAAGGATTACGAGGGTGTCGAATCCTCCTCCGGTTCGCGCCGCATGGGTCCCGGCGGCCCGGGTGGACCTCCTCCTCCGGGCGGTGGTTTCCACGGAGGACCGCGGTAACCAATCCGAAATCCGATTACATGGCAGGTTGATGAATATATTTCATCAACCTGTTGTTTTTTTTGTAAACGCGGAATCTTAAGATTATATATTATATTAAAATATTCGTCGAAATAATTGTGTATATTGAAAATTTTAACAATATTTGTATGTAATTGTACTCCTTGCATTGTAACCCGTACAGCTATTTATTTTTTAAATGGCTAAAGGTAAGTAACATACATGCAAACCTATTTAATACTGATGCTATGGAGAAAACAAGTACAATTAAATTTGTAAGGACATTCGTATTCGCTGCCCTTGCATTGATTTGTGCCGTTTCGTGTGTGAAAATCGACGACGAATCATCCGCCGTCGCACCGGAACAGCCCGTTTGGCCTACTACCGTTTCCCACCTTCGATAACGACCACCTATACCGATGCCCCGCATGCGGGCGAAACGATCGTGTTGAACTGGACTTCGATGATAAGTTATCCATACAGATACCAAATATCCGCCCTGATGCGGGAAATCGGACAACGGGTCGGGATGAGATATTTAGCTGATAGTGAGACAACCATTTGGTACATTATAATTGGGGTTGGAACGGCAGTTGTGATGGCTATTTTGCTCCTGGAAATGGAGTCGCCTCTGGCAATGGAAATATCTTCAATGGGTTGCAGATGATAACATCGATCAAGTACGAAATTGGCTACTAATTTAATAATATTTCACTATGAAAAAAAATATTACAATTTTAGTCCTGGCGACGGCGATGCTGTCGGCATGTGAGGGCGATCCTGAGATTGCTCCGAGGACTCCGACGGAGGCTAAAATCCGGGAACTGATGGTCGGCTACGACGGCAAGGTCGATATGAACGCATTTGTCGCGGACGCCCGGCAGGGGGTCTGGCTGATCGACGAGTACGATATGACCTTTACGGATGGAAAAACCGAATATGGTGATTATATCGGAGGTTCCATGATCGATAATATGATGCTTCTGTCCGACGGGGCATGTCGTGAATTTATCTGGCTTGATTATATCCCCGGCCCGGTGGTCTATCTCGAACTGCAATGGAGCGTCAGCGACCAGTCGAAGAATACGCTTGCGCTTTACAGTCCGAGGATCGAAGAAGATGCAAAAACGGCTAACTATGACCAGTATGCCGCCCGGACGACGCTCGAACTTCTGTACTACAAGGACGGCGTGTTCGTGATGAAAGGTATGCAACCGTTCGGGTCTTGGGGCGGGCGGACATCAGAAGGCGCATATAAGGATTACTGCATGGTCGTCGGGCATATCGCCACCGACCGGGAGACGGTGGATAAATACCTGTCGTATATCTCCTACGAGCAGTTCAAGGCAGAAAATCCCGATAAATTTTAGATTGTTATTTCCACAAAAAAAGACGCCGGGCCGAAACCCGACGTCTTTTTTATTATGCAACCGGGATGCTCAGCACCCTTCGTTCGTTTTCTCCTTCCGGGCGAGGCGTTCGCGCTGTTCGCGGCCGATCACCTGGTGAATGCCGATGCAGGCCAGTCCGCCGTAAACGACCGTGAGAATGACGAGCCATTTGATCTCGGCGAATACTTCGGGGATCGAAGCCCCCATGGTCTGGATGCGGATGAATCCGTTGACGCCGTGGCTGCTCGGGAAGAGTTGCCCGAGGTTGAACAGCCAGTCGGGAATGCCCTGCCGCGGGTACGACACACCGCTGAGCATCAGCACCGGAATCGAGGTCCAGAGCAGCAACAACAACGAGTTTTCGCGGTAGCGGAACAGTGTCGATACGGCGATACCCATGGCGATGCAGGCTGCCAGGTATGCCGCCATGAAGAGCATGACGGCTCCTGTCGCACCGTTCATCGGGAAGTGGAACAGCCGGTAGTGCAGTCCGAGAATATAGGTGCAGGTCACGGCGTAAATCAGTCCGTAAACCAACGCGCGGCCCAACACCACAGGGAGCGTCGACATCCGCCGCCGTCCCGCGGGACAAAGTTTGTGGTAAAGCCCGAATTCGCGCCACGTACCGCCGATCATGCCGATGCCGATAAGCATCGTCTGCTGGATGATGACCATGATAATCGCCGGCATGACGAACGTGCCGTAACCCAGGTAGGGATTGAACAGGTTGTGCGATTGGTAGATCACGGGCTGTGTCGTGGCCTGCGCCTGCGGGATGTTGGCCCCCTTGGCGATCAGGCGCTGAAATTCGACCATCGCCCCCGTCTTGCCGATCGAGGTCACGACCTCCTGGAATACCTGCCGGTACATCAGGAAATAGCTGGCGTCGGCGTAGATCGCCACGTTGGCCTGCTCTCCGCCGTAGAGTTTTTCTTCGTAGTCGGACGGTATGTAGACCACGCCGTATATCTTGCGGCTGTAAAACAGTTCTTTGGCCTCCTCCATCGAGGTCGGGTTGTAAGCCACATAGGTGTTCGGCCCGGCGTTGAAGGTGTCGATCAGACTGCGGCTGGTCGGCGTGCGGCATTCGTCCACCACGCCGATCGGCACGTTGCGGAGCACCTGCGATCCGTAGGCCAGCGAGTAGGCCGTGGCGTAGATGATCAGCGCGAAGATCAGGATCAGCATCACGCCTCCGTCCTTGAAGATCGTGCGGAACTCGTTGCGGATGACCGTTCCGAATTGCTGCCAGTAGGAAGTTGTTTGTCGTGTGAATCGGCTCATATTACAATCTCCCCCAGAATTTTTCCTCCGTGCATACCTTTTTCAGGCGCGGCAGGCACAGGAGCGGTAAAACGATGAACAGCGACATGTAACAGAGGTCGGGCAGCGAGTAGACCCACGGGGTTCCGCGCAGCATCTGGTCGACGAAGATGTCGGTGTAGAAGGTGAACGGAAAAATCTTGCTCACCCATTGCATCGGCTCCCACATGGCCATGATCGGGAACGTCAGTCCCGAAAAGGTAAAGGCCAGCACCGAATATCCGCCGCCGATCGAAAGCGACAGACGCAGGTTTGCGAGCAGCGAGACGATCAGCACCGAGATCGACTGGTAGCTGAGGATAAACAGCAGCGTGCCGACGAGGATGACCGTGAGGCTGCCGTTCAGGGGTGTGCCCACGATCTTGAAGTTGATCAGCAGCATCACCAGCGAGATCAGGAACATCACCGCCGTGATGGGCAGTACCTTGCCCAGCAGCGCCGCCACCACCGATCCGTTGCCCGTGCCGAGCCATTCGCGCGCCGTGGCGTGCTTGAGTTCCGTGCCGATGGCGAAGACGGTCACCATCACGACGAAGATCATCAGCATCATCGGCATGAAGCTCGGCGAGAGGTAATAGCCGTAGTTGATATGCGGATTGAAGAGCACGTGTTTGTCGAAACGTACGGGCATCAGCTGCGCCATGGCCTGCCGCTGCGTAAGCCCCTGTTTCATGAGCACCTGGAGCTGGATGCCGGCCGTAAAGGTCGTCACGGCGGTCTGTATGTCTTTCGACAACAGGCCGTTGACCGTGATGTTCGTCCCCGAAACATAGTTTTCGAGGTGGGTCTGGCTGTTGCTCAGGATGTTCTTTTCGAAGAAGGCCGGAATCTGCACGATGCACATGATCTTCCCTTCGCGCATCAGCCGTTCGCCCTCGTCCATGCCCTGAATGCCGTAGGCCACCATCGCCGTCGGGGTGTCGTCGATCATCTGCACGGCCTTGCGCGAGAGCGTCGTGTTGTCCTCGTCCAGGACGGCGATCGGGATGTTGCGGATCGCACCCTGGTTGAACAGCAGGGCGAAAAACGCGAACGACACCACGGGCAGGATGATCATCAGCACGAAATACATCGGCTGATGTGTCAGTCGGCCCAACTCGCGCCGCATTACGGCGTAGGTATTGTGCAGGAATCCGGGCATCGCTTACTTCCCGATTTGGTCCCAGTCGACGAGTACGCTCATGCCGGGACGCATGTTCTCCGCTTCGGAAACGGCTTTGGCCTTGATGGCGAAGGTGCGGATGTCGAAACCGCCCTGCGTGCGGGTCGCCGACCACGTTGCGAAATCGGCCTGCGGCGAGATGTAGGTCACCTCGAACTCCACGTCCTTGTCCAGCGCCGGGACGTATCCGCTCATGCGGGTTCCCATCTTCAGGCCCGGGAGCAGCGTCTCCTTTATGTTGAACGTCACCCACATGTCGCTCATGTCGAGGATGGCGACCACCGGGTAACCGCTGCCGACCAGCTCGCCCTGTTCGGCGATGATCGTCGAGATTTCACCCGTCACGGGCGAATAAACCATCGCGTCGCTGATGTACGACTCGACTTCGCTCACGGCTCCTTCGGCCTGGCGGACGCGGGCTGCGGCAGCCTCCTTGTCCTCCTTGCGGGCGCCGTCCGTCGCCAGGTCGTACTGCGCCTTGGCGGCCAGGGCCGTCGCTTCCATGGCCTTGTAGTTGGCCGTGGCTTCGTCGAGCTTCTGTGCCGGAACTACCCCGTCGTTGTAGAGGTTCTGCACGCGCTCATAGGTCTTGCGGGCCAGTTCGAGCCCGGCCTGCGCCTTCTGCCACATGTTCATGGCGGCCTCGATCTGCTGCACGCGGGCTCCGGCAAGGGCCGCGGCATCCAATGCGGCGGCTGCGCTCTTCACGGCTTCGGCCTGCTGGAGTTTAGCCTCCAGTTCGGGCGTCGAAAGCGTGTAGAGGAGTTGTCCCTTCTCCACGCGGTCGCCCTGTGCGACCTTCATGTCGTCGATGCGGCCCGGGACCTTCGACGAGGCCTTGTAGGTGGTGCACTCCACCGTGCCCTGAATCAGCGTCGGGGTCCGTTTGGTGAGGTACCAGCTGATCAGTACGACCGAGAGGACGATGACCGCTGCGGCCGCTAAGATTCCGATTACGTTGCTTCGTTTCATATCGTTTGCTGTCTTTATAATTTCGTTTGTGGGGGCTTCGGGAGCCGGGTCGGAGGAATCTCTACCCTCCTATAAATCCGTTTTCAGCGGGGCGAAATGGATCGCCTGTGCGTCGTTGCGGCGCGCATAGGCCGGAAATTCGTCGCTGATACCAGCCGCTTCGAGCAGTTGGGCCAGCAGCAGGTCGTAGTTGTAGGCGGCCTGCAAACGCTCGGTGCGGACGCCCGCGAGGTTCAGTTCGGCGTCGATCAGATCCGATGAAGAACTCATCCCTTCGAGGAATGCGGCGTTTTTCATCCGCAGGTATTCCTCTGCGAATTTCAGCGACGAGTCGATCGAGGTCATCTGGTTGCGGTAGTTCATCATCTGGTTGTAGAGTTTCTCCACCAGCACCGAAATGTCCTTCCCGGCCTTGTTCTGCAATTCACCCACGCGGCGTACGGTCTGCTTGGCCGCCGAGTATTTGTATTCGCGGTTCAGTCCGTCGAAAATCTTGATGTTAACGCCCACGCCTACGGCCCAGCGGGGCACGAGCCCTGCCACCTGGTAGTTGTAGAACGATCCGCCGCCGATGGCCGCCACCTGCGGCAGGAAGTTGGCGCGCTGGGCTCGTACGCCCTCCTGCGCCAGTTCGCGCTTGAGCGACACCTGGCTCAGCAGCGGGTTGCGCGTCTGTGCGAGGTCCTGGTAATAAGCGAGTTCCTCGACTTTCCCGAGGATAAACATCGCTGTCACCGGACGCCAGTCGTTTTCACGTCCCAGCGTGTTCGACAGGGCGCTGGCAATGGTTTCGGCCTGCAGTTTGGCGTTTGCCAGTTCGCGTTCGGCCTCGGCCATCTTGAACTCCACGTAGAGACGTTCGGTCTGGGCGATCATGCCGTTCTTCTCGAGGGCCCGGGCGTCCTCGAGGTGTTTGCGCACACCGTCCACCACCTGCTGGCGCACCTCGACGACCTGCGTGGCGAGAGCCAGGCCGAAATAGCGTTCCACCAATTCGGATATCAGCGCGTTGCGGGTCTGGTTGCCCTGCTCGACGGCTGTTTTCTCGTTGATCTTCGCAGCGCGGTTCGCGGCGTTGATCTTGCCGCCCATCCAGATCGGAACGGTCACTTCGCCGCCCACGAATCCCAGGCTCTGGTCCTGCACCTTGAGGAACCAGTCGGCGCCCATCATCGGGTTCAGCAACCCCTGGATCGTCGGGATTTTATCGGCGGGAATCAATCCGTTCTGTACGAGGGTCGTCAGCCCGTTCGCCACGCCCTCCTTGACCGGACCTTTCAGGTCGTTGAAATCGAATCCGATGTCCTTGGCCATGTAGGTATATGCGCCCGAGACGTTGATCTGCGGCATGCGGAGACCGATAGCCGCGCGGCGTTCCTGCTGGGCGGCGCGCTCCTCGTAGGCGGCGGCTTTCAGCGCAGGGTTCTCCGTGAGGGTGACGGCGATCGCTTCGTCGAGCGAGAGCATCTGCCCGGTCTCCTGTGCGGACATTGCCGCCGGGGCCATCGCCGCCGCCATGAAGGCGATCTTGACTGCTATTTTCATAGTATTCATGCGTTTATTCGGCAAATATAGATTTTCTTGCAATATCTTCTGCTGCTGTGTCGGCATTTAGGACATTTTTAGGCCCTTATGGACACAAATTGCGCCTGTTTCATCACCACAGATGCGCATTGGCCTCACGTACTCCCCCGGCCATTTCGGGGTAAACCCGCACGTCCACCCCTGCTTCGCGCAGTGTCTGCGCCCCGCGGCAGCAGACGAAACGGTCGGGTTCGTACGACGCAAAGGCTACGCGTGCGAATCCGTGGCGCAGAATCAGCCGCGTGCAGCTCTCGGGTTCGCTTTTCCGCTGCGAACAGGGCTCCATCGAGGAGTAAATCGCCGCCCCGCGCAACTCTGCGCCCGCATCGAGGGCCTTGCGGATCGCCTCCTGTTCGGCGTGGTGCGTGGGCGACGTTTCGTGGGTGTAGCCCGTGAAAGTCCGTCCGTCGGGAAGTACTATTACAGCCCCGACGCAATAGGAACCGGGGCCGGGTGTGCAGCGGAATCCCTCGGCGACTGCCAGCGCCAGGTAGCGGCGGTCTTCGGCCGAGGTGTCGGGGTGCAGCACACAGGTCGCAACCTCCATGCCGCCGAGGTTTTCGTGCCGGCATCGGGCTCCTTCCGGAACCTCGAAGTCGAACCGCGCGCCACCCTTCTCCTGCCCCAGCGTCAACTGCGGGTTGACCGCCCGGCGCACCGTGTCGGCCATCCCTTCGGCGAGGAACATGCCGAGGATCGCGGCTCCCCCTTCGACCAGCAGGCTTTCGATCCCGCGCTTTTCGAGTTCGGTGACGATAAAGGCCGCCGTAATTGAACCTTCGGTTGATATAACCTCCGCAATATCCTTTAAATCGGGTATTTCAGACTGTGAAAAAACATAGCGGTCCGCATCCCCTTCCGTGAAGAACCGCAGGGCGGGAGCGAGTTCTCCCGAGCGGGTGACGGTGACTTTCGCCAGGTCGGGGCGCAGTCCCCTCGCCATCCGCCGTTCGCGGGCCGCAGGATCGCGCAGGAGCAGCGCCGGATTATCGCGGCGCAGCGTTTCGGCTCCCACCAGGATGGCGTCGTGTTCGGCGCGCAGGCGAAGCACCGCTTCCCAGTCTTCGGGAGTCGAGATCATCAGCCGCCGGGGGGTGTTGTCGTCCAGGTAGCCGTCGGCCGTCGTGGCAAAAGAGAGTGTTATTCGCATATAACGCAGGTTCGGCGTATCGGTTTTATGTAATCCGGCCGTTGCCGGAATTTAGTTCGTTTTACACCTCAAGGTAAACAGGGTGACTTCGGGCCATGCGCCCAGCCGCATCGGATATGCAACATATCCCGTGCCGTCGTTGACATAAAGTGTGTGGCGGCCCGAGTCGTAACGACCGCTCCAGTGTTTGTAAATCCACTCTGCGGGCGACCATCCGCGGCCCCAGGGGCGGATTTTGAACTGCATCGAATGTACGTGCCCCACAAGCGTCAGATCGCCGTAGCCGGCTTCCACGATCTGTTCCCAGAGCTGCGGAATGTGCACGAGGGTGATGTTGTAGAGCGAATCCGGAATACCGTTGTAGGCCGACGGAATCGCTGTGCCCGGCAGGTCGCGGTCGTGGCGGCGTTCGCGCAGCGCGGGATCGAACGACAGCCCCGTGAGCGAAATGCTGTCGGCGCCGCGCCGCAGGTAGACGGTCGTATCTTCCAGTACGTTCCACCCCATCGACCGCTGGCGCGCAACCACCTCGCGGGCCTCATCGGCCGCCGGAAAACGCACCGAATCCTTGATGTAAGTTCCCACGTCGTGATTGCCCGTGACCGACCACACCGGACCTTCGATCCGCCGCAGGAGCGCCATGACGCGCTCGTCGAGCTCTTCGGCGCGGATGTTCACCAGGTCGCCCGTGAAGAACACGGCATCGGGCCGCAGGGCGTTCACGCTGTCTGCCAGCCGCGTCAGTTCGCGTCCGGGACGGACGAGCGTTCCGACGTGCGTGTCCGTAATCTGAACGAACCGGTAGCCGTCGAAGGCTTCGGGAATGCGTTCGGAGCAGATTTCCACCCGGTTTACATGGATGCGCGTGCGGCCCCAGGTCGTGCCCCAGAGGAAGAAAAGGACCAATGCCCCGGCGACGGCGTATCCCGTGCGGCGCAGGTGTATGAAGTTGAAAACGTAGAATGCAAGGCGCGGCAGGACCGTTATGATCCATCCCCAGAACAGCCACATGTAGACGTACATCAATCCCGTTCCGTTGTCGCGGCTCAGGGCGCTGATGACCGACGAAATGACCGGCAGGGCGTCGGTCACGACAATCCATGCGATGAGCGTACGGCTTGCGGGGTTTTTGCGCCGACGGCGACGGTAAAAATGGACGCAGTCGGCGGCAATAGCCAGCAGGGAGAGGAACAAAGTCATTAAAAACAGCATATATACCTTTTATTTATGTCTGCAAAGATAGTAAATTTTGTTATTCGCACCGACCCTTTGGCATACAACTTGCTGATTTTTCCGGTGAGTTTTAACTCACTGAGAACTAGCAAGAACATTCGTATAAACCAAATTTATTCAGCTTATGAAAACATTTCGACTTCTGATTGTGGCTCTGCTGCTTGCGGGTTCCGCATCGGCGCAACGCTTCGAACGCAAGGCCATGCGGGGCGAGTATTCTCCTACGGTCTACCTGATCTCCGCGCAGGAGGTGGACACCATCTACTACGGACCGGCTGCCATGCGGCAGGCGGCGGCGCTCAACCGCATGGCGATGGACAATGCCACGCAAGACTATATCGACACGCACCGTCCCGGTTTCCAGCAGGTTGAGAAACCCCAGTTCGTCTTCGCCACGAAGAACAACCGGTTTTCGTTCTCGCTGGGCGGCTTCGTCAGCCTTCGTGCGGGCTACGATTTCGACGGCAGCGTCGACAATATCGACTTTGTGACCTACGACATCCCCGTCCACGGCAATTACGACACCAAGCAGAAACTGATGATGGACGCTTCGACCTCGCGTCTTTTCCTGAAGGCCATCACCAACACCCGTGCACTGGGCCGCGTGGTCGTATTCATGGACGCCGACTTCCGCGGCGGCGCCGAGGGCAGCTATACGCCCCGCCTGCGGTCGGCTTACGTATCGTTCCTGGGCTTTACGCTGGGCCGCGACGTGACGACTTTCTGCGACCTTTCGGCAGCCCCGACGACCATCGACTTCCAGGGTCCCAACGCCTATAATTTCAACTTCGCGACGATGATCCGCTACGAGCATGCCTTTGCGAACAACCACCTCAAATTCGGCGTTGCGGCCGAAATGCCCCAGGTGAGCGGCACGTACAACGACAATTTCGCCACCCTGAAGCAGCGCGTTCCCGACTTTCCGGCCTACTTCCAGTATGCCTGGGGCGCCAACCGCGACAGCCACATCCGCGCTTCGGGCGTCGTGCGCAACATGTACCTCCACAACCTCCGCACGGGCAATAACACCTCGCTGTTGGGCTGGGGCGTACAGTTCAGCGGCACGATCAAGGTAGCGCGCCCCCTGCAACTCTTCATGAACGGCGTTTACGGCAAGGGCATCACCCCTTACATCCAGGACCTGACCGGTTCGGGGCTCGACTTCACGCCCAATCCGGAAAATGCCGACCAGATTCAGACGATGCCGATGTGGGGATGGCAGGCCGCAGCCCAGATCAACCTGACCCGGCGACTGTTTATCTCGGGCGGTTATTCGATGGTCCGCGTGCAGCGCAGCCACGGTTTCTATGCCGACGACCAGTATAAGCAGGGCGACTACATCTTCGGCAATATCTTCTATTCGATCACCCCGCGCTGCAAGGTGGCCGGCGAGTATCTTTACGGTTCGCGCAAGGACATGAACGACGACAAGGGTCACGCCAACCGGGTGAACGTGATGCTGCAATACAGTTTCTGACGATGCTGTATAATAAATAGTATGGAGTATTTTTCGGGCGGTTTCTTCGGGAACCGCCTTTTTTGCGAATCTATCCGCGGGGATTCTTTGTACTTTTGGTGTCAAAAGTACCAAAACCATCCGCATGTCGTTCTCCGCGGGATCGTCTTCCGGCCCGTGCTGAGCGGGCGCAGTAAGATCGAGCCTTTACAGCCTCCCGCTCCGGGCGCACGGGCCGTCAGCCGCTCTTTTTCCGCTCCGAACGAGAATGCGGACCTCTCACGCCGCCAACGGCGGCGAATAATTCCCGCTTGGCAAAAAAGGCGTCAAGAAAGATGCGGACTAAAAGCGCGAGCGGAGGGGACGGTTTGCTTGCAAACCCGCGAATAGTCGCCCGGAGCCAGCGTTAGGCCGCGTCTTTCAGCCTTTTTTGTCGGCGGGTCGGTTTTTACGCCGCTTTTTGACGACCAAAAAGCGGCAGAGAACACCAGTCGCAGACTGCGGTTTCATCCTGTGCCTCTAAAAGTACAACGAATCCCCTCCGGACCGAAAAACGGCCCGACTGTTGCACGGGGCGTTTTTTTTACTACCTTTGTCTTGACGATTCGCCTGCGTGCGGATTGTTTGCTTTGCTTCACGTGAAAACTGCAACTTTCAAATGTCGAGGCAAAGGTGCAAGGATGCTCCGCGAGTTGTCGGCCCACGGCCCGGCGACGAGGAGTTACCTGCTTTTTATCGAAACTGCGCGTTACGGGCGTGGGTTCCTTGTATCTGTATTCGACATGGGCTGTTGCAGGCCTTCACGTGAGTATGGGTATCTTGGGGCCTGCGCCTTTCTTTTTTCGAAAGCGCCGGCCCGGCATACGGACCGGCGGCTGGATGTTGCGTCACTGCTTTCTGATTCTTCATAGAATAAGTTGCCGCCGGTCCTTTTTTCTTCCGGGGGCGGCAGTGCGGAACGTCCGACCAATCTAAAATAAGCTCAACCGCAGCCGTCAAGGCCCCGCCCCCGGTTTTCTTTCTCCGCTCCCCGGCGACAACCGACCGGAATTTTGTTATCTTTGCCATCGTACTAATTGACTGAAGTATGGGAGAACTCAACGACACGATAGCCGGCTGGCTGACGGAATACGGATGGAACGAAGCCTATATCGGCTTGACCGCCAAGTCGATCATTGTGCTCGGAATACTCCTCGTCGCCTATGTGACGACGATGTTGTTCCGCCGTCTGGTCGTCCCGGCCCTGCAAAAAATCAGCGCCCGGACAAAAGTGACCTGGGACGACTACCTTTTCAGCGACAAGGTGATGCGCTCCGCCGCGCGGCTGATTCCGCCCGTCGTCTGGTACGTCCTGCTCCGGGCTGCCTTTTACGACATGCCCCTGCTGCTCGACGTTCTGCACAAAGGCTGCCTGATCTATTTTATCGTCGTTTTCCTGCAGCTCGTCGGGGCGTTCCTCGATACGCTCTACGACATCTCCAGCCAGCACGAAACCCTGCGCAACCGTCCGCTGAAAGGCGTTTACCAGATGATCAAACTGCTGGCGGTCTGTGTCGGGGGCATTCTCATCATCAGCATCCTCATCGGCCGCGACGCCACGACTATCCTGGCCGGACTGGGCGCCTCGGCGGCCATCATCATGCTGATTTTCCGGGACAGTATCCTGGGACTTGTCGCGGGCGTACAGCTTTCGGCCAACGACATGCTGCGCCCCGGCGACTGGATCACGATGGCCAAATACGGCGCCGACGGTTACGTCACGGAGGTGACGCTGACGACGGTCAAGGTGCAGAATTTCGATAAGACCATCACTACGATCCCTCCCTATGCGCTGGTCAGCGATTCGTTCCAGAACTGGCGGGGCATGTGGGACAGCGGCGGACGGCGCATCAAACGGTCGCTGCTGATCGATGCGAGTTCGGTGCGCGTCTGTTCGGAGGACGAGTTGGCGAGGCTTCGCAAAATCGGATTGGCCGAGGTTACTGACAGTGCGGAACCCGTCGTCAACCTCTACGCGCTGCGGGAGTATGCGGCGCGTTATATAAAAAACCACCCGGGTATCCATCCCGACCTGATGCAGATGGTCCGCATGCTCCAATCCACCCCCGAGGGCATTCCGATCGAGGTTTATTGCTTCACCCGGGAGACGGACTGGGTCACCTACGAAAGGGTTCAGGGGGCTGTTTTCGACCACTTGTTCGCCGTCCTTCCCCAATTCGGACTGCGGGCCTACCAGCGCTCCTCCGACCGGGATTCGCAGCCCGGGGAGTCCTGACGGGACGCGGATCGGGCGGGTTTCGTATATTTGCCAAATTCAAAACCGAAAATAAAATGGAATTTTTAGCGCAATACAATCTGACGGGCATCGTCATCGGCATAGCCACCTTTTTGATCATCGGCATCTTTCACCCGATGGTCACCAAGGGCGAATACTATTTCGGCGTGAAAATCTGGTGGCTGTTCCTGGTGATGGGCATCGCCGCGATCGTCGGTTCGATCGCCGTGCGGCACATCCTTTGGTCGACGCTGCTGGCCGTGTGGGGCGCTTCGTCGCTCTGGTCGATCGGCGAACTGTTCGAACAGCGCGAGCGTGTCGCCAAGGGCTGGTTCCCCAAAAATCCCAACCGCAAATAGCGGTTATTCCGGCCTCTGCGCGGGCGTATCGGTCCGGGGACAGGGCGATGCCTGCGGAGTTTGGAGAATGACGATGACGACAGCCGTGACGACGAGGATCAGCCCTATCGTGTCGTCGAACGAGAATTGCTCGCCGAAATGCACCACCCCGACCAGCACCGCCGTCAGCGGCTCCATCGACCCCAGGATCGAGGTCATCGTCGGCCCGATCCGCTGGACGGCCAGCACGAGGGTGAGGTTCGAAAGTACCGTCGGCAGTAACGCCAGCAACAGCAGGTTGCGCCATGCCGGCCATGTCCCGGCTACCTCTAAGCCCGAACTCGCGAGGGCGTAAACGAGGAACAGGACCGCCGAGAAGATCAGCACGTAAAACGCCACGACCAGCGGATCGAGCCTCGCAGCCCGGCTTTTCATCACGCCTATAATGTAGACGGCATAGGTCGCGACCGTCATCGCGGCGAATGCCAGTCCGCGGGCCGGATCGTTCTGCCCCGTGTCGCCCCAGGCCAGCAGGGCTACGCCTACCAGCGAGATGAAGACGGCGACGGCGATCCACACCGAACTGCGTTCGCGGAAAAAGAGCGTCATCGCGAGCGTCACCACCAGCGGATAGAGGAAATTTACGGTCGTAGCCACCCCGCTCGGGATGTAGTCGTAGGAGCGGAGCAGGCCCAGCGCCGTGGCGGCATACATCACGGCCAGCAGGGCCAGCACGGCGGCGTCGCGTCCCGGGATACGCAGGGTGCGCCGCGTGAAAAGCACCACGGCCCCCGTCATCAGCGCTGCGATGAGCATGCGGTAGAAAAGGATTGCCGGCGACGCCATGCCTGCCTGCAGGAGCGGAATCGAGAACAGCGGGACCAGCCCGAAGGTCGCCGAAGAGACTACGGCGTAAAATATACCCTTGAAATTGTGCATGGATTCTTTTTTAGCGTAACTTTACACCGCAATTACCATGCGAATACGTCGAATACATATCCTGATCGCCCTGACGTTCGCCGCGACGTGTTGTACGCCCGCGGGAGGCCCCGTGCAGTTCGCTCCTCCCCCGCCTGCCGGCTGGACGGGACCGGGCCCCGTGCCGCCGCCCCGGCGGATGCGGCTGTTTTTCGGCGGCGACGTGATGCAGCACATGCCGCAGGTCAACGCCGTGCGCCGCGGCGACGGATTCGACTACGAACCCGTTTTCCGGGCGCTCGAACCCCGTATAAAGGCCGCCGACCTGGCTGTCGTCAACCTTGAAACCACCCTCACGCGCCGAAATACTTATACGGGCTATCCGCTCTTCCGGTCGCCCGTGGCGTTGGCCGACGCCCTGCGCGACGCCGGTGTGGATGTCGCCGTACTGGCCAACAACCACTGCTGCGACGGCGGGGCCGAGGGTATCCGCACGAGCATCGAGGAGTTGGACCGCTGTGGAATACGTCACACGGGTGTGTTTGCGGACAGCGTTGATTACAAGGCGAATAATCCGCTCTACCTCACGTATTGCAGCATGCGGCTGGCGATCGTAAACTATACCTACGGAACCAACGGCATGCCCGTCCCGAAGGGCACGATCGTGAACCTGATCGACACCGTACGCATTGCCGCGGATCTTGCGGCGGCACGCGACGCCGGGGTCGATTTCATTGTCGCGTGCGTCCACTGGGGCGACGAGTACCAGCGGCGCGAGAATGCCGCACAGCGGAGTTTGGCCGCATTTTTGCGTCGTCACGGAACCGACGTGGTGGTCGGGAGCCATCCGCACGTGATTCAGCCCTGGATGGCCGATTCGTCGCACGTGGTGCTTTATTCGCTGGGCAACCTCGTTTCGGGCCAGCGCCGCCGTTACACCGACGGCGGACTGGTGGCCGCCGTCGAAGCCGTCCGGCATCCCGAGGGGCGGATGACTTACCGGCTCGAAACGACGCCCGTGTGGGTCGGCGTACCGGATTACCGCATCCTGACGCCCGAAGCCGCCGACACGATGGCGCTGCCCGCGGCCTACCGCACGTTCCGCGACGACTTCGACGCACTGACCGGAAACGGCTTATAGGTAAACCGAATAGTCCCATAGGAAGAAACGATGGGAATTTTTTGGAGATTGTTTCCGGAAATTGTTATCTTTGTAACAGTAAAAACGCACACACATTAAACAATATAAGATTATGGAAAAGAGCATCAAAGGCACACGCACCGAACAGAATCTGCTGAAGGCATTCGCCGGTGAAAGCCAGGCACGCAGCCGTTACGTATTTTTCGCAAGCAAAGCCAAAAAAGAGGGCTACGAGCAGATAGCAGGCGTTTTCGCCGAGACCGCAGAGCAGGAGAAGGAGCACGCCGAGCGTTTCTTCAAGTTCCTCGAGGGCGGCGACGTGGAGATCACGGCCAGCTACCCCACCGGCCCCATCGGTACGACGGCCGAGAACCTGCTCGCTGCCGCCAAGGGCGAGAACGAGGAGTGGGACGTACTCTACCGTGAATTCGGCAAGGTCGCCGAAGAGGAGGGCTTCATGGAGATCGCTACGGCGTTCAAGATGATTTCGACCGTCGAGGCCGAGCACGAGCGCCGCTACCTGAAGCTGCTGAGCCGCCTGACGGACGGCAACTTCTTCAAGCGCGACGGCAAAATCTGGTGGCAGTGCCGCAACTGCGGTTTCATCATCGAGGCCGAGGAGGCTCCGAAGCTCTGCCCCGCGTGCAAGCACCCCCAGGCCTATTTCGAGCCCAAGAAAGAGAACTATTAGTCGCATACGACACGACGACCGGCCGCATCCTGCAAAGGGTGCGGCTTTTTTATCGGGCCTGCCCCGCGTCGACGGTTGGTTGGCTCCGGGGCGAAAGGAGCGGAATCGGGATGAAATATTCCACTGTGCAAAACGCCGATATTACGGATTTTCGTTGTATCTTTGCAAGAATCCTTTTTTTTGAACAATTCAAACACAGATATGGCAGACGAAAAAATCATCTTTTCGATGGTCGGCGTAAGCAAGACCTTCACCAACCAGAAACGGGTGCTCAACAACATCTACCTCTCTTTTTTCTACGGCGCCAAGATCGGCATCATCGGCCTGAACGGTTCGGGTAAATCGACCCTGATGAAGATCATCGCCGGGCTGGACAAGAACTTCGACGGTGAAGTGGTCTTCTCGCCGGGCTATACGGTGGGTTACCTGGAGCAGGAACCCAAACTCGACGACACGAAGACGGTCCGCGAGATCGTCGAGGAGGGCTGTGCGGCTACGGTCGCTCTGCTCAAGGAGTACGAGGAGATCAACATGAAGATGTGCGAGCCGATGGACGACGACGCGATGGCCAAACTGATCGACCGTCAGGGCGAGCTGTACGAGAAGATCGACCAGTGCAACGGCTGGGAACTGGACAGCGTGCTGGAACGCGCGATGGACGCCCTGCGGTGTCCCGATCCCGACGAATCGGTCAAGCACCTCTCGGGCGGCGAACGCCGCCGCGTGGCCCTGTGCCGCCTCTTGTTGCAGCAGCCCGACGTGCTGCTTTTGGACGAGCCGACCAACCACCTCGACGCCGAGTCGATCGACTGGCTCGAACAGCACCTCCAGCAGTACAAGGGTACGGTAATCGCCGTGACCCACGACCGATATTTCCTCGACAATGTCGCCGGGTGGATTCTCGAACTCGACCGCGGCGAAGGCATTCCCTGGAAGGGCAACTACTCGGGCTGGCTCGACCAGAAGACCACCCGCATGGCCATGGAAGAGAAGCAGGAGTCGAAGCGCCGCAAGACCCTCGAACGCGAGTTGGAGTGGGTGCGCATGTCGCCTTCGGGCCGCCACGCCAAGTCGAAGGCCCGTCTGTCGGCTTACGACAAGATGATGAACGAGGATACAAAGCAGAAGGAGGAGAAGCTCGAAATCTTCATTCCCAACGGTCCGCGTCTGGGCGACGTGGTGATCGAGGCCCACGAGGTTTCGAAAGCCTTCGGCGACCGCGTACTGTACGAAGGACTGGAGTTTTCGCTGCCCCCTGCGGGTATCGTGGGCGTGATCGGTCCCAACGGAACGGGTAAGACTACCCTCTTCCGGATGATCATGGGCCTCGAAGAGCCTACGAGCGGTTCGTTCCGCGTGGGGCCGACCGTGAAACTGGCCTATGTGGACCAGCAGCACAAGTCGATCGACCCCGAAAAAACGGTCTTCGAGGTGATCTCGGGCGGTTTGGACCTCATGACGCTGGGCAACCGGCAGGTCAACGCCCGCGCTTATGTGGCCCGTTTCAACTTCTCGGGCGCCGACCAGGAGAAGAAGTGCGGCATGCTGTCGGGCGGCGAACGCAACCGCCTGCACCTGGCTCTTGCGTTGAAGGAGGAAGGCAATGTCCTGCTGTTGGACGAGCCGACCAACGACATCGACGTGAACACGCTGCGCGCCCTGGAGGAAGGTCTCGAAAACTTCGCGGGCTGCGCCGTTGTGATCTCGCACGACCGTTGGTTCCTCGACCGTATCGCCACGCATATCCTCTCGTTCGAGGGCGATTCGAAGGTGGTCTTCTACGAAGGTTCCTACTCGGAGTACGAGGCCTGGAAGAAGGCGCAGGGCGGCGATACGGCGCCCCACCGCGTACGTTACAAGAAATTAATGGCATAAATATACAATGGCACAGAAACCTTCCATTCCCAAAGGCACGCGCGACTTCTCCCCTGCGGAGATGATGCGCCGCCAATATATTTTCGATTCGATTCGCCGGGTCTTCCGCTCTTACGGCTTTGCGCCGCTGGAAACCCCGTCGATGGAAAACCTTTCGACCCTGCTGGGCAAATACGGCGACGAGGGCGACAAACTCCTGTTCAAGATTCTCAATTCGGGCGACTACGCTGCGGGCCTTTCGGACGAGGAGGTGCGCAACGCATCGAAAATCTGCGAAAAAGGGCTCCGCTACGACCTCACGGTCCCCTTCGCGCGTTACGTCGTGCAGCACCAGGGCGAACTGACGTTCCCCTTCAAACGCTATCAGATTCAGCCCGTATGGCGCGCCGACCGCCCTCAGAAGGGCCGTTACCGTGAGTTTTACCAGTGCGATGTCGACGTGATCGGCACGCGGTCGCTGCTGTGCGAGGTCGAGCTGATCGAGATCGTCGAGCGGGTTTTCAAGGCCCTCGGTATCCGTGTCGCACTGAAGATGAACAACCGCAAGATCCTGTTCGGCATCGCCGAGGCCATTGGTCACGCCGACAAGATGATGGATATTACCATCGCCATCGACAAACTCGAAAAGATCGGACTGGACAACGTGAAGGCCGAACTGATGGAGCGCGGATTGGGGCAGGAGGCTGTCGACAAACTTCAACCGATACTCGAACTGAGTGGCGACAATCTGCAGAAAATTAAACAACTGCGCGATGTTCTTTCCGTCTCGGAGACGGGCATGAAAGGCATCGAAGAGATGGAAACCGTTTTCGGCTATGTCGACCGGTTAGGTATCGACCTTACGGTCGAGC
>ENA-UESI01000029-UESI01000029.1-human-gut-metagenome-genome-assembly--contig:-NODE-29-length-102452-cov-8.111062_pt1 | contig 102452 bp, 76 predicted proteins | sample MGYA00243005_ERZ508006 | MGnify/ENA primary metagenome ERZ508006 (study PRJEB26167, sample SAMN06115436) | human gut metagenome | host: Homo sapiens | place: China:Shandong | collected 2015-06-10... | reverse complement strand
AACAAGTTAGGTTTCCGTACTGCTGCCATGGCGTTGACTGATGATTCTATCTCTATAGATCATCCCATATTGGCGGCATCACGGGTGAGAACCTGCTGAAGCTGCTGGAGTGCCGTCTGGACAACGTCGTTTACCGCTTGGGTATCGCCCCGACGCGTGCTGCTGCCCGCCAGCTCGTTTCGCACTGCCACATCTGTGTGAACGGCAACGTCGTGAACATTCCCTCGTACTCGCTGCGTGCGGGTGACGTGGTATCGGTTCGCGAGAAGTCGAAGAGCCTGGAAGTGATCACGGTATCCCTGGCCGGCTCGTCGAAGAGCCGTTACGCCTGGTTGGAGTGGGACAACGCCTCGATGAGCGGCCGTTTCCTGCAGAAGCCCGAGCGTGAGGAGATTCCCGAGAACATCAAGGAGCAGCTCATCGTCGAGTTGTACTCGAAGTAGTAATCAAAACAAATTCACTTATTATGGCAATATTAGCATTCCAGAAACCTGAGAAGGTTATTATGCTTGAATCCACTTCGTCGTTCGGAAAGTTTGAGTTCCGACCGCTGGAGCCCGGATTCGGTATGACTGTCGGTAACGCTTTGCGTCGTATTCTGCTCTCTTCGCTGGAGGGTTACGCAATCACGACTGTCAAGGTAGCCGGTGTCGATCACGAGTTTGCCGCTATCCCCGGTGTGATGGAGGATATGTTGAACATCATCCTCAATCTGAAGCAGGTTCGTTTTATCCGCACAGTCGATAATCAGGATGCCGAAAAAGTATCCATTAACGTTGCGGGTGTTACGGAGCTGACTGCCGGATATATCTCGAATTACCTGTCGTTCTTCAAGGTCCTCAATCCTGACTTGGTGATCTGTCACCTGGCCCCGGGAACGAAGATGCAGATGACGCTCACGATCGGCAAAGGCCGCGGCTACGTGCCGGCCGAGGAGAACGCTCCCGCCGAAAGCGAGTTCGGAACGCTTCCGATCGACTCGATCTTCACGCCTATCAAGAATGTGAAGTACTCGATCGAGAACTACCGTGTCGAGCAGAAGACCGACTACGAGAAGCTGAATTTGGAAATTACTACCGACGGGTCGATTCACCCCAAAGAGGCTCTGAAAGAGGCCGCAAAGATTCTCATCCAGCACTTCATGCTCTTCTCCGACGAGAAGATCACCGTCAACATGGAAGACACGAACGGTGCTGAAGAGTTCGATGAGGATGTACTCCACATGCGTCAGTTGCTGAAGACGAAGCTCTCGGACCAGGATCTTTCGGTCCGCGCCCTGAACTGTCTGAAGGCTGCCGATGTCGATACCGTGGGGGATCTCGTGAAGCTGAACCGCAACGACCTGCTGAAGTTCCGCAACTTCGGCAAGAAGTCGCTGACGGAGCTCGACGAGCTGCTGACCTCGCTCAACCTGAAGTTCGGTATGGACGTATCAATCTACAAACTTGACAAAGATTAATTATGAGACACAATAAGAATTTCAACCACCTGGGCCGTCAGGCGGGCCACCGCAAGGCCATGCTTTCGAACATGGCCACGTCGCTGATCCTGCACAAGCGCATCGAAACGACGGTTGCCAAGGCCAAAGCCGTTCAGCGTTTCATCGAGCCTCTGGTAACCAAGTCGAAGGAGGACACGACGCACTCGCGCCGTATCGTATTCTCGTACCTGAAACAGAAAGAGGCCGTTACGGAGTTGTTCCGTACGATCGCCCCGAAGATCTCGGAGCGTCCGGGCGGTTACACCCGCATCCTGAAGACCGGTTTCCGTCTGGGCGACGCTGCCGACATGTGCATCATCGAGTTCGTTGACTTCAACGAGCCTTACACGCTGGGTATCACTCCCGCTGCTGCTGCGGAGGCAAAGCCGAAGACGCGTCGTTCGCGCAAACCGGCTGCCAAGGCAACCGACGCTGTCGAGGAGGCTAACGTAGTCGAAGGCGAGGCAAAGAAGGCTGCTCCCAAGAAGGCTGCCGCTCCGAAGAAGCCCGCAGCTCCGAAGGGTGGCGCAAAGGTTGCTGCCCCGAAGGTTGCGAAGAAGACCAATGTAGGAAAGAAAATGTAAATTTTCAATTTTATAGGGCATCTTTGCACTTGCTCTCGTGTGGCGCGAATGGGACGTACCTGAGTACTACCCATACGCGCCACATTTCGTTTAAGCACAAAGCTGTTTCTCTAAAATCAAAAATTATTTCCGATGATAGCGGCGCATTTGCGGCGCTTCCGTCGAAATCCGCGAATGGGACGTACTCAGGTACTACCCATCCGCGGATTTTTCGTGCAGCACCGCAACTGCACCAACTCTGACGAAAAATCGGTTTTGGTTTCAGAGGGCGTCTTTGCATAACAAACCCCGAAACTGTGTAAACAGTCCCGGGGTTTTGTGTGATCCGTTTTGCGGACTACTGAAAATGGTAGAGGAATACGACCGTCGCGTCGAGGGCCGTTTTGGGGCAATCCTTGATTTCGAGCGATACTTTGATCTCAGCCTTGGCGATGCCGCGGAGGTTGGTGAGCGATAGCAGCGAGGCGCGCAACCGGACTTCGCTGCCGACCAGTACGGGCTGGTTGAAACGCAGTTTTTCGATGCCGTAGTTGACCAGCATTTTTACGTTGTTGACCTTCAGGACCTGCGCCCAGAGGTAGGGAAGTACCGAGAGGTTCAGGTAACCGTGCGCAATGGTCGATTTATAGGGGCTCTCCGTCTTGGCTCGTTCCGTGTCCACGTGAATCCACTGGTGGTCGAGCGTCGCGTCGGCGAAGAGGTTGATCTGCTCCTGGGTGATTTTCAGGTAGTCGGAGACTCCCAGTTCCTGGCCGGTGTACTGGGCGAATTCGTCGAAATTGTTGATGATTAACTGGCTCATGGTGTTTTTGATCTATGTTGCAAATATACGAAAAAAGTTTGTCCCGGCCGCATCGGGGCTACATTTGAACAATCTTGTGGACGGTATGGAAAATCCCGGAGTTTGCGCTCCGGGATTTTTTGACAGTGTCGTGGTTACAGCGCAATTTCGATTTGCGGATGTTCCTTTTCGGAGTACCACATGTTTTCGACGGTGAAGCCGAGCGGTTTGTTCGGAGCCACGGAGGTCGTCAGCGTCGAGAATGGCTTGAGAACGATCGGGTTCTGTCCCGGAAAGCAGAGGACGTACTCCACCGAGCTGGCATTGGTGAGGCTCACCGTGCGATGGCCGTTTTTCGGGTCGGTGTAGAGTACCTTCGTACGGACCGATGCCGTGAAGAGGTCTTTCAGCAGTTGTTCGTCGCCCGCGATCGTGCCGAACGAGTAGGCCAGTGTGCGGCGTGCTTCGAGCGCCTCGCGCAGCGATGCGAGCGAGTTGTCCCGGGCGAAAATCAGCGTCATGTTGCGGCGATGACCCTGGAGCCGGTAGGTTTCGGCCGTCGCGTCGTGGATGTCGGTGTTCGCCGAGACGAACAGGTTCCGGGCATGGGCGCGTGCGATGGCTTTGGGGTAGAACTCCGCGCCGTTCATGATTTCGATACCGTCGATCAGCCCCTCGCCGTAGGCTTTGACCTCGAATTCGGGATGTTCGAGGCTCTTGCGCCTCCAGCCCGGATGGTTGTGCATCACCAGCGCTCCCTGCGCTTTGGCGTTGCGGAGCGATTGCAGGGCGTCGGTGGCGTAGAGGGTGTTGTTATCCGTGGTGAAGAGGGCGTTGTAATGGCCGTAGGCGACAGGCTCGCGGGTGATCTCGGCGCCGGGGATGATCGTGAGGCCGTATTTCACGGCGGTTTCCTGCGCCAGTTTTACCGGGAGGTTCAGGTCGGACTGGATGCCCCGCTCGTCGGCAGCCTTCCGGATGACGTTGTTGTTGAAGGCTTCCGTGCCTTCGGGCACATAGCCTTTCAGGAAGTTGAGCATCTTGCCTTCGTGGCGGCGGTATTCCACGTGTTCGGTGATCGCCAGCACATCCAGGCCGTCGTACCACGCTTCGCGCACGCGGAATTCGGGCGTGCAGTCGCCGTCGGAATAGATCGAGTGGGTGTGCAGGTCGGCCTTATAGACCGTGTAGCCGTTCACTGCGGGCAGTACGAACTCCGCGCGCTGCGCGGTGATGCGTCCGGAGTGGCGCATGATGTCGGGATTGTGGGCGTCGGTGTAGTAATGCTGTGCGCTTGCGGTGCAAATCGCAGTGAGGGCGACGGAAAGGAGCAGTAGTTTTTTCATGGGTCGGTTGGTTTTCGGTTGGATAAAACAAGAGAGGCCCTTTGTCGGGGGCCTCTCTCGATAATTGTTCGCTCTTGCGGGATTATTTCGAGAACCCTTTGCCGATTCCGAGGAAGTCCTCGGCTTTGAGGGCTGCGCCGCCGATCAGGCCGCCGTCCACATCTTCCTTGGCGAAGATTTCGGCTGCATTCGAGGGCTTGCACGAACCGCCGTAGAGGATTGCCGTCTCCTGGGCAGCAGCACCGAATTTCGCGGCCAGCACCTTGCGGATGTAAGCGTGGATTTCCTGTGCCTGCTCGGCCGTTGCGGTCTTACCCGTGCCGATGGCCCAAACGGGTTCGTAAGCGATTACCAGCTCCTTGTACTGCTCTTCGGTGAGGTTGTAAACCACCTCTTCGATCTGGGCTTTCACCACGTCGAAGTGCTTGCCGGCCTCACGCTCGTCGAGGTTCTCGCCTACGCAGTAGATCGGAATCAGGCCGTTGGCATAAGCCTGCGCCATCTTCTTGTTGAGCGTAGCGGAAGTCTCGCCGTAGTACTGGCGGCGCTCCGAATGGCCGAGGATCACGTATTTGCAACCTACGGCAGCGATCATCGAAGCTGCGATCTCGCCCGTGTAGGCGCCTTTGGCCTCCGTAGCGCAGTCCTGTGCGCCGAGTGCGATGTCCGAACCTTTCAGGGCCTCGGCAACCATCGAGAGGTGGGTGAACGGCGGGCAAACGATGAAGTTTACGCACGAGCAAACCTCGCCGCGGCCTGCAACGATGCCTTTTGCAAGCTCAACACCTTCGGCGGGAAGCGTGTTCATCTTCCAGTTGCCGGCAACAATTTTCTTTCTCATAGTTGTAATTCTTTTTTATGTTAATAAGTCTATCCTTTGTTTAGCAAGAATCCCGGTCTCGCATTCGCGGCTTTCGCCGTGTTTCTGATTCCGACCCACCCCCAAACCCCCGCCTCGGCGGGGGCTTTATCGCAATGTTCCCGGTTTTTTGCGATACACGGGAGCCCCCCCCCTCCGCGTCTAAAAGCCGTTTTTAAAACAGCTCTCCGGGGAGGCTTTATGGTCGAGTTCCTGACGGTTTGCTCGAAAACCGGGTGGGGATTAGAAATTTTTAATTCTTAATTTTTAATTCTTAATTTTTCATTTTTAATTTTTCATTTTTAATTCGCATCGCACCACTTTTTCACCTCGTCGATCGAGGGGGCTTTCAGCCCGAGTTTGTTCTTTTTGTTGTATCCGCACAGGTCGTTGAAGAACTTGCCCGGGGCGAGTTTGCGCAGCGATTCGACGGTGACGTAACCCATCTTCTGGACCACGGGAACCCACTCTTCGGGGATTCCGATGGCGGTGTAGGCCTCCGCAGGATCGTTCACGGCTTTCTTTTCGGGGCGCATCTGCGGGAAGAACAGCACGTCCTGGATCGAGGTCTGGTCGGTCATGAACATCGTCAGGCGGTCGATGCCGATGCCCATTCCCGAGCAGGTCGGCATGCCGTATTCCAAGGCGCGCACAAAGTCCATGTCGATGAACATGGCCTCGTCGTCGCCTTTCTCCGAGAGGCGCAGCTGCTCCTGGAAACGCTCCAACTGGTCGATCGGGTCGTTCAGCTCCGAATAGGCGTTGCAGAGCTCCTTGCCGTTGACGAACAATTCGAAACGCTCCGTCAGTTCGGGGTTCGAACGATGGCGTTTGCACAGGGGCGACATCTCGCGCGGATAGTCCGTGATGAAGGTGGGCTGGATAAGCTCCTCCTCGCAGTACTGTCCGAAGATGGCGTCGATGAGCTTGCCTTTGCCGTAGGTTTCGTCGACCTCGACGTTGAGCCGCTTGCAGGCTTCGCGCAACTGCTCTTCCGACTGGCCCGTGATGTCGTAGCCGGTCTTTTCGCGGATGGCGTCGGTCATCGTCAGGCGGCGGAACGGAGCTTTGAACGAAATCGGCTTGCCGTCGATCGTCAGTTCCGTCGTGCCGTTTACGGCGCGGGCCACCCGTTCGAGCATCTGCTCGGTGAACTCCATCATCCAAAGGTAATCCTTGTAGGCGACGTAAATCTCCATGCAGGTGAACTCGGGGTTGTGCGTGCGGTCCATGCCTTCGTTGCGGAAGTTCTTGCCGAACTCGTAGACGCCGTCGAATCCGCCGACGATCAGCTTCTTGAGGTAAAGCTCCGTAGCGATACGGAGGTAGAGGTCGATGTCGAGCGAGTTGTGGTGGGTGATGAACGGCCGGGCCGAAGCGCCGCCGGGAATCGGCTGCAGGATCGGGGTCTCGACTTCGATGTAACCCTTCGAGTTGAAGAACTCGCGCATCGTGGCCATGATCTTGGCGCGGCGTACGAAGGTGTCCTTCACCTGCGGGTTGACGATCAGGTCCAAATACCGCTGGCGGTAGCGTACTTCGGGATCGGTGAAGGCGTCGAACGTCTTGCCGTCCTTCTCCTTGACGACGGGCAGCGGCCGGATCGATTTCGACAGCACGGTGAATTTACGGCAGTGCACCGACAGTTCGCCCGTGTTGGTGCGGAACGCAAAGCCTTCCACGCCGACGAAGTCGCCGATGTCCAGCAGCTTTTTGAAAACCGTATTGTAGAGCGTCGGATCGCCTTCGGGGCAGATATCGTCGCGGCGGATGTAGACCTGGATGCGGCCCGTGTGGTCCTGCAACTCGAAGAACGAGGCGCTGCCCATGATGCGGCGCGACATGATGCGGCCCGCGATGCGGATATCCTGGAAATTCTTCTTCTCGTCGTCGAAGTTGTCGGCGATTTCGCGTGCGGTTGCCGTCACTTCGTAACGGGCGGCGGGGTAGGGTTCGATGCCCAGGTCGCGCAACGCCGTGAGCGACTGCCTGCGAAGCTGTTCCTGTTCGCTGAGTTCGATTGCCATATCGTGTGTTTTTGATGTATGCTTTTGTATCCGCGCAAAATTAGTGAAAAAAGGACAGAATAGCAACTCTTTTCGCAATCGGCTGTGACGCTATGACCGTAGTTCGGGAAAACAGCGCCCGGTTTTTGTTTATTCTTGTTTTATCGTTATATTTGTTTGTCTAACTAAAATGCGAACTATGAAACAACTCTTTACTCTTTCTCGTAGTGCGTCGGTTCCCCCCCCCTCCTTTCGTGCCTCCTGGGTGCATTCGTGGGATGCCTGCTGCTTTTAGCTTCGTGCGGAGGGGACGACTCTTCGGAAGTGCCGCCGCCGAAAACTGAAGTAACCCTCTCGGTCGCTCCGGCCGACCTGACCTACGATCCGGCTTCACCTTCATCGAATGTCGTCACCGTGACGACAAATGCTTCGTGGAAGGCCGAGTGTCCCGATTCGAAACTCAAGTTCTCGCCTTCCTCCGGTACGGGCAACGCTACGATCGCGTTTACCGATGCGCCTGCGGGGGTGCGCTGCACGCTGACCGTTACGGCCGGCACGGGTGCGGACGCCAAGAAGCAGACTGTCGAAATCTTCCGGGAGGCGGACGTTCCCGTCCAGACGGTTTTCAGTCTCGATTTCGGTAACGGAACGAATGGCGTGTGGGCCGGCAGCAACGACGAATGGAAGACCCAGACCGGCACGGGTGCATCGACCGTAACCTATTCCGTGAACAACGTCCGCATCAACAACGACAACTTCGGTTCGGCCGGCAAATATACCGGAGCTTCGGGAAAAGCCTATGCCAAGATGTTCTACGACGCCTCGACCGATTACTTCACGATTCACGACATCACGCTGCCGGAGGGCGAGCGCAATTATACGCTGACATTCGGGACGATCTTCCCGGCGGCCGACGTTTCGCTGATGGTGAGCGCCGACGGCGCGGTCTGGCGGCCGCTTGCCTACACGGGTGCTTCGGCCTATAACACGTGGGCCAAAGCGACGGTGGGTTTCACGCTCAAACAGGCCGTTGCGAAGTTGTCGATCCGCCTGGCCCCGACGGGCACGGAACGTACCTATGGCCTGAATTTCGACGATATCGTCCTCACGACGGGCGGCGGCGGTCAGGAGGTCGATCCCGTTGCGGGTACGGACCTGCGCTGGGCCGAGCTTCCCTCCAACTTCGAATCCCCGTCGGCCGACCAGTTCGTGCATACGACCTGGACCACGACCGTAACGAGCGGCAGGCGTGTGCGCAACTACACCTATTGCTACGACACGCGGCGCCACAATCCCGTCTGGGTGGCCTACCCGCACCACCGTTGCTATATGGAGGGTTCGGGACGTTCCGACGAACCGTGGGCGGCCGACCCGGCGCTTCCCGAGTCGCAGCAGTCGAAGATTTACGCCTCTTCGACCGGGGACATGTACCAGTATTGGACGGCCGATCTGGTGACAGGCGCTTATGGCAGCGGTTACTGGTCGCGCGGTCACCTCTGCATGTCGCGCGAGCGGCCCGGCAAAGGACTGGAGATCAACATGCAGACCTTCCGCCCGACCAACGTCGCGCCGCAGGCTTCCGAGCCGAGTGCTTTCGGGAAGATCTGGGGCAATATCGAAGAGGCGATTTCGGGCGGTACGATTCCTGCCGACACGCTTTACATCGTGGCGGGATGCTATTACGAGAACGATAATAACTGGAAGGAGAAGGACGCTTCGAACAACGGTGCGCTGAGTTCGCTTTCGAAGGATTGCGTCATGCCGACCCGCCAGTTCAAGATGGCCGTGCGCAAGAAAACGGTACAGGTGGGCAAACCCATTCAGGAATGCACGGCCGATGAACTGGAGACCATCGCCTTCTGGGTCGAGAGCCTGACGAAGAGCACGGCGACGGACAAGTCGCAACTGGATCAGTTTATCGTTCCCATATCGGAGATCGAGACGGCGATGGGGATGAAATTCTTCCCGGGGATTCCCGATGCCGCCAAGAGCAGAAAGGGCACGCTTTCGGCGTGGTACTGATCGAAAAAGAGCTGAACTTTAGGTTCAGCTCTTTTTTTTACAGGATAATTTCCGGTAGGCCCGGGAGGCGGCCCAGCCCAGCGCGATGCCGACTGCCGTTCCCCACACGAGGTCCATCGGGAAGTGCTTTCCCAGGTAGATGCGCGAGTAGCAGATCAGCAGCGTGGCGAAGACCATCAGCCAGGTAAACCACTTGCGGCGGATGACCGAGGCCGACAGTACGGCGAGCGTGACGATGACGGCGGCGTGGGCCGAGACGGTTCCGTAGCGGCCGCTGACAGCTTCGATGGGGACGTGCACCGTCCAGTCGTGGGCGATGCCGGCTGCGGCGAGCGAGTCGGGCGTCAGCCAGCGCAGTTTGCGCAGCGAATCGGGTGCGATGTCGAGTCCTTCGAGCGCCGGGGTGAACATCGGCCGCCAGCGCGGCTCGAAGTCGGGCATCAGTCCGCCCAGCAGGCCGTTGTGCTTGAAGATGCCTGAAACCATGTCCGAAAGGGCCAGTGCGGCGATCATCAGCAGGGTGAATATTACTACGTTGCGCAGTCCGCCCCGGCGCCATACGAGCCAGAGGATCAGCGCATACAGCGGAAGCCACATCGTCGTGCCGGAGATGATCAGCATCAGGCGGTCCACGGCGGGGCCTCCGTCGAAATTCAGTGCGAGAAAGAGTTGATGGTCAAAGTCGTACATCGTTCAGCTAAAATTGGAAGTAGATGAAGGGCTGTATGTCGCTGGATTTGATCTGCATAACGCACCAAATCATGGCCGCGGCCATCACGACCTGCAAGACCAGCGGTGCATGGACCACGATGCGCCGGGCGACGGCGTCGACCGTAGCCGGCAGCAGATGGAGGACGTAACCCGCGGCGATCAGCGCGAAAGCGGCGGCATACCCCGTCACGACCTGCGGAATCATCGCAGCGTTGAAGTTGTAGAATATCTGGTGCAGCATCAGCGAAACGGTCTGCATAGACTCGGCGCGGAACATCAGCCAGCCCAGGCAAACGATGTTGAACGTCACGACGATGCCTGCTATGCGGCTCCACCAGTGCATCTGGGCCCCGGTGGCTTTGGCGCCCGGGACGACTGCCATCCAGAGTTTATGCAGTGCGAGGGCTACGCCGTGCAGGCCGCCCCAGAGGATGAAGCGCACCGCTGCGCCGTGCCACAGTCCGCCCAGCAGCATCGTAAGGAGCAGGTTGCCGTAGGTGCGGATGCGGCCCTTGCGGTTGCCGCCCAATGAGATGTAAAGGTAATCGCGCAGCCACGTCGAGAGCGAGATGTGCCACCGCCGCCAGAACTCGGTGATCGTCGCCGACTTGTAGGGTGCGTCGAAGTTCTTCGGGAAGCGGAATCCCAGCAGCAGGGCGATGCCGATGGCCATGTCGGAGTAGCCCGAGAAGTCGCAGTAGATTTGCAGCGCATAGCCGTAAATGCCCATCAGGCACTCGAATCCCGAGTAGAGGAGCGGTTCGTCGAAGATGCGGTCGACGAAGTTGAGCGAAATATAGTCCGAGATGATCGCCTTTTTGAACAATCCCGTGAGGATCAGGAAAACGCCCGTTCCGAACATCTCTTTCGTGACGACGATCGGGTTTTGTCGGATTTGCGGGATGAAGTCGCGGGCGCGGACGATCGGGCCGGCGACGAGCTGCGGAAAGAACGACAGGTAAAAGAGATAGTCGAGCCAGTTGGACAAAGGCTTCAACTGACCGCGGTAAATGTCGATGGTATAGCTCATCGACTGGAAAACGAAGAACGAGATGCCGACCGGGAGGAAGATGTTCTGGAACTGGAGAAAGCCCTGTCCGAACAGTTGGTTGGAGATGTCGATGAGGAAGTTCGTGTATTTGAAGTATCCCAGCATGCCGAGGTTCACGGCTACGCTCAGCACCACCAGCCAGCGTTTCGTCCACTTGAGGCGTGCCCGATAGATGCCTTGGGCGATCAGGAAATCGCTCACCGCGGCGAAGACGAGCAGCAGGAAATAGACTCCGCTCGACTTGTAATAGAAGTAGAGTGAAAAGAGGATGACGTAGACGATACGGGCCATCGGCGCGCGGCGGAATACGCTGTATATAAGCAAAAAACCTGCAAAGAGGAACAGGAACAGCCCGCTGCTGAAAATCAGCGGCGACGAGGCATCGTAGGCAAACAACGCCTGGAGCTTGTCTGTGATTCCGTCCGTCGCAGGAAAGGTCATTGCAGAGGCGAATTAAGGAGTTCGGGGGCCGAGGCCGGGAGAATGCGGCGGTCGACGGCGGCTTTGCGTACCGAGTCGAGAACGGCCTGTTCCGTGCGGCGGCGTTGTTCGGCGATCTGCTGTTCGGTGTAAACCTCGCAGACCCCGGCGTTGATGGCGTCGAACAGGGCCCACGCCACGCGGCGGCCGCCCGCGTAGTTGATATGGGTGTAGTCCTTGCCCGCCCAGCCGTTCTTGACGAACTGTTCCATGCCGCCCAAAGCGCTCATCGCGTCGCACGTGGGCCAGAAGGCTGCGCCTGTGTTCCGGGCCGCGCCGCGCTGGTAGTCGAGCATGTGGGGGATGGCGTCCATCGGTTCGAATCCGGCGTCGGTCTTCACCGAGCGGTCACTGACGCCCAGCACAAGCACCGCGGCGCCCGGGAAGCACTGGCGGACGTAGGCGATCATCTTCTCGATCTGTGCGGCGTAGTTGGTGTAGTTCGTTACGCCCGACTGCATGATGTTGAGCCCGTACTGGAGGATCACCAGGTCGTAGCCCAGCATGGCGTTGATTTGGGCGTTGACCGACGGATTGGTCCAGAACATCGCCTGGCCGTTGTTGCTGCGCACCGAATAGTTGTCGACGACGACACCGCCGTCTTCGAAGATCGCACCGTAGCCGACGAAGTCCTCTGTGCCGGAAATCACCTTGAAGGCGAGCGAGCGGATATGCGGGGCCGAGACCCTGATCTGACGCACGGCGGCGTTGCCCGGGATATCGAACTCGCGGCTCTCGCCGTCGTTGAGCGTCACCTCGACGCGGCTGTCGTTGGGCGAGAGGAAGAGGATGCGTGCCGTGGTGCACGAGTCGAGCCGTTTGCGGTAGTCGGTGCTTTCCCAACGGGTCGAGGCTCCGGCGGCGGGCTGGCAGACCCAGCCCGAGACGTAGAAGTTTTCGCGCAGGCGTTCGGGAGCCGCTTTGCGCTGCATGATGTTGTAGGCCGTCCAGCCTTTCGACTGGGTTTTGACGGTGCGGCGGAAAGCCGTCAGGGGCGAGGCCATCGGGGCGAATCCCGTACCGCCGCCCGAGAAGGCTGTCTGGAGCCGTTCGCGCAGGTCGGCGGTGAGGATGTCTCCTTCGACGAACGAGTCGCCCAGGAACGCGATGCGCACGGGGCGCACGGCGTTGAGCAGCGTGTCGCAGAAGGCCCTGATGCGTCCGCTGTCGCTGAAGTCTTCGATGGGGACCGGCGTAGGGACGAAACGCGCCGAGTCGGGGATGATACGTTCGCGGCGGACCGTATCCTGCGCCAGGAGCCACTCGTAGGTGGTCTGCACTTCGTGCGGGGTGGTGTCGGCCTCGATCCGTTCGGCAACGGCCGCCATGTCGATGCGGAACTCCTCCTCGTCGAAGAGCGCCGGTTCCGAAGCGGGTTCGGAGACGGCGGTATCGTCGAACGCGAGGATGTCCGAGAGGATGTTGGCACGGCGGAGTTTCACGCTCCCGACGCTCTGCGGGGGTATGAAACTTACGGCCACAAGCACTGCGACGAGTGCCACGGCCGCCAGCCAACTGTGGTGGGTGCAGTCTTTTTCGGGGTTGTTCATCGGTTTAGTCGCGCCGTCCGAGGATCAGGAAGACGTAGTAGAGTACCGAAGCGATGGCGCTGAGCGCCGCCACGAGGTAGGTGCGGGCCGCCCACGAAAGGGCTTCCTTGGCTTGGGCGAGCTGTGCGCCCTGCATCGTATGGCTGGTCTGGAGCCACTCCACGGCGCGGGCCGAGGCGTTGTATTCGACGGGCAGCGTGACGATCGAGAAGACGGCCGACATGCCGATCATGGCCACGCCGATCCAGCACAGCAGTTCGTTCTGCGTCGAGGCGAGGATGATGAGTCCCAGGATGATGATCCATGTGGCGGCCGACGACGCGAACTGCACGACGGGAACCAGTTGCGAACGGAGCGTCAGCGGGGCGTAACCGCGGGCGTGCTGCACGGCGTGGCCGCACTCGTGGGCCGCAACGGCCGCTGCGGCGACGCTCGACGACGAGTAGACCGAATCGCTCAGGTTGACGGTCATCGTCTGCGGGTTGAAATGGTCGGTGAGGTGTCCGCCCACGTGCGTTACCTTCACATTGTGGATGTTGTTGTCGCGCAGCATCTTCTCGGCGACTTCGGCGCCGGTCAGCCCGCCGGGGAACTGCACTTTCGAGTACTTCTTGAATACCGATTGCAGGCGCGCCTGCACGATGAATCCGATGACGCCGATGGCGATGATCAGGATGAACATGCCCATCGTTGCGGCCGAATAGCCGGCGCCGGCGCTCTCCTGGGTGTAATAGCCTGCCTGGAGCAGGGTGATGAGGGGTTGTACCATAGTTGTATGTGTCTTTTTTGTTCTTTTAATTTAAATCACGGGCGAAAGCGTTTGCCGCTTTCGGCACACAGGCCCCTGCCTGCGGCGGAATCCGGTTGGAAATCGACGCACTATTTCCTATACGTGTAGTGAGCGCCCGCCTGCTGCGAGGGCATCAGTACCATATCATTAACGTTCATGCGGGCGGGTAATTGTGCCGCCCATGCAATTGCTTCCGCAATATCCTCGCCGGTGAGGGGTTCGACGCCCTTGTAAACCGCATCGGCGCGCGCCCGGTCGCCGTGGAACCGCACTTCGGAAAATTCGGTTTCGACCATGCCCGGGCGGATCTCCGTCACCTTGATGCCGGCTGAAAGCAGGTCGGCGCGCATCGACTGCGAGATGGCGTGCACGGCGTGCTTCGAAGCACAGTAGACCGCACCGTTCTCGTACGGCTCCGTGCCGGCGATCGAACCGATGTTGAAGATATGTCCCCGGCCCGCGGCGACCATTTTGGGAGCGACGACGCGCGTGACGTAGAGGAGGCCCTTGACGTTGGTGTCGATCATGGCGTCCCAGTCGCGCGTGTCGCCCCGGTCGATGTGTTCCAGTCCGGCGGCGAGGCCTGCGTTGTTGACCAGCAGGTCGATGCGTTCGAGCGGAGAGAGGTTGCGGCGCACCTCCTCTTCGGAGCGTACGTCGAACACGAGTGTCGTACAGCGGCCGCCTGCCGCCTCGATTTCAGCCCGTAATGTCGCGAGCCGGTCGGCGCGGCGGCCCGTGGCGGTGATGTCGTAACCCTCCTTGGCCAGCCGGAGCGCCGTGGCGCGTCCGATGCCCGAAGTGGCTCCTGTTATCAATGCCTGTTTTTGCATATAAACCTTTTATTTGCTGCAAAGATATGAAAAAGTCGAATGGCTTGCAAGACAGAATCACGTATGGTTCCGTAAAACCTTCCGACTGATAAAAAGTGCCGTTACGACACCAAAAATACGAAATTTATATGTTACTTTGTACAAATTTTCGATAAAATAGCGCAGCCGTGAATCTCGCCTTTTTCATTGCCCGCCGCATGGCGAAACCTACCCCCGGGAACAAGCCCGGGGTGATGGAGCGTATAGCCGTGGTGTCGGTGGCGTTGGGGATGGCGGTGATGATCCTTGCGATGGCCGTTATTATGGGTTTCAAACGCGAGGTGGCGCGCAAGATGACGGGTTTTGCGGCCCATGTTTCGGTGACCGACGTGCGGGGCGTCAATGCCCTCGATGCGCAGCCGGTGCATCGCAGCGCGCATGTCGAGGACCTGATCCGCGCGACCGACGGGTTTGTGGCGATGGCCCCTTACGCCGTGAAGGGCGGCATCGTCCGCACGGCGGACGCCGTAGGCGAGGTGATGCTCAAAGGCGTCGAGGCGGATTACGACTGGTCGTATTTCCGGGAATGGCTCGTCGAAGGAGAGTTGCCCCGCGTGGGCGATTCGGTCCGCACGAAGGACATCCTGCTGTCGCGCTCGCTGGCTGACGAATTGCAGCTCGGCGTGGGCGACAAGGTCGAGATGCTGTTCGTCGAACCGGGCGAGATGCCCCGCCGCGACCGGTTCAAGGTGGCGGGCGTCTATGCGTCGGGAATGGAGGAGATGGACGGCGTCGTGGTCGTTACGGACATCCGCAACGTGCAGCGGCTCTCGGAGTGGGGGCCGGACGAAATTTCGGGTTACGAGATCCTGACGAGCGACCTGGCCGATGCCGACACGTTCGCCCGGACGCTGGGCCGGACGTTGTTGTACGATGATTCCGACGATTCCGGGAACCTCGCCGTGACGAGCGTGAGGGAGCGCTATGCCAATATTTTCGACTGGCTGAAGGCGCACGATGTGAATGCCGCGGTGATCATCGTGATCATGCTGGTCGTGGCCTTTTTCAACATGACCTCGGCGCTGCTGATCCTCGTGCTGGAGCGGACGCGGATGATCGGCCTGCTGAAGGCTCTCGGGATGCGCAACGGTGAACTGCGGCGCATTTTCCTCTGGCGGGCGGCGCTGGTAACCCTGCGCGGACTGGCATGGGGCAATGCCGTCGGGCTGTCGTTGTGCCTCGTGCAGAAGTGGACGCATGTAGTGAAACTCAGTTCGGAAGGTTACCTGCTCTCGGAAGTGCCCGTGGCGCTGGGATGGGGCTGGTGGCTGGTTCTCAATGCGGGGTTCGTCGCGGCGATTGTGGCCCTGCTGGTGATCCCGACGGCCGTCGTCTCCACGGTGAAACCGGAAGAAACGATAAGATACGAATGAAACCATACAATAATACAGACCGGACCAAGAAAGAAGAGGTGCGCGAGATGTTCGACAACATCGCGCCGAAATACGACCTGCTGAACCATACGCTTTCGATGAGCATCGACCGTGTGTGGCGCCGCCGCGTGGTAAACGAGGTGCGCCGCACGAAGCCTCGCCGCATCCTGGACGTGGCGACCGGAACGGGCGACCTGGCGATCGCTATGGCCCGCCGCATCCGCGACGTGCAGGTGCTCGGAGTGGATCTTTCGGAGCAGATGCTCGCCGTGGCGCACCGCAAGGTCGAAGCCCGGGGGCTGGACAACCGCATCGTCCTCGACCGCGGCGACGCCGAGCACCTTGCCGTGGCCGACGCGTCGGTCGATGTGGCGACGGTGGCCTTCGGGGTGCGCAACTTCGGGGACCTCGCAGCCGGGCTGCGCGAGCTGGCCCGCACAATAAAACCGGGGGGTAAAGTCGTTATCCTGGAGTTCTCGCGGCCCCGCAACCGGGCGTTCCGGGCGCTGTACGAATTTTATTCCTACAAAATCCTGCCCCGCATCGGCGGACTGGTGTCGCGCGACAAGCAGGCTTACGAGTATCTTCCGGCTTCGGTCGGGGAGTTTCCGGCCCCGGAGGCCTTCCTGGAGATGATGGCCCAAGCGGGATTCGGCAAGTGCCGGGCCCGGAGCCAGAGTTTCGGCATTGCGCAAATATATATAGGTGAAAAATGAAACGATATTTAATATACGTATTGCTGTTGGCGGTGGTGGTGTCGATGTCCTCGTGCCGCCGCGCTGTCGAGAAAGCCCAGCGCAACATCCGCTTCGAGGGGATCGAGAAGGTCGAACGCCAGGGACTGACGGGCGCCGAGGTCGTTGTGAGGGTGATGAACAACACGGGTTACAAACTGGTGCTCGATTCGGCGGAGATTGGGATTTACTACGCCGACGGCCGCGTGGGTTCGGTCGTGCTGCGTGAGGCGGTCGAAGTGCCGCGCCGGACGACGGACAGTTTCCGGACCCTGTGGCGGCTGAAGATTTCCGACCCGCTGGCGGTCTATGTCCTGGCGAAGAAAGTGCAGTCGGGCGACTTGTCACAGGTTGCGGTGTCGTATGCCGTAGAGGGGCGCGGAGGCCCGGCTCCCGTGAAAATTTCGCGTGAGAGGATGCCGTTGTCGGAATTTTTGAATACCTTTGGCCTTACGATTCAGGATGTTAAAAACTATTTGAAATGATGCGCAGATTGTTGTTTCTTACGCTAACCCTCCTGTGCGCGGCCGTTTGTGCGCACGCGCAGTCGCTCGATGCTTTCAAACAGCGTCTGGCGGAACCCGCGCCCGGAGCGACCCTTTTCGGCCGGGCGCAGGTGCATGTTACCGAGCACGGCGATGCCGCACGTGCCGTGGCCGATGCTGCGCATGCCGGGCAGCGCCTCTACTTCGAGGGTTATCACCGGGTCTGTGTCTTCTCGGACAACGGGCCTTCGGCGCGCGACGGGGCTTTTGCGGCCAAGGCGCTTTTCGAGGAGACCTATCCCGACGTGAAAGTTTACGTGGATTATGAAATTCCCTATTTCATCGTTTCGGCGGGCAACTGCCTGACCAAGGAGGAGGCTATCATGCTCAAAGGCCGTGTGTCGGCGACATTCCCGAAAGCCTTCCTGAAGCAGTTGAAGAAGGAAAAGTCCCCGATTTCCAACCTTTTAGACTAATAAAAATCCGTTTTTGAAAAATATTTCATTTTTCTTTGCTTTTTTCGGGCGAATATCTAACTTTGCTGCGTTAATAGAATAACTCATAATTAAAGATTTAACGCTATGAAAAAGATTTTCTCTTTTGTCGTTGTTCTGGCTGCCGTCGCTATGGTAAGCTGCTGTGGTAATTCGAACAAGAAGGCTGCCGAAGGCGCTGCTGCTGCCCAGGCAACCGCTACCGAGGCTGCTGCCTGCGCCGGCTGCACTGAGAAGTGCGATTCGACGGCTGCTTGCTGCGCTGAGAAGGCTGATTCGACCGCTGCCTGCGCTGAGAAGACCGCTTGCTGCGAGAAGGCCGAGGCCAACAAGTAATCGAGGTTAGGATTGAGAGTGAGGGAGATTCTTAGGAATCCCCCTTTTTTGTTGCCGTGCGGTCGGACCGTGCGTTTTTTTCGTTCGGTGCGAAATGTGCACCGGGAACGGGAAAAATGTTTAATTTTGTGGTAAAACCTGTAATTATGAAAGTATTGCTTATCAACGGAAGCCCCCATCGGGAGGGGAATACGTTTATCGCATTGTCCGAAGTGGCCCGTACACTCGAATCGGAGGGTGTCGCCGCCGAGATCGTTTCCATCGGGACCAAAGCCGTGCAGGGGTGCATCGCCTGCGGGAAGTGTGCCGAACTGGGACGTTGCGTCTTCAACGACGCGCTTTATAACGAAGTTCGTGAGAAACTCGCCGGGGCGGATGCCGTGGTGGTCGGCTCGCCGGTTTACTACGCCGGGCCGAACGGATCGCTGTGCGCCCTGCTCGACCGCGTGTTCTACTCCTGCGGACCGCTGCTGGCCTACAAGCCCGCAGCAGCGGTGGCCGTATGCCGCCGGGGCGGAGCGAGCGCGACGTTTGACCGGCTGAACAAGTATTTCACGATTTCGAACATGCCTGTCGTATCGTCGCAGTATTGGAACAGCGTGCACGGACGGCTGCCGGGCGAGGCGGCGCAGGATGGCGAAGGATTGCAGACGATGCGCGTCCTGGCCCGCAACATGGCGCGGATGCTCCGGGGCGGGCCTCGGGCTTCGGAAGATCGTCCCGAATCGGAAGAGCGGATCGTGACGAGTTTTATCAGGTAGGAAAGGGGCGCGGCGAGGGAGTTCTTCGCTTCGTTCCGCGTTGCCGCTCGTCGATCCCCGATCCGGCCGGAGGTGTCCGTAAATGGGAAAAAACAAAAAGGTTGCAACGATTGTTGCAACCTTTTCCTTTGCATTTCCGTGTTGCGGAAAGAAGGGGATTCGAACCCCTGAAACCCTTTAGGGGTTTACTCGCTTTCCAGGCGGGCCAGTTCAACCACTCCTGCATCTTTCCGAAAGGCGCTCCAAAAGTACGCAATATTTCCCGATTCTGCAAATTGAGACCCTTTTTTTCTGTCGCGGGGCTGTTTGCAGGGGCGTCTGGCGTTGGGTGCGGTTGATGGCAGGAGTGGTGTCGGGGCTGCCCGGATCAGTCGATGTGGATTTTACGGTTGGGGTTCTTTTTCGCCCTTTCGCGTACGACGGCGAGCAGTTCCTCGACGATTTCTACCGGAGTCCACGAGGCGTTCGGCTTGCGGGCGTGGAGGTGATCGCAGGTGATCCGCAGGTCGTCGAGCAGCCCGAGGGCCGTTACGATGAACGAAGGCAGTTTCAGATCGGAGAGGTCGTATTTCTCCTTGTTGAGGTAACCCAGGAAGGTGTCGTAGGTCGTGCCGAGCAGATACCTGCCGAAGCTCTCGAAGACCCGCTTGAGGTTACGGCTGGAGTTTTCGTTCTCGAAATAGAACGATTTGAGGATTCGCGCAATCAGGATGCGCCATTTCAGGTGTTCGGGTACGTACATGGTGTAATAATTTGAATTGGTTGATATACAGCCAACAAAAACTACCACAGGTTCGCTGAAACGGCGATGACGGAGGTTTGGATCTATTGATAAGCAATATTTGCGAGGCATGCGATGTTTCGGGAAGAGTTGTAGTCATCGTTGGCTTTTTGTCCCTCATAGAGAGTGGATTAAAACAAAAGTGCAGATTAGAATTTGCACGGGCAACTACAACCCTAATCCTTAAGGTTAAATTTACTAATAAGTTATTTAATTACATAAATCAAAAATTTGTATTGTTCGGGGGGGGGGGGGGAGAAGTTGTTTGGGAGATGGAATCAATATGATATATACCGGGACAGGGGTGGCCGCTATTGCCGGGGTCTGTCGAAATTCGGGGCGGGGCGGTTTATCCGGTGTGGAACTGAAAAACGCCCGGTTTTACAATTCGTAAAACCGGGCGTTTAATCTGCGGAGGGGAGGGGGTAGACCCGCGGCAAGAGGATGGAGAGCAGTTGTATGAGTTCCTGTTTTTTTATGGGTTTAGTCATAAAGTAACTGCATCCCGCAGTCAGCGCATTGTCCTTGTCGTAGTCGTAGTCGGTTTCGAATGAGGCATCCTGTCCCTTTTTCAGTGGCGTCTTGTCTTCGCCTCCGATGTTCGGGTCATCGAAAATATGGATGTCGAGGACCTCCTCGAACGTCGTGCCGAATATTGAGGAATGTACTCAGGGATCAGCGTGAGGAAATCGTTTTGCATGTGTGGTGGAACCGGATTGGGTTTAAATGTACAGAGACGCAATATAAGGCTACAAATGTAGACGAATTTCCGGGATTCCATACATGCCGGGCAAAACATTTTTACAGAAGCCGGCCCGGCCTGCTGTGCCTGAGAACGGGTTTCGGCCCTCGGGTGCGAGGGCGGTTCGGGCTGAAAACAGGTCCGGGAAATCAGAACGGGTAGCCGATGGCGAGGTGGAACCCGAGCCCGTCTTTGAAACTGGAGATGTTGTAGTAGCCTTTCTTGTCGGGATTGGGATAGGGTGTGTGCAGTCCGATGCCGAGGTCGGCGCGGATGACCAGGTAACTGATGTCGTAGCGCAGTCCGAAACCCGTTCCGAGTGCGATTTCGTCGAGCAGCCCTTTCCACTTCAGTTCGGCGCCGGGACGCTTGGGGTCGCTTTTCAACAGCCAGATGTTGCCCGCGTCGAGGAATACGGCGCCGTTGAGCCGTCCCATGATGCCGAAACGGTATTCGACGTTGGCCTCCAGCTTGAAGTCGCCCGTCTGGTCGAGGTAGCCGTTGCGGTCGTCGGCGGGCGGACGGTAACTGCCCGGTCCCAGCGACCGGATGGTGAAGGCCCGGATGCTGTTGGCGCCGCCGATGTAGAACTGTTCGCTGTAGGGCATCACTTCGGAGTTGCCGTAGGCGTAGCCCACGCCGACGAGAAAACGTGTCGCCAGCCAGTTGTTCCGGCGTCCGAGGCGGTGGTAGAACTTCACTTCGCTGACCTCCTTGACGAACTGCGAGAAGCGGTTGCCGAAGAGGGTTTGCGGCTGCCGCTGGCCGAAGGCCCGCAGGATGCCCGAAAGGAGGTTGCCCGCCGAGGTGACGCTGTTCTGCCAGTAGAAACGGCGGTTGCCCGTGGCGCCGTAGGTTTTGTCGAAGGTGTAGGTGTAGTTGATCGAGGGCACGAACTGGTTGCGGAAACTCATGGCGATGGCCGGGTTCTCATCCATCGTCTTGTCGAACGCCTCGGTCGTATGCAGGAGTTTATTATAGGTGAGCTTGAATACGGTCAGCGAATGGTGGCTGTAAGGCGAGGTCTGGAAGTTATAGCCCGCCGAACCGCTGAATGCGATCAGCCGGAAGAAACTGGGACGGTTCATCAGGTCGACGCCCAGTTGGAAAGTCGTTCCGGCGGGGTATTTCAGCCGCCGCGTCATGCTTCGGGGGAGCAGCAGCCTCGGGATGCTGAGGTTTGCATTCAGGCCCAGTTCGTAGGAGTTGAGCCGCGAAGATTGTCCGCCGGAGTTTTTGTTGCCGGTCTGCCATTCGTACGAGCCGTTGAGTTTCACGGCCAGGACCTCGCCGCCGCGGAACAGGTTGTTGTTGCTGACCCGGAAGGTGATGCCCGGGCCGATGAAGCTGTTCGACTTGGAGGTTACGTCGGTCTCCAGGGCCGCTTCCAGCGGGTAGTCGAACTGGGCGTCGATCGCCAAGTCGAGCGTATCGGCGCCGCGCAGCGAATCGAGCGGCGTGACGCTCAGGTTGACCGAGCGGAAGACGCCCAGTTTGTTGAGTTCGGTCTGCGTCTGGTTCTGGGCGTCTACGGTGAAGAGTTGTCCGGGTTCGAGCGTGAGGGCCCGGGAGAGGATTTTGGGGCGGATTTTCAGCGGTTTCTGGGCGATAACCGTTGCATTTTTCAGGCGCAGCGTGTCTGCCGGTCCGGGCTTGATGTTGGTCAGCCGGACCGTGACACTGCCCACCCGGTAGGGTTTGAGCGCCACGGGCGGGAGGTTGGATTTGAGGTTCAGGCGCAGGGCGACCCGCCGCCCTCCGCCGGTCGTGTCGGCCAGGTATTCCATGTATTCGGGGCGGAAATAGTAGTAGCCCCGGTTGCGGAGCAACTGGGAGATGCGCCTGCGTTCGAGCGTGAGGCTGTCGAGGTTGTACTGCGCCCCCGTGCGCAGCAGGGAGGTGGCGTAAAGGCTGTCGATCAGGTGGCGCATGCCGCCGTCGACTTCGGGGTAGGAGATGGACGAATAGTGCCACGCGGGGGCGATGTCGAGTGTATAGTACACTTTGGCTTTGCGGCCCTGCTTGCGGTAGAGCAGCGAATCTGCGGCCCGGGAGCCGAAATAGCCGTAGTTTTCGAGGACCTGCTCGGCGACCTTGGTCCTCAGTTGCGGCTGGACCTTGGAGATCAGCACCGGCTGCTTGGCCAACCGTTTGTAGAACCAGTACTTGAACCCTTTCTCCCTGGGTGTATAGAGGTAGTTGTAGGCCCACAGCCCGATAGGCAGCGGGGTGCGGATGTAGGGGCTGTAAAGCGGGTTGTTGGGGGCGACGGAGAGGGGTTCTTTCACGGCGGATTCGGCTGCTGCGGTGAGCACGACGCCCGAGTCGGGCTCGATGCGGATTTTCTTCACGCCGGTATACAACACTTCGTCCGCTCCAAGCCGCCGGGTCGTGGAGCAGGCCGCCGCGAACAGCACGGCGCAAATGAACAGGCCGATATTTCGAATGTGCTGCGGACTCATTTTTTCGTTTTTTTGGTTTTGGGCCGCGTCGGCTTGAACAGGTCGCCCAGCCGCGAGAGCTTCTTGCGGATGACGAAACCCACGCCCGTCTCGGTGATCTCGCCTTCGAGGATGCTCTCGTAGCCCGTATGGCGGAACACCTTCAGGTACATGTTGTCGCGTTTGGTGAGCATGTATTCCAGCGAAATGTCGTCGATCAGGTTCTCTTTGAGGTTTTGCGACGGATCGGCGTCGGTGCTGAACTTGCCGCCGATAACTGCGCGCACGCGGTTGCTGAAGAGGTTCTTCGAGAGCCGGTAGGAGTAGTCGGTGCGCTGGCCGTTGGGGTCGTCCTGCCCGTAAGAGTCGATGCCGAAGCTGAGGTCGACGCCCTTGAGGTTGTTCTGCGCCCATTGGTTCAGTTCTTTCTGGATGAACGAGTTGAGCGGATTTTCGGAACTTACCTTGGCGGTCGTTCCGGGGCCGGTGTAGGTATTGTATATCAAAAGGTTCATCGCCTGGTTGGCGCGCTGCTCAGCGGTGAGCGAGTTGAGCTGGTTCTGCATGGTGAGGTCCTCGGGAGCGGCGAGCCCGAAACTTACTTCGAGATCGTTGAGCGAATTGCGGATGTTGATCGAGATGTCGAAGTTGACCGGGCGGTTGTCCTGCCCGTCGGAGGAGACGTTGGCCCGGACAGTCTCGACGGCCGTGATGTTGAACGCCGGGTCGGCGATGTTGCCGATCCATTCGACGTAACTGTCCGGTGTGATCTTGAAGATTTTCTGCGAGATGACGGGCGGGTTGTAGCGTACGGTTCCGCCCGAGAGCACGTATTTCCCCGAAAGGCGCACGTCGCCCAGCGGATTCATCGTGTAGGTCAGGTTGCCGCCGCCCTTGAGGTCGATGCGGTTGTTGCCGTCGGCGGAGAGATCGACGGCGGCCTGCACGTCGTTGTTGATGTCGACGTTGACCTGTACGTCCATGCCTCCGATCCGGACTTCCCGGGGAGCTTCGTCCGGAATCTGGGTGTCCAGGTCGCTGAACGAGACGAATGTCACGATGTTCTGCGGGCGCTCCTTCACGTCCATCGGAGAGTCCTGCATGACGTAGTTGATGTCCGTGCCGCCCAGCAGGGCGACGTTGCCGCGGACGACGAGTTCGTCCAGCGGTCCTTTGGCCGTCGCGTCGAGGTCGAGGTAGGCCTTGCCGTAGACCGCCGTGCCGGCTTTGCGGGCCACGTTGACGACCTGGAAATCCGAGGCCCGCAGTGCGAGATCGGCAGTCATGCGGCTGAAGTCGGAGAGGTCGGCCTCGCCGTCGATCGTCAGCGCTTTCTTGTTCGGGGCGTAGAGGGCGTAATCGCTGAACAGGATACGGCTGCCGGCGATGCGGATGGTGTCGGGCGAGAGGCGGAACGACGTGCCGATCATCGGGACGCGGATGTCGGTCTGTGCGAACCGTACCCCTCCGTCGAGTTTGGGCCGGTCCGGCGTGCCGCCTGCATGGATTTTCGCCTGCAGGCTGCCCGAAAGGCGGAGCAGGTCGGCAGGCAGGAAAACGTTGGCCTGTTGCAGCGGGAAGCCCGGGACGGTCACCGTGAGGTCGAGCGGGCTTTCGCGCCCGGTGCGGTAGTCTCCCCGGACGGAGAGCACCTCGTCGCCGTCGAGCGTCAGGCGTGCGTCGGCGAGATGTCCCTGGTCCTGTTTGTAGAAAAGCCCGAGGTCGACGTTGCCGAAACGTTGTTTGTCGTAGGTCAGTTCCGCCACCGAGAGGCCGCCCCGGAGCGAGAGGCTGTCGGTTGCCAGGTCCAGGGCGATGTTCGCCCCCAGCACACCGTCTACGGGCGGGGCCGAGGGGAACAACCCCAGGGCCGAACCGATGTTCAGTCCGGCGATGTCGAGCCGGATATCATCGGCCGATCCGTCGCCCGGAGTCGTATGGAGCGCGACCCGCTGGTCGCCGTGGGTGAGGTCGAGATCGGCTTCCAGGCGTTTGTCGAACCGGTAGACGAGGTAGTTGCCGGGATTGACGCTCCACGGTTCGAATCCGAACAAGGGATTTAAGGGCGTCATGCCGGCCCGGACGAGGCTGTCGTTCCACGCTACGTCGAATCCGAAGCGGAAGCCTTCCCGCCCGGCCCGGTTTTGCTGGTAAAGGTTGACCTGCCCTGTATTTTGCACGATGTGTCCGTACAGCCCCGCGACGGCTATGTTGTCGAGGTTTCCGGGAGCGTTCGCCAGCCGAAGGGCGTATTTCAGCCGGTTGCCCTGTTGGAAAATGCCGGCTGTCACGGTGTCGAGGACGACGCTTCCGTAGGCCAGCTGTTCGGTGCGCATATGGACCGACACGGGCAGCGAGTCGCAGTTGTCCCCCTCGACGGCGAGTTTGCCGAAGGAGATGTTGCGGGCTCTGAGGAAACTGTTCAGGATGTTGTCGCGCCCCGCAGCGATTCGCAGCCGGAAATCGGGCAGTGCGGGTTTCAGTTGCTCCATGTCGACGCTCTGGGCGCTGATTTGCTGCGCCAGCACCCCGGCGCTCCGGCTCAGGGCCGCGATCAGCGAGTCGAGGGGGTCGGGGGAGGTAAACGTCAGTGCAAGGTCGCCGGAGGATGCTTCGGCTCGGGTCGAGACAGTGTCGGTACGGAACGCGACGCTCGTCGGACGGATGTGGTCCGTGCGGTATTTGTTCCGGATTTCGAGGCTGTCGAAGGCGATGCGGGCGGCGTAATTGCCTTTTCCGGCGGCGGATGCGTCGGCTTTCAGCGCAAACGATCCGCCGATGGGCTCGGGGGTGAAGCCCAGTGCGGCCAGGTCGAAGCTGAAGACGTTGCCCGAAAGGTCGATGTGCTGTTGCTGCGGGGTCAGCGTTCCGGAAACGAGCAGTAACAGCCGGAGGGCCTCGTCGCGGTCGGAGAGCCGTCCGGTGAAGCGCTGGCTGTCGAGTGCGGCATCCAGTTCGATGCCTCCGAAATCGTGTCCGCGGTACTCCGCGCGGTCGATCTGGGTCCGGAGACTCGCCCGGGTTCGGGACTGGAATGGGTCGAACCCTGCGCCGCGGGCCTGCACGGACAAGTCGAGGATGCCCAGCGAATCGGCCGGGAGAAACCGGTTGAGCGGGAGGCTGTCACACCGCAGTTCGGCGTCGTAGGTTTGCTTGCGGGGGTCGAGGCGTCCTTTCAGGGCCAGTTCGCCGCCGTCGGCCGAGAGTGTCGATGCGACCGAGAATGCACCCTTGTCTGCTCCCGCCGATCCGCGGAGCCGGATTTGTCGGGGGATTGCCACACGGCGGCGCAAGGCCGAGTCGGGCAGCAATGCCTTCAGGAACGAGAGGTCCGTGAAATTTCCCTCGAAACGGGCCGAGGCTTCCATCCGGTCGGGGTCGAGCGCGTTCTTTGCCGCTCCGTCCGCCCGCAGGGCGATATGTCCGGGCGACGAAACGTCGAGTTGTGTTTTGGCAATGTCGGCCAGCGTCCCTGTCGCGGTGAAGGTCATCCGGACGACCCGGTCGTTGAGCACGGGCGGGATTGCCGCCGGAAAGAGGAGTTTTACGTCTTTCGTATTCAGGTCGGCCGAAAGGCTGGCGTCGAGCGGTGAATCCGGCTCCATTTTCAGGATGCCGGGTCCGGCGGAGAGGTCGGCCCGGATTCGGGAAAGGTCGGTTTGCAGGTCGACGCCGGAGAGGGAGATGCCCGCAGCGTTCATGCCGATGCTTCCGGTCAGGTCGCGGACCGAGAGCCCGCAGCGTTCGGTGAAGGCCATCCGGCGGATCCGTAGGGCGATGTCCGCACCCCGGTTGTAAACCGAATCGACGGTGAGGTCGAGCGGTGTGACGGCGATGAACGCCGGGTCGAATCCGGCGGCGGGACGGTGGTGCAGTCGGCCGTATTCGGCGCTGTTGCCGGTCAGGGCAATGCTGCCGACCCGGACGGTCCACGGCATGGATGGTGCTGCGGACTCCGGAGCCGTTGTCTCTTCGGGTATTTCTTCGGACCCGGCGGGCCCCGTCAGGTAGGAATAGTCGCCCCGGTTGAGCAGGACGCTTTGCACGCGGACCTGCTGGCTGTCGAGTTGCACCCGGCATGTGTCCACTGTGCCGTCGGCCAGCCGGACGGAGAGTTCGGAGACGGCCGGCGAGGTTCGCATCCCGAAAGCCAGGTCGGTGACCGAGAGTCGTCCGACGCCGATTGTCCACGGCAGGGCGGCGGTGCTGTCCGTCTTCTCCGTGGGGGCGGCTTCGGTCAGGTCCAGCCGGATGTCCGCGCCGGAGAGGACAATCCGGGTGATGTCAGCCGTCTGGGACGAAAGGTCGGCTTTGGCTGTTTTCAGGGAGAGTTCCCCGGCGGCGATGCGCATGTCCATGCCCGCCAGCGAGTCCTTGTAGTGGGCGGCGAGGTGTTCCAATGCGAAGTCCCGGATGACGACCTCTTTCCGGACCAGCGGCCACAGGGCCGCATCGAGCGAGAGTTTGCCGCAGCGCAGGAGCGTGTCGGATTTGTCGACCAGCAGGGTGTTGTCGACCGTCAGCCGCAGCGGGAAGGCGAGGCGGATGCGCTCGACCGACAAATCCATCCCGAGGGCGCGGGATGCATAATCGACCGCCCGGCGCCGGACCAGGTTCTGGACCGCGGGGACGTAGAGCAGCGCAGGGACCAGCAGCAGCACGACGAGCAGGACAAGCAGTGTCCGGAGCGTATATTTGAGTATCTTTTTCAGCATTTGCGGAAATTTCCTGTTTCGTAATCCTGCAAAGGTCAAACCGTTGGCGCATGATTGCAGGAATGTTTTGCCCGAAACCGGTAAAATCGCCGCAAATTACAAAAAAAACGCCTCCCGAACAACGGAATCTTCCGAACAAACGGACCTATTCGAGGTATTTCCCGTCATTTCACGGGGCTCGGATCGTCGCTTCCGCATTCAGAGGACCGGGGTTTTCCATTCGATACGTGTCGTTTTGGCCGGGCGGCAGCGGCAGTTCGGGATTTTTGCGTAGCTTTGCATATTCAAAATTCACGCTATGGCCTGTTGTCTGCAAGTGGAGAACCTCACCAAATCGTTCGGCGACCTGGTGCTCTTCGAAAATATATCGTTTGCCGTCGAAGACGGCCGTCGCACCGCCCTTGTCGCCAAAAACGGTACGGGGAAAACGACGCTGCTGAATATCATCGCGGGGCGCGAAAGCCATGAGGGCGGTTCGATCGTGCCGCGCCGCGACCTGCGCATCGCCTATCTGGAGCAGAGCCCGGCCTACCCGGCGGGTCTGACCGTTCTCGAAGCCTGTTTTTACTCCGACAATCCGGCCCTGAAAGCAATCGCCGAATACGAACGGTCAATCGCCGATCCGTCGGGCGGGGGATTGCAGGAGGCGATGGCCCGCATGGACGCCCTCGAAGCGTGGGATTACGAACTACGGGCTAAACAGATTCTCTCGCGTTTAAAAATCAGGGATTTCGACCAGCGTATCGAGACGCTTTCGGGAGGGCAGCTCAAACGTGTGGCGCTGGCCAACGTGCTCATCAGCGAATCGGACCTGCTGATTCTCGACGAGCCGACCAACCACCTCGACACCGATATGACCGAATGGCTGGAGGAGTATCTTGCTGCGAGCAGTGCCGGTCTGCTGATGGTGACGCACGACCGCTACTTTCTGGATAAAGTGTGCAGCGATATTCTTGAGATCGAAGACGGGCGGATTTACCACTATGCGGGAAACTATTCCTACTATCTGGAGAAGAAGCAGGAACGCGAGACGGCGCAGGCCGCACTGCGAGCCGGCGAACTGAATCTCTACCGCCGGGAGCTGGAGTGGATGCGCCGCCAGCCCCAGGCGCGGGCCACGAAGGCGCAGGCGCGGATCGATGCCTTTCACAATCTCGAATCGCGTCTGCAATCGACGCGGAACCGGGGCGAAGTGCGTCTCGATGTCAAGGCCTCGCGTATCGGAACCAAGATATTTGAAGCCAGGGATGTCTGCAAGAGTTTCGGCGAATTGAAGATTCTCGATAAATTCAATTACAATTTCACCCGTTATGAAAAGCTGGGAATCGTCGGCGACAACGGCTGCGGGAAATCGACGTTCCTGAAGCTGCTCACGGGAATCGAACGGCCCGACAGCGGTGTGATCGATGTCGGCGAAACGGTCCGGTTCGGCTATTACAGCCAGGAGGGACTGGAATTCGACGAGCGGATGCGCGTGATCGACGTGGTGACGGAGATCGCCGAACAGATCGACCTGGGCGACGGAAGGAAGATGAGCGCGTCGCAGTTCCTGCAGTATTTTCTCTTTACGCCTGAGACTCAATATAATTTTGTGGCGCGGTTGAGCGGCGGCGAACGGCGGCGTCTGTACCTTTGCACGGTGCTGATGCGCAATCCGAATTTTTTGGTGCTGGACGAGCCGACGAACGACCTGGATATTGTTACGCTCGGTATTCTGGAGGAGTATCTGGGAGCCTTCAAGGGGTGTGTGATCGTCGTGTCGCACGACCGCTATTTCGTCGACAAGGTCGCCGACCACCTGCTCGTATTCTGCGGCGGAGGCGAGATCAAGGATTTTGCGGGAACTTATTCGGAATACGTGGCGTGGAAACGTGAATATGAGTCGGCACGCCGGAGTGAGGAGGCGCAGGCGCGGCCCAAAGTGCAGTCGTCGCGCTCCGGAACCTCCGATGCGGCCCCGCGCAAACTTTCGTTCAACGAGAAACGCGAACTGGAAGTATTGGAGACCGAGATCCCCGCCCTGGAGGCCGAGAAGGCGGCCTTGGAAACGTCGATGTCGTCGGGAACGCTCTCGATAGCCGAACTGACGGCCCAGTCGGAGCGGATTGCGCAGTTGATCGGTCTGATCGACGAAAAAACCATGCGCTGGTTGGAGTTGAGCGAACGGTAGGGAGTCGGCCGGAGGCCTGGGATTGGTTTTTCGGGTCTTTCGGAAGTCTGACAGGAATAAATAAAAATCCTGCAAGTCGTTGAACTTGCAGGATTTGGCATTTTGTTGTCGCCTCGTGGCGCTTTCCCTGGCGGAGAGGGAGGGATTCGAACCCCCGGTACAGTTGCCCGTACACCGCATTTCGAGTGCGGCCCGATCGACCACTCCGGCACCTCTCCTTTTCGGTCGCGGGAGGAGGACTTGCGCCCGGACTCCCGATCCAAAACCGTTGTTTTGGGACTGCAAATATAGACATATTTTTTATTTTCGCACATTTTCATGCGGAAAAAATTGCTTTTGGTTGAAAAAACGCCTTGCAAGGCCCTGGGTTTAGCACTTTTCCGGAATAATTCGTATCTTTGTAAACAGACAAACCCTCATCGTGTGCGCAGTATTTCCCGTGCGCGGCCGTTTATATAGTAAACAATACTAAAACCGGTATGGTTTTCGTTTGTAGTTAAAGAACTAACGCAAACACTATGTGCGCTATGAAAAAGTTGAAAATTTTATTCGGAACCATTCTTCTGTCTGCAGGCCTCGCAAGCTGCTCGTCGGCTTACTACGCCTCGGCGGGGTATGCTTCCGACGATCTCTATGCCGTGCATGACAAGACGGAGATCGCCCGCAGGAAGCAGGCCGAAGCCGAAGCGCAGCGTGCTGCCGCCGAAGCCCGCAAGGCCGAATGGGAGGCGCGGATCGCCGAAGCGAAGGCCGCAGCCGCAGAAAATAGCTATTACGAGTACCGTTCGGCAGACGCCAATCCCTATGAAAGCGTGTTGGCCGACGATTATGAAAGCGCTTACGCACGCCGTCTGCGCGGATTCGATTCGCCGACCTACAAGATGCCATCGAGTTACATGAACGCCCGTTACAGTTCGGCGTTCAACTACGCTTCGGCTTACGATCCGGCGTTCTACAACATCATCGTCATGGGCGACCAGGTGTGGGTAGAGCCCAAGTACGTCACTTCGATGTTCGGTTCGTGGGGTACGGTGGTCTACTCCGATCCCTGGTACTACGGCTGGAACCGGCCGTGGGGGCCCAGTTTCTCGATCGGAAGCTGGGGCTGGAGCTTCGGATGGAATGCGTGGAACAATCCCTGGTACGGACCTTGGGGCCCGTGGTACAGTTCGTGGTATAATCCCTGGTACGGTCCCGGTTGGGGCTGGGGGCCCGGATGGCACGGCGGACATCACCACTGGGGGCCGAATTACGGCTGGGGCGGCGGACACGGGCGTCCTTACCAGTCGAATATAGTGCGCCGGCCCAATCCCTACACGTCGCCTTCGGGAACCCGCTACGGAGTGGGCTCGCGTTACGGCTCCTCGTCGACGGGATCGATGCGGGGCGGCAGTTCCAGCGGCCGGGGCAACTTCGGCGTGCGGAGCAGCAGCGGCAGCAGTTCGTCGGGCGGGCGCTATAATTCGGGAAGTTCGTCGCGCGGTAACAGCAGCAGCCGTTACAACGACGATAACTACCGCAATTCCGGCAGCAATACCTACAATCGCGGCGGAAGCTATAACAGCGGAAGCAGCAGTTCGCCGTCCTATAACCGTGGCGGGTCTTCTTCGGGCAGCAGTTCCGGCGGCGGGTCGCGCGGCGGATCGGGAACGACCTCTTCGGGAGGCAGCTACCGTAACTCCGGAGGCCGGTAACGGCTGAACCTTTAACTGTGAAAATAGTATGAAACGATTGATAATCACGCTTGCAGCCGTCGCAACGACGGCTGCGGCCGCGGCTCAGCAATCGGGCGGCTTGCTGATGGACAAAGACCTGCTGATGCCGTCCGACATGTTCGAGTTGTCGCAGACGCAGTTCAATTTCGGCACGGCACGGGCTATGGCCATGGCTGGGGCGTTTACTTCGCTGGGCGCCGACCTTTCGTCGATGTCGATCAACCCGGCCGGTCTGGGCATGTACCGCCATAACGACATTTCGGTTACTCCGATGATGTCTTTTGCACGGAGCAAGACCAACGCCCCGGAGTACGGAAACAATTCCCGCGACCGTTTTTCGATGGCGAACATCGGCGTCGTAATCAATGCCTACGAGGGATCGCGTTCGCTGGTCAGCCTCAATATCGGTTTCGGTTACAACCGTATCGCCGACTTGAACTACGACTATGCGTTCCAGCGACAGAATCAGGCGGCGACCATTGGCGACGCCTATGCGCGCCAGTTGTATTGGGGCGGTATTTCGAAGTACAGCTTTTACAACGGAGGCGGTTCGGGCAACTGGAATTGGAACAATATCGCTCCCGAGTACTGGAACGCCGCACTGGCTTACCGCGGATTCCTGATTGACCAGGTCGATCCGAACAAACCCGATTCGTGGCAGCCGACGTGGGTCACTCCGAATGCCGATGTCGACCATTATACGATGCTGCGGAGCAAAGGCTCGATCGGCGAATATGTGTTGTCGGTGGGCGCCAATATCAACAATAAGATTTATATAGGTGCGTCGCTGGGTATCCAGAGCGTTTACCAGCGCAAGTACATCGACTATGTCGAGGAATATTTCTATTCCGATCCGAGCCAGGCGATTCCCGATTTCGGCAACTCCGGCCTGGATTACCAGTTGTTGCGCTGGAAGCTTAACCAGAGCGTGATCGTGGACGGCACGGGCGTCAACTTCAAGGCGGGCGTCGTCTATCGTCCCACGGCCAACCTGCGCCTCGGTGTGGCGATCCATACGCCGACCTACTATTCGCTCGACCGGAAATTCCAGAGCGCTGCGGCCGGACTGGCCTATGCCAACAACGATACGGACCCGAACGTGAAGCCCGACGATGAAGGCTATATCTCGACGGCCGGCGATCCCAACATGACTTCGCCGCTGCTGGTCGACGACGGCCCCAACAGTTGGTCGTTCGTGTCGCCGACACGGCTGATGTTCGGCGCGTCGTATACGTTCGGCGAGCGGGGCGTGATCTCGGTGGACTATGAGCGCGACTGGTACAACGGTATCCGCATCAAGGACAATCCTTCGGGATTGGATTCGCAGTCGTGGTACAACGATACGTTCCGCGACGTGTTCAAAGGCTCGAACATCCTGCGCGTAGGCGCCGAGTTCAAACCCCTGCCGGTGCTGGCGCTGCGTGCGGGCTTCGGTTACAGCGGTTCGATGCTCAAGGACGATAAGACGGTGCTGGCGTCGCCTGCCATCAAGCAGACGACCTATTACGGCGCCGGCATAGGCTTCGTACTGGCCCGGGGCGTACTGCTCGACGTGGCTTACCAGTACATGTCGTCGAAGACCACGGATTACTACCTGTTCTATGCGGAGGATAAGGGCGGCCATACCGAGAGCGCGGTTTATTCGACCGATATCAACCGCCACAACGTGGCGCTGACGCTCGGATTCCGCTTCTAAGGAGAGATACATGGAATATAAAGGTTCGTCTTTGCAACGGACCTTTATTTTTTTGTATATTTGCAGTCCGAAATAAAAGTAAAAACCAATACGATATGGCAAAGGAACTTAAAGACCTCACGAAGTCGGACGAGAACTACTCGCAGTGGTATAACGACCTGGTCGTGAAGGCGGGACTCGCGGAAAATTCCGCCGTCCGCGGATGTATGGTCATCAAACCTTACGGTTATGCCATCTGGGAGAAGATGCAGGCCGCACTGGACAAGATGTTCAAGGATACGGGACACCAGAATGCCTATTTCCCGCTCTTTATTCCCAAGTCCTTCTTCTCGAAGGAGGCCCACCACGTCGAGGGCTTTGCCAAGGAGTGCGCCGTAGTGACGCATTACCGTCTGAAGAACGATCCCCACGGCAAGGGCGTCGTGGTCGATCCCGACGCCAAACTGGAGGAGGAACTGATCGTGCGTCCTACGTCGGAGACGATTATCTGGAACACCTATAAAAACTGGATTCAGTCCTACCGCGACCTGCCGATCCTGTGCAACCAGTGGGCCAACGTCGTGCGCTGGGAGATGCGTACGCGCCTGTTCCTGCGCACGGCCGAGTTCCTGTGGCAGGAAGGGCATACGGCGCACGCCACGCGTGAAGAGGCGATCGAGGAGGCTGAAAAGATGATCCGCGTTTACCAGAAGTTCGCCGAGGAGTGGATGTCCGTTCCGGTGATCGTGGGCCACAAGTCGCCCAACGAGCGGTTTGCGGGCGCCGAGGATACGCTTACGATCGAAGCGCTGATGCAGGACGGCAAGGCGCTGCAGAGCGGTACGTCGCATTTCCTGGGCCAGAACTTCGCCAAGGCGTTCGACGTGCAGTATGTCAACAAGGAGGGTAAACTCGAATATGTGTGGGCGACCTCGTGGGGTGTTTCGACCCGCCTGATGGGGGCGCTGATCATGGCCCACTCGGACAATAACGGTCTGGTTCTGCCGCCCAAACTCGCCCCGATCCAGGTGGTGATGATCCCGATTTACAAGGGCGAAGACCAGCTCGTCGAGATTCGCGCGCGTTTCGAGGCGATTGCCGAACAGCTCAAGGCTAAAGGTATTTCGGTCAAGATCGACGACCGCGACAATGTGCGTTCGGGCTTCAAGTTCGCGGAATACGAACTCAAGGGCGTACCCGTGCGCCTGGCAATGGGTCCCCGTGACATGGAGAACGGTACGATCGAACTGGTACGCCGTGACACGCTGGAAAAGCAAACCGTTTCGCAGGAAGGACTCGTCGAACGTATCGAAGGACTGATGACCGAGATTCAGGAGAATATTTTCCGAAAGGCCTCCGATTACCGCGAGTCGATGATCACGAAGGTCGACACGTGGGAAGAGTTCAAGCGTGTGCTCGACGAGAAGGGCGGTTTCCTTCTGGCACATTGGGACGGTACGGTCGAGACCGAGGTGGCGATCAAGGACGCCACGAAGGCAACGATCCGCTGTATTCCGGTCGATGCGCCCGATGAGGAAGGCGTTTGCGTCTTCTCCGGCAAGCCGTCGCACCGCCGGGTCCTGTTTGCCCGCAGCTATTGATTTTCGGTTTTAGGCGCATATTTTCGCATATCCCTTGAACGGGACGAATGGGACGTATTCTTATACTACCCATCCGTCCCGTTCCTCGCGATACACGAAACTCCTCGCCTAAAATCAAAAATGGCTCAGGAGCCGCCTTCGGTTAAGTGCAAATCTGCTCATCTAAAATCAAAAACTGCCGGCCGCTCCTGTCGGAACCGAAAAAAAACGTATTTTTGAATTTTAACTTTTACGCCTATGTCCAGTGAAGCGGAAATCCGGAAGCGCAGAATCTACCGCGTGACCCTTGTCGGGTTTGTGGTCAACCTCGTATTGTCGTTTGCGAAACTCGCCGCCGGAATCGTCGGGCGAAGCGGGGCGATGATCGCCGATGCCGTGCATTCGTTTTCGGACCTTGCGACCGATGTCGTGGTGATCGCCTTCGTTCGGATTTCGTCCAAGCCCCGTGACGACGGTCACGATTACGGCCACGGCAAATACGAGACCCTCGCCACGATCATCATAAGCCTTGCGCTGGGAGTCGTGGGGGCCGGGATTCTCGTCAACAGCATCCGGGACATCCGGGTCGTGGTCGACGGCGGGTTGCTGCCCCGGCCGGGACTGATCGCCCTTGTGGCGGCCGTGTTGTCGATCGTCGCCAAAGAAATTCTCTACCGTTATACCGTTCGCGAAGGCCGCGCGGTCGACAGTCCGAGCGTCGTGGCCAATGCCTGGCATCACCGCAGCGACGCACTGTCGTCGCTGGGTACGTTGGTCGGTATCGCCTGTGCCTATTTCCTGGGCCAGAAGTGGCGCATCGCCGATCCGATCGCAGCGCTCATCGTGGCGGTGTTCATCTTCAAGGTGGCCTTCGACCTGATTCGCACGGGGCTCGACGAACTGCTGGAATGTTCGCTTCCGGCGGACGTGGAGCAGGAGATCCTGCAAATCGTGACGGCCGAACCCGGCGTGCGGGAGCCGCACAACCTGCGGACCCGTCGTATCGGGGCTTCGATCGCCATCGAGGTTCATGTCCGTATGGACGGGGCGATGACCGTGGCGCAGTCCCACGCCCTGACGGTCGACATCGAACACCGTCTGCGCGCCCGTTTCGGCGAGGGGACGATGATCGCCATTCATGTCGAGCCGATGAAATAAGCGGCGCACGGTATCGAGCAGCGGTGTGTGGCGGCCGGGGTCAGGTATGTGCGACCGGAGTGGAATTTTACCCGCCGGTTCTGCCCTTTCACTGAGAGCCGTTTTTTATTTTGTTCGGATTCGGGTATTTTCTGGCACGGATTTTGTTCATTTCGGGCAGGAAGAACGGGCCGGAAAATTTTCCGGCAGAGTAGAAAAATTTGGTATTTTCGGAAAAAGTGCTTATCTTGTCCACGTGAAGCCTCCGGAAACTCCGATGTTTGACGAGGCCCGAACACAGCAGTAACGACATCTAACACTAAAAAGGATTGCCTATCGGGACAGAAATCTACTCTTAGTAACTAATTAGGAGACAAGAGTATGAACGTGCAAGTATTAAGTGACCAGGTATTGCTTAATCACTACCTTTCAGGTGACCAAAGTGCCATATCCAAACTCATCGAACGCCATAGTCGTCGCGTACGTGACTACATCAACATGATGGTCAAGGACCGTGACGTGGCCGATGATATTTTCCAGGAGACATTTATCAAAGCCGTCCGTGTGATCGACGAAGGCCGTTATACAGATAACGGCAAGTTCCTTTCATGGATTCTGCGCATCGCCCACAACCAGGTGATAGACCACTTCCGCGCACAGCGGCAGAACAAGTCCGTGAGTGAGGCGGAGGCCGGTTACGACGTACTCGGGACGCTGAAGCTGGCCGAGCGTACGATCGAGGATTCGATGGTCTGCGACCAGATCGAACGCGACGTGCGCGCATTGGTCGAACTGCTGCCCGAAGAGCAGCGCGAGGTGGTGATCATGCGCTACTTTTCCGGGTTGAGCTTCAAGGAGATAGCCGAGCAGACCGACGTGAGTATCAACACGGCGCTGGGACGCATGCGTTACGCGCTGATCAACCTGCGCCGCATGATCAAGGAAAAAAATATGGTCTTGAGCTGATTCCGCACAATATTCCCGAATGGGTTGCGTTATATAAATGCAAGCAAGCTAAAATTAAGGCCTATGGAGGAGATTGACAAAAATGAAGTTTCAGACAACGGCATCTCCGAGGACGAAGATTTAATGATGCGGGAGGTTGTACAGGGTGATGCGGATTTATGCTATTTACACCATTACCTCTCGGAGGTCTTCCGAAAAGGAGATAATTTTTAAGGGTTAATTTTTGATGGGGAAGGGCGCCGGGAGGCGCCCTTCATTTGTTTGGGATAATGCGGTCCTTTCAGGGAACGGGCTCGCGGTGCTCCGGTCTGTTTTTTGCACCGCATCTGGTAAATAATCAATCGGGTATTATGGCACGAATACGAATAAAACGGGTTTACGAAGCGCCGGCGCCGGATGACGGTTGCCGGGTATTGGTCGACAAACTCTGGCCGCGGGGCGTACGCAAGGATGCGCTGCATTACGACATCTGGGCCAAGGACCTGGCGCCCTCGGCCGAACTGCGCATCTGGTATCACGCCGATCCCGCGGGGCGGTGGGCGGAGTTCCGCCGCCGTTATACCGATGAACTGCGCGCTTCGCAGGCCGTGCGGGAATTTATCCGCAATATCGGCGATGCGGACACGGTGACGCTGCTCTACGCCTCGAAGAACGCGGCGGAGAACCATGCGCTTATCTTGCAGGAGTATTTGCAGAAAGCGGTCGAGCGCGTTACAGACGCGTAATTTTCGTGATTTTCGGCTCGCCCCGTCCCGGCAGCGGCTGGTAGACGACGATTTCGGCCTCGTAGGTCGCGGGGTCGGGCGTTGCGGCCTTCGCCGTGCAGACGAAGCGGTAGTTGGTTCCCGCCACGACTTGCGTGGCGACGCTTTCCGGGGTGTAGCTCACGCCTGTCAAACTGTCAGTCACCTGGCGGAACAGCGCTCGCTCGGCGTCGCTGAGGGGGCGCTGCTGGGTATAGCCGCCGCACAAAACTGTTTTTTGGGGTTGCTTTTCGGCCCGTCGTCCCGGACCTCCGCAGGCGGTCAGCAGGGTCGCCGCGAGTATTGCGATCGTTAGTTTCAGCATCAATCGGGTATTTTTGCGTACGAAAGGTAGCTGTTTCCGGCTGAAAAGCCAAATTCTTCACACGGAAGTATTCAGAACCAGCGGGTTCGCGTCCGGAACTTTTTGAACCTTCCGGTGTTTTGTATTGTTTATGATACATATATTTTTGGGTTTTATGGCCACTTTTGTACCGATAACTGTCTGAAAAGGCGACGGGAACAGCTATTTTGGCCCGCTCGGACAGGTGCAAACGCGAATCAATCTGTGTATTATGAATAAGAAGATCGTTCTGATGCTTCTGCTGGCTGTGTGCAGTTGGCCGGGAGCGTCTGCGCAGCAGGTGGCCGTGAAGACCAACCTGCTTTACTGGGCTACGACGACCCTGAACGTGGGGGCCGAAGTGGCTGTCAGCAAACACTCCACAGTGGGCTTTTCGGCCAACTACAACCCCTGGACCATCGGTTCGGACAACAAAATCCAGCATTGGTTCATTCGCCCCGAGTACCGCTACTGGGTGACCGAGAAGTACACGCGTCTCTTTTTCGGGGTGCATGCCATCGGCGGCAAGTTCGAGGTCGGCGGTTTCAAGCTCCCGATCATCGGCAACCGGATTCTGCAAGGGCTGAAGACGAATTACTACAAGGGTTCGTTCGTCGGCGCGGGCTTCAGCATCGGTTATCAGTTTTACGTCAGCCCCCATTGGAACCTCGAACTTTCGGCCGGAGCCGGACTGGCGCGCCTGAGTTACCATACCGAGCCGGTGAACGGTCCGAAACGCAAATCGTATGTCGATACCAAACGGTTCCTGCCGATTCCCACCGAAGTCGGCGTTACGTTCGTCTACCTGTTCAATTCCAAGAAATAAACGCTGCGACCCATGAAAAAATACTGTCTCCTTTTCGTATTTCTCCTGGCCGCGCTTTCGCTCCGCGCCCAGATCGTAGGCGATGTCGCCGTGACCCGCAAAGTGCTCTCCGAAAGTAACGGCGAACTGCACATGGTGCTGGAAATCGCGGTGTCGCGCAAGGCCGTGACCCGTTCGCAGAGTTGGACGATCCTGCCCGAGTTGAGCACTCCCGACCGCAAGTCGGTGAAACTCTTCCCCCACATCCTGATCAACGGACGCTACCAGCAGCACATGCAGGAGCGCCGCCGCCGTCTTTCGGGCTCCTATTGGGCCGAGCGGCAGCCGTATATGACCATCAATGCCGACCGGAAAACCGACCAGGTGTTCCGCTACGAGATGAAGGTCCCTTATGAAAGCTGGATGGCCGGCGCTACGCTCGTGTTGCGTCAGGTACAGACTTCGCCGGGCGGTGTCCGGCGGGTGTTTACGGCCGATGTGAACGGTGCGGTCGACACCTCCCGCAAATAATCCCCTCCGGAGATGAAACGGCGAGAATGGATAGGATATGCCGCGGCAGTCGTTGTCGCGGGCGCGTTCCTGTCCGGATGCGGAAACATCCGCAAACTGAGCAAGAGCGATCCCGAAGTGGGGGTGCACCTGCCGGCCCGGACGGCGCAGACTCCTGTGACGGCGGCGGCCGATACGGTCCGTGCGCAGAAAATCATTACCTACCGCAAGCAGGACGGCACGGAACTCTTCATTACGCCGGTTGCCGTCGATTCGGTGTCGGGCGAGAAGATGATGTCGGTGGCCATCGATGAGGTGGTCATTTCGGCTTCGAACCGCCGCAACCTGGTGGAGCGCAACGGCAAGATCAACGTCGAGTTCATCGTGTCGGTTCCGCAGGAACTGCAGGCCCGGAACTGGCAGTTGGTGGTCGATCCGCAACTGCTCAAAGGGGCGGATACGCTTCCGTTCGATCCGCTGGTTTACAGCGGCGACCGCTTCCGCACGATGCAGCGGCGCGAATATGCCCGTTACGACCATTACCTCGGGCGAATCGTCGACAGCGCCGATTATTTCGCGCGCTTCGGCGACAAAAAGGGGTATTTTAGGTATATGAATTATGTGGCGGAAGAACGGGCGAAGTATGCCGATGCCCGGGATCGCCTGGAACACATGGAGCCCGAAGAGGCGATGTTCGACAAGGTTGTGGGCTGGACGACCCGCGGCGAACGCCGCCGGCAGTATGCCCGGCTGCGCAGGTATGTGCTGACGACCGACCGCAAGGTGCAGCAGCGGACCTCCTATGTGCCCGATGCGAACGACAAGTTCGACCATCTGAACGACTATTTCGCACCCCGTTTTCGTCATGCCTACGAGGGCGATGACGTGCTGCCCGGCGGCGAGGTGTATACCCGTGTGGAGGGAGAATACCCCGTCGGCGGAGGCCGACGGCGCGAGGCTTACATCCGTTCGCTGACAGAGACTCCGGGACGCGTGTACGGCGATGTTTATACGGCCGACAATGCCCGGATACGTACACTGGCCGGACAGCGGCTCGCCTACACGGGGCTGCGCCGTCCGGCGGTCGAAGGAATGCTGCGCGAGACCGGCGACAGCGCCGCCCGGGAGAATTACCGGATTCGCAAACTCTATGTCGCCGACCGCCTGGCGAACCTGAACGGTATCGACACGGCGGAGGTGCAGCGCAACATGCTCCGCGACGCCGAGGTTCAGCGCAACCGGGAGCTGGCGGCGAACAGCCCTGCGGCTTTTGCGCGTCTCGTGCGCCATCCCTACTATGCCGACGCCCGGCTCGATACGGTGATTTACCGGCCCGACGGACGGGTGGATTATTACTATACCGAACAGGTGCAGGCCGACGAAAACACCTCGAAACTTTACCTCTGCCTTGCCGGAGAGGTCGAGGACCGGAGCGGGCGGACGTACCGCATCACCCGGTCGGATACGCTGACCTACAACGTCGCTTCGATGACCACGTTCCTCGACGAGACGACCCGTTACATGCAGCGCATCGTGCTGCGCGACGCGGAGGCCAACGCGCGTTTCTTCTTCACCTTCCCCTCGGGAAAGTCGACCCTCGTGGACACGCTGACCGCCAACCGCCGCCAGATTGCCGCCGTGCGGTCGCTGACGCGCGATTTGATGACCGATCCGGTCTACATCATCGACAGCATCACGCTGCGGGCCACGGCGTCGCCCGAAGGAACCTGGCAGGTCAACGACCGGCTGGCCCGCGAACGCGCCGAGGCGCTGCGCCGCGTGCTCGTGTCGGAGTTCCGCACGCTGTACGATTCGCTCAAGGTTTCGGCCAGCTATACGCTCGACGAAAACGGCCGGCAGGTACTCGTTAAGCCGGCGGAAGAACTTCCCGACCTGCCGAACCTGCTGCGTACGAAGTGGCTGGCCGAGGACTGGGACGAACTCTACCGGCTGGCTGTTGCCGATACGCTGATCGCCGACAAGCAGGAGGTGCTCGCCATGATGAAGTGGGAGGGGAATCCCGATACCCGCGAATGGCGTATCCGGATGAAGTATCCCAAAGCCTACGACCGCCTGCGCCGGGTGATCTACCCGCAGATGCGCGCCGTGGATTTCCGGTTCAACCTCCACCGCCGCGGCATGCAGCAGGACACGGTCTACACGACCGAGGTCGATTCGAACTACATGCACGCCGTGGAGTTGCTCCGAAAGCGCCGTTACGAAGAGGCACTCGCGATCCTGCGTCCCTACGAAGACCGCAATACGGCGTTGGCCTACATGTCGCTGGGCTACGATGCCGCCGCCTACCGCATTCTGCGCGCCGAGCCGGGGGCGGCCTCGACACCCGATATCCAGTACATGCTGGCGATTCTCGCGGCGCGTCTGGGCGACGAGGAGCAGGCCGTGAAATATTTCCTGCGCTCGGTGGAATTGCGTGAAAGCCTGAAATTCCGCGGGAACCTCGATCCCGAAATTTCCCGCCTGATCCGTAAGTACGGGTTGTTCAAAGAGGATTTCGAATAGCTGCTGCGGGAATGAAAAACCGGGACGACCTTGTGCAGGATCGTCCCGGTTTTTTTGTCGGCGGGCGTCAGCAGTCGCCGCGCAGGCAGTGGTGGGCGTTGCGGAGCTGGAGGGCCAGCGAGATGGCCGTGATGCCGGCAAGGAGCAATGTGATGCCGACCCAGACGATGACGGCCGTAGTGCCGATAACCAACGGCTGGAACAAAATCCACAGCGAGCAGAGCAGCAGCAAAACGCCCGTGAAGATGGTCCAGCCCGAGCCGGCGATCTCCATGGCGCTCATGTCGCCGCCCAGGCCGATGGCGCTGAATCCGCGCATCATGAGCCAGAACCCGAGGAAGATGGGCAGCGTGGCGGCCGAGAGCCCGACGTTGAAGATCAGGATGATGCCGAGGATGATCTCGATGATGCCTCCGGCCATCATCCAGCCGCGGCCCGTGATGAAGTGCCTGTTGGCCGACGAGAGTACGACCTCCAGGATGCCCGAAAGCAGCATCAGCCAGCCGAAGAGGAGCGACATGCCCAGGTAGCTCTGGGCCGGATAGACGAAGGTCAGCACGCCGACGACGAAGAGCGCGATGCCGATGATCAGCAGCAGCCACCAGTAGCGGACGGCCTGCTTCGAATTTTCGATCAGTGAGGAAATATTGTCCATGGTATAAGGAATTTCTTCCTCTTCGAGCAATTTGCATACCAGAGACGCCTGGGCTGATGCGAGGAAAAGTCCGGATAATCAGCCGAATGCCGTGAGACCGGGGCGGGATGGGGTAGTACGGGGCCGGGCGGCGGACCCCGGCGTTTCGGGCCGGACCTGTTTTAGCGGGATACGGCGGCCGCTTGCGGGGCTGCGAGCCGAACAACTTCGCCGATCTCGGGGCGCAGGACGTGCAGCGTGGTGTCGGCGGCCAGCGCCGCTTCGGTCTTCAGCGGTTCGTCCCAGGGATGCCGGGCGAGGGCGTATTTGGAGTGGTGGACGGTCAGGATTTGTTTTGCCGCGAGGTCTTTGGCCGCCTGCGCCAGTTGGCCGGGCAGGGTGTGGATGTACCGCCACGCTTCGTTATATTGTCCGTTTTCGAGTATCGCCAGGTCGATGTCCGGGAATTCGCGGCCGATCTGGGCGAAATGTTTCCCGTAACCGCCGTCGCCGCCTATGTAGATTTTCCGCGAAGGCGATTGCAGCAGGAACGATCCCCAGAGCGTCTGGTTGGAGTTCAGCCCGCGTCCCGAGAAGTGGCGCGCGGGCAGGCAGTGGATGGTGAAGCCGTTGTCGAGCGCAGCCTGCTCGTGCCAGTCGAGTTCCACGATTCGCTCTTTGGGAAAGCCCCAGTATTCGAAATGTTCTCCGACGCCCAGCGGGCAGACGACCGTCCGGATGCGCGGCCTGAGCGCTGTGACGGTCCCGCGGTCGAGGTGGTCCCAGTGGTCGTGGGTGATGATCAGGTAGTCGATGTCGGGCATATCCTCCGGACGGTAAAGATCGGCGCCTTTGAACGGCCGGTTAAGCAGCGGGAGGGGCGCTGCGCTGAGGAAAACCGGATCGACGAGCGCGCGCCGCCCGTCGGCCTGGATCAGGCAGGAGGAGTGGCCGAACCAGACCGCCAGGTCGCTCTCCGGCGCGAGCGCCCTGAGGTCGGTGCGGATCGCCGTCACGGGGCGTTCGGGGCGCAGTCCCTCCTTTTTGCTGAACAGGAATTCGAGCATGCCGCGCACGCGTCCTTTGCCGCCGGCCATCAGGGGGCTGGGTTCGAGGTTGCGGAACTGGCCGTCGCGGTAGTTCGGCGAATTGAGGACCCGTTCGCGCCGTTCACCCCGGGGCAGGCGTCCGAAGCCCGGCAGGACGGCGATTATCCCGGCGGCAATCGCCGCCGCGAGGACCAGACCTATGATCATTCCCATTTTTCTTCTTTTTTTCTTGACAGACATGATTTGCAGATTGTATGCTGCAAAGATACCTAAATTCCGAGACAACGGCGGTTATACGAATTACGGTCGTAGCTACCATTTTTACCGGTTTGTTTCCCGGCCCGACCTGATAAACGTAAATGTATGAGATAAATTGGTCTTTTTTGTGCTTTTTTATGCCGTTTATGTTAAATTTGCTATTTTTGTGGCGGATTATTCTGTGATAAGTGACGCCCTTATGCATGGTATTGAAAAATTGCGTCCGGGATATGTGAGGTTTACAGCCGCTTTGCTCCTGGTCGTCTGGTCGTGTTTTGCGCCCGGTCCTGTGGTCTGTGCACAATCTGCGCCGCAGAAAACAGTCGTTAAAGGCCGTGTAGCCGACGAAGCGGGAAATCCGTTGGTCGGGGTTACCGTCGTGGAACACGGAACCCCGAACGGGGTGGCTACGCTCTCGGACGGCGGGTTCTCGATCAGCGTCCGTCCGGGCGCCGTACTCGACTTTTCATGCCTGGGGTATCTTCCGCGCCGCATCGTGCCGGGGAGCCGCACCGAACTGGAGATCGTCTTGCAGGAGGACGTGAAGTCCATCGAAGACGTGATCGTGACGGCCCTGGGCCTCGAACGCAACTACGTCGACCTGACTTATGCCGCCGACAAGATCAAAGGTTCGCAGCTCACGGCGGTCAAATCGCCGAATCTGATCCTCTCGCTTGCCGGTAAATCGGCCGGAATGCAGGTCAACCAGAGCTCCTCGGGGGCGGGATCGTCGGCCAAGGTGAGCATCCGCGGCGTTCGTTCGGTGGCCAGCGACAACCAGCCCTTGTATGTGGTCGACGGCATGCCGATGCTCAACTCCTCGCCCGAGCAGGCCTATTCGGCCATCGGCGGAATCGCCGACGCCGGAAACCGCGACGGCGGCGACGGCATTTCGAACCTCAATGCCGAGGACATCGAAAGCGTTTCGGTACTCAAGGGCGCTCCGGCGGCTGCGCTCTACGGCAGCCAGGCTGCGAACGGCGTCATCCTGATTACGACCAAGAAAGGCTCAGCCGGGAAGCAGCAGCCCGTGATATTCTCGACGAACCTTACCTTTCAGACTCCTTTCAGCCTGCCCGAATTCCAGAACCGTTACGGAGCGAGCGGCGGTGTGGAGAGTTGGGGTGCACGCGGCGGGGTAAAGGCTTACGACAACGCCGGGGAGTTTTTCCGTACGGGCATAACGGCGATAAACTCCGTCTCGGTCTCGACGGGGTCGAAACAACTTCAGAACTATTTCTCCTACGCCAATACCGCCGAACGGGGCATCACCGGGAAGAACCGTTTGATGCGCCATAATTTCAACCTGCGCACGACATCGGAGTTGTTCCGCGAGCGGCTCCGCCTCGACGGGAACATCAGTTTCATGCGCCAGGCCGTGGAGGATAAACCCGTGCCGGGCGGTTTCTACATGAATCCGCTGGTCGGGCTTTACCGGTTTCCGCGCGGTGAGGACATAACTCCTTACCGGGAGCATTTCGAGGTCTATGACCAGGACCGCAAGCTGGGTGTGCAGCAGTGGATCGCCCCGAGCGACGATTTCGAGCAAAATCCCTACTGGATCGTCAACCGCATCCGCAGCCGGAGCGTCCGCAACCGGGTGATGGCTTCGCTGTCGGCCGACTGGAAGGTGAACGACTGGCTTCGGATCAGGGCCCGCGCCAATGTGGACCACTTCAGCGACAAGGTCCGCCAGAAGTTCTATGCGTCGACGGCTCCGGCGCTGGCCGGGGCGAACGGGCGTTATGTCGAGAGCAGTTTCTCGGAGACGCTTTTCAACGGCGAGGTGCTGGCCCTGTTCGACAAGCGCTTTTCGGAGAAGTGGATCTTCAGTGCGACAGCCGGGGCGTCGCTCAACGACCGTACGGTCAACTCGCTGCGGATGGATTCGAAAACCGCGTCGCTCTACTATCCCAACGTTTTCAACGTCGCCAACATCGTCATGAACAGTTCGGCCTATGTCGACGAACAGATCGACGCCCGCCGCCAGATACAGTCGCTGTTCGCCACGGCGTCGGTCAAATATGCCGAAAGCCTCACCTTCGAGGTTACGGGGCGCAACGACTGGGCTTCGACATTGGCCTACACTTCGGCCGAGGGGAGGGGCTACTTTTACTACTCGCTGGGTACGTCGTGGGTGATCGGCAAGATGTTCAAACTGCCGGAGTGGATTTCGCTGGGCAAGGTGCGCCTGACGTGGAGCCGCGTGGGCAACGATATTCCGATGTTCATTACCAATCCGAAGGCCCACGTGACGGCCGGCGGAGGCATAAACGCTGCGGATGCGGCTCCCGGAACCGAACTCAAGCCCGAAATGACCCAGGCTGTCGAGGCCGGTCTCGAATGGCGCTTCTTCGGGGACCGGCTGGGTGTCAATGCGACTTATTACAAGACCAACACCCGCAACCAGTTCTTCAAGTTGCCGGCGCTTTCGGGCGAAGCCTATGCTTTCCGGTACGAGAATGCCGGAAACATCGAGAACGAGGGCGTGGAGATTTCGCTCAACGCCTATCCGGTCTACGGAAAGGCGCTGACGTGGCAGTCGACAGTCAATTTCTCCCACAACAAGAATCGCGTAATCAAGCTCCATGACGAACTGCGCGAATATGTCTACGGCCCGTCGAGCTTCTCTTCGTCCTACGCCATGAAACTGGTCGAAGGCGGTTCGATCGGCGATATTTACGGCCGGGCGTTCGAACGCGACGAAAACGGGGCTATCGTCTACGAGACCGACGGGGATTACGCCGGGCTGCCCCGGACCAGAGGCGAGGGAAACACCGTCAAGGTGGGCAACGCCAATCCGGTGTTCGCGTTGTCGTGGAACAATACGTTTTCCTACAAGGGCGTGTCGTTGTCGATGCTCGTCGATTGCCGCTACGGAGGTCATGTGCTGTCGCAGACGATGGCCGACCTCGACTCCTACGGCGTTACAAAAGCGACGGCCGATGCGCGCGACCGGGGCTATGTGACGCTCGAAGGGCGGCGGATCGAGAATGTGCGGAGTTTCTACAAACTGGTCGGAGGCCGCGCCGGGGTGACAGAATATTACATGTACGATGCGACGAACATCCGCCTGCGCGAAGTGTCGCTCTCCTATGCGCTGCCCGGCAAGCTGTTGCGGCGAACGGGCGTGTTCAGCGGCGCTACGGTATCGTTTGTGGCCCGTAACCTCTTTTTCATCTACAATGCCGCGCCGTTCGATCCCGACCTTATCCTCTCGACAGGCAACGACAACCAGGGAATCGACGTATTCGGAATGCCGACGGTCCGGAGTTTCGGATTTAACATTAAACTGGAGTTTTAACGGATGAAACGTTGGTATACCTATCTGTTCGCCGGATGCTGTGCAGTTGCCCTCGGGGCCTGCACGGGGAATTTCCGCGACCTGAACGACGACCGGTCCGGAATTACGGACAAGGAACTGGAGGCCGACAATAACGGCCTCGGCTATCGCCTGGGAATCATCCAGCAGGGAGTCTATTTCAACTACGACTACGGCAAGGGGAAGAACTGGCCGTTCCAGATGACCCAGAACCTCAGTGCAGACATGTTTTCGGGGTATATGCACGACCCCAAACCGCTGCAGGGCGGCAGCCACAATTCCGATTACAACCTGCAGGACGGCTGGAACAGCGCTATGTGGCAGTTCACCTACTCCTACATCATGCCCGAGATTTACCGGTTGGAACAGACTGCGCCGGAACAGATGCCGGCGTTTTACGCCATTACGAAAATACTCAAGGTGCTTGTCATGCATCGTGTGACCGACTACTACGGTCCGGTGATCTACACCCATTTCGGTAATCGCGGCAACGAGTATGTGCCCGACAGTCAGGAAGAGGTTTACGGCCACTTTTTCAACGACCTGGACGAGGCGGAGGAGATTCTCACCGCCGTCGTTCAAAGTCGGGGTCCGTCCGAAGAGTTCGGAAAATTCGACCTGCTGCTCGACGGCAGCTATACGTCGTGGATTCGCTTTGCCGCCTCGCTGCGCATGCGTCTGGCGATGCGGGTGTCGGGCGTTATGCCCGAACGGGGCGCTGCCGAGTTCCGCAAATCCCTTGCGGGGCCTTTCGGAGTGATCGAGGCGAACCCAGCGAACGCTGCAGTATCCACGTCGGGGACCTATATGAACCCGTTGGGCGAGATCAACCGCAATTGGAACGAAGCGGCGATGAATGCCTCGATGGAGTCGATAATGGGAGGGTACGGCGATCCGCGGCTCGGGAAATTCTTCGAGCCCTGCAAGAGCGACCTGGTCATCCCGGATGAATCGGGGGAGCTGGTGACGGTGGCGCTTAAAGGCGACTTTCGCGGCATCCGTCAGGGAACCTGTTTTTCCCATAATTATTACGCCGCTTTTTCGCGGCTGGCGATCGAAACGACGACCGATGCCGTGCTGATGACGGCGGCGGAGGTGTGGTTCCTGCGGGCTGAAGCGGCCCTGCGGGGTTGGACCGACGAAGATGCCGAGACGTGTTACCGCAACGGCGTGACGATGTCGTTCGCCCAGTGGCAGGCGCCCGGGTATGAAAAATACCTTGCGAGCGATGCAATGGCGGCCGATTACAGCGATCCCCTGGCCCCGGAAAACGACATTGCCGCGCGGTGTCGTGTGTCGCCCCGCTGGGACGAGACGGCGAGCCTCGAGTTGAAACTCGAACGGATCATCACCCAAAAGTGGATCGCCATGTATCCCGAAGGCTGCGAGGCATGGGCCGAACAACGCCGCACGGGCTATCCGCGGCTGTTTCCGGTGCGCTACAACCACAGCAAAGGGCAGAGTATCGACACCGAGACGATGATCCGACGGCTGCCTTATCCTGCGACGCTGGAAACCTCCGATCCCGACCAGTATGCGGCGTTAGTCAAGGAGCTCGCGGGACCGGACGACGGCGGAACCCGCCTTTGGTGGGACACGGGGCGGAATTTCTGATCCGGAGCACGATCCGGCTTTGCACGCGATAACGATAAAGGCAGGGATAAAGTCCCTGCCTTTGGTTTTGCGCTTTACGTCGCTGGATTACGGCAAATCGAAGGTTACTTCCATCGTACCGACAGCATGGTTTTCAAATCGGTTCGTCGTGAAATTCACCGGCAGGATATTCAGCGTGCTGACCCCGGTCCAGAATTTTCCGATCAACTCGGTTCCTCCTTTTTCCGTCTGGACATCGCCTTTGTCGTTGAAATAGATGTAATATGCGGTGAGATTATCCCGGATTTGTAACTCTTCCGCGTTCAAACTCTCCTCCCACATGATTTTGGAAACGACGTTCTTGGTCTCCTGATATTTGCGGTCGGATTCGACCAACAGCAAAGCCGTCCTTCCATATGCCACGCCGTTTATGTAAGACATTTCGTGCCGTTCGTCATCGCTGACTGTCTCGGCGATCAGGTTCTCGGGATATTCGCCTACGAAAATGCGGATCAATTCATGGCTGTAAGTATAAATCATTCCCGTTCGTTTCTCCATCTCTTTGCTGAGATACGACTCGCCTGAAATCAGTTCGTCCAATTTGAGCCCCATGTTACCAATGCCTAATAAATGGAGTTGTCTGTATGTGGTGTATCGGATCGGAGATTGATAGAAGAAGTTGCTGTTCTGTTCCGGTGATTTGGCGATGAGTTCCTTCACCCATTTGTTGGTTTGTTCCAAAGAGGGTTTCGTAAAATGTTTGGTGTCGTAAGTGCTTGCCGTGAGGATAATCGGATTGAAGGTGTATTTGTCGGCATAATCCGTCAGTTCCCGGTTGGTAGCATGGCGGTTAATCAAGTTGCCGGGGAAAACCTGATTTCTCGACGACGGGGAAACGGATAGTTCGAATCCCGTGATCCGATACCTTCGGGTTTTGTCGTTGTCCGGTGAATCGTAGGTTACGTCGGAGAACCAGTTTGTCGGAAAGGTGTACCATTGCATGGGTGCGGGCATTTCTTCTCCTTTCTGGGTGACGTGAAAAGGAATGATCGTCTGACCGTATGATAATATTATAAAAGTTTCGCGTGGATTTTTCTCGTCGTTGGGCATGATTTCTACGGCCAGATAATCCTTGTTGTCGGCTGTGATTTTCTGTGCGATGCACCATTCCGGAGTGTCTTCGACCTTCCAATCGCAATTCGCCGAAATAGCGATGTGCTGCTGTACTCCCGGATAATCGGCAGCCAATCCGCTTATTTCGGGCGTAATGTAATACGTCGGTTCGGGCTGATTGTCGTCGTGGCAGGCGGCAAATGCGAGCGCAAAAAGAAAAAGTCCCCAATGTTTCATACTAAATGAGTTTTAGTTAAACAACCGGGAGCGGAGGTTTGTCGGGAAAAATTCAGTTCAGGGCTGTGTCTATATCCTGAAAATGAGGGTTTTGTCTCGGCTTCGCAGCCCCCCCCCTTGCATCTTTTCCGCAAGGTATGAAAATAAAATCCGATAAGCAAATAAATCGGCGCCGGAATGTTCTGTCCGGGAGCATCCGGATAAGCGATAATCCGGAATAAATGATTATTTTTGTCGGAAGACGCTAACAAACTAAGAAACGACTATGAAGATCCAGGAAAAGGCGGCCCAGATGGTCGCAACGGCACAAATTATCACGGTGGCATCCGTCGACGAAAACGGTTATCCGCGTCCGGTGGCGATGGTGAAGCTCAAGGACGAAGACGGTGCGATCTATGTTTCGACCGGAACCAGTTCGGCGAAGACGGCTCATTTCAAGGCCAATCCCAAAGCGGGGGTCTCGATTGTCAGGGGCGGCGACAGCATCGTTTACACGGGTAAAATGGAGATTGTTACGGACGAGGCTGTGAAGCGGTCGCTCTGGGGTGATTGGATGCTCGACCATTTTCCCGGCGGTGTGGAGGATCCGGAGTATTGCGTACTGAAATTTACACCCGAGTCGGCGACTTATTGGATCGACAACGCATTCGTGAAGAACGATAAATACATGAACCTGTTCTGCCAGAGCTGCGGCATGCCGATGCAGACTGCCGACCAGTTCGGAACGAATGCAGACGGCTCCTTGAACACCGAATATTGCTGCTACTGCTACAAAGACGGGGCATTTGTCCAGGATTGTACGATGGATGAAATGATCGGCCATTGTATTGAGTACCTTGATGAGTTCAACGGGGCCTGCGATACGAAATTCTCGAAGGACGAGGCGATTGCCGAGATGAAAAAACACTTCCCGAAGTTAAAAAGATGGATGGCAAAGAGTTGATTTTCGGGCGCAGGGAGTTGTTTCGGAAATGGCTGGAAGCAGAAGGCGGTACAAGCGAAGGTGTTTGGCTGATATTCTCGAAGACCGATGCCTTGGAGACGCTTTCAGCCAATGATGCACTCGAAGAGGCATTATGTTTTGGCTGGATAGACGGACAGATGCAATCCATCGACGAGAACCGTTATCGGAAATATTTTGCCCGGCGGAGGGCGAAAAGTAACTGGTCGGAGAAGAACAAAGAACTGGCGCAGAACCTGATTGCACGCGGGTTAATGACTCCGCAGGGATTGGATGCCATCGTTTGTGCCAAGCAAAACGGGCAGTGGGAGAACTCCAAACGCAGTTCAGCCTCTGAGGAGCAAATCCGGATGTTCAAACAACTCATTGAGCCGCATGAGCCTGCTTATACGAACTTGTCGGCGATGTCGGATTCGGTACAGCGCACCTATACGTTGTTTTATCTGGATGCCAAATCGGATAAGACCCGTCAAACCCGCTTGGAAAAGATTATCGACCGGCTCCACAAGAATCTGAAGCCGATGTGATGTTGAACGACATCGGGTGCAGATTCCTTTTGAGATTCCATTTGTAAAAATTCGCCCATGACCGGAGTTTGTTTCTTCCCTGCGAGGTCGCCCCACGAGTATTTTTCCGGACTGCTTTATCGGAATAATCCGGCTCGGCCGGGAAATCGTTTATTTGATTTAAGTTGCTGATAAGCAGGGTTGAATGTCCGGTTTTGCGGCGTCCTGCGCACAAAAAAGGAGCCTCGGAAAAAGGCTCCTTTGTGCGGATAAAGGGGCTCCGCTTATCTTTTCAGTAGTCTGAATATCAGTTAATTAACCAAATAAATAATCTTCTGCACACATTTTGGGATTGCGCGAAAAGCGTTGGTTTGCTCGCCTGCTCTTAGGTATTTCAATATGTGACAAATATACAAATAAATTATTGTTGGAATATATTCGTTCGCGATAAATATTATATGTTTTGATAATATAGGCGGTAATGTGTTTAAATCTTAGATAATAACCTTGCTTGCTTTCTTAGGCCTAATACTGCTGACTCAGTATTTTGTGTTATTCCTTTCTTGCTCCATTCTCCCCAAAATCGTATAGTTGCGCTTTGGGGCTTTAATCTTGGTGCATCAATAAATATTCTAGTTGGAAGCAGAGAGGCATCTCCTACAACCAGCGCTTCTCCAATATCTAAAACTGGCAAAATATCAGTTAATCCAATAAGATTATCTGGTAGGAGTTTTTTAATTACATTTTGATCTTCTGCATTTGATAATCTTAAAGAAATAAAATTATTACACTGACTGAGAACTGTTCTATTCACTTCAGATGGACGTTGGCTAATTACAACTAAACTAACTCCATATTTTCGTCCTTCTTTAGCGATTCGTTCAAAATTTTTTAATCCAAGTTCCGAGGCGGCATCTTGATTTATTCTTTCTGGAATATAAAGATGAGCTTCATCGCAAAGTAATGCTATAGGGTGTCTATTCCCAATTTCAGCCCATTGTTGCACTGAAAAGATAATTCTTCCTACCAATCCGATTACCAGAGGTAATATATCAGAGGGCACTTCTGAGAAGTCAATTATTTTGATACCAGCTTTCTTTTCATTAGTCTCAGAGCCGTTCATTAACCGACAACATAATTTATCTAGCCATGTAAGATCCATTTCATCATCAGAAACTTGAAACATAAACCCTAAACGTTTATCTTGCCGTTTTGATTCAAGTCGTTGAATAAATCTAGTTAACTTCCCATTGAAAGGTCCCTGTTTATCTCCCCTTGATCCAGCTACCATTTCATTATCTAAATTATTTAGTTTATCTAAAACAGAATCAAGTTTATAAGGAACAGGACTATCAATTGTAATATGGCCGATTAAATCTGTATGTTTATTATCCGTTAAATATTTTTCCTTGTGCTCAAAAACTGTTTTTGAGAAAATCATTGCCTGATTAGGGGCATTACTATCGCTTCTATCTAGCAACATTGCAAGCATTTCTTCATAAGTTAATAACCAATATGGTAGCATTATGATATTGCTGTCAAGAGGACTTGTGTATCCTAGGTCGGACGGATTTGCAATCCTTAAGTGTTGTATTCCATCTGCTTGAAAATCTTTCCCGGAATATTCTCCGTGAATATCGAAGAGTATACAGTTTGCCATGGGAAGATTGGCAATTTGTTCTATTAATTTAGCAACGCACCATGACTTACCAGAGCCAGTACTACCCACAATAACAGCATGCCTCTGAAAAAACTTGTCCCCATCTAAAAATGCTTCAGCTTTTTCATCAATCGAATACTTTCCCAAAGATAATGGTATGTCATAACTAACTGTAGACGATATTGATTTCATAAATTTTGTCAAATTCTCTCCATTGAGAGGAAAGCATTCTGCATCTATCTCTGGAACTGTATCTAATGTCCTTTTAAATACATTCTCAAATGATCCGTATTTGTCCAACAGTGTTCCTATTAAATTGACTTTTATAGTATTTTCCGTCATAAGGAACGTGAAGGGAGATAGCGATTCTTCATCTTCAGGGATGTCATCACTTGCTTTTCTGGTAATTTTATTAATTATCCCTATTAAGTGTTGTCCTGCCTTAGAGCTTTTGACTGCGATTAGATGATTTACCTGCATCCTCTTTAACATCTCAAGCTCAGATACTTTCACAATAATTGTTGCTGTATCAACACTAAAGACGGAGCCAATTTTGTCTTTAGTCGAATCAAAAGAAAAAATACTCATGTCGCTGCTATTTAATGTATGTAATCAGGGTAGATAGATCCCATAAACTTAATTTATCAATTATTTGATCCCCAAACTCAGAAGAATAGACTTTGGTGCTATTATTGTATTCTTCAAGTAGTATGTAATGTTTGCAGCCATTTTCTATTATTGCCTGTCTGGCTTTTTCAGTAATTTTTTTTGTTAAAACAATAATGGGTTTTCCTGCTTTTATTCCTTGAATAAGCAAGGGCTGAACATGTTCGTCATTAAAACCATATCCGATACATAAATAAGCATTAGAATTCTTAATCTCATGATCTGCTTTCGTAAGTATAGTACGGTATGGTTCTTTGTGAGTTTCTGCATATTTGCTTAATCCAGGCGTGACAATAGAGGGGGTAAAACTGGTCGGGATGGTGTGTCTGAGAGGGAGTTGTATATTCTCACCGTCTTTTGTTCTAAACCAGTCAAGAGATCCGTGGACCTTCCATATTTTTACTCGACCAGAGTAACCTAAACTGTTGTTGTTCTCTAGATCACTAGAAAAATTACCATGATAGTTTTGAGCAAAGCCATTACAAATAAGCGCGTTTGCAAAGCTGGATGCATATTCGATTAATCGATCATAGTTCGTTGTAACTATTGAGATTTGTTTTTTTGTAGTGCTAACTAAATGTCCTATTAATTGCGATAAGGGGAATGGCTTATTCTCAATAATAAATTCTTCATATGCTTGTAGATCAGCAGTATTGATGCATTTCCAAGTATTTTCTATTATAGCATTTAGTACATTTTCGTTTAAGGCTAAGGTTGAAAGGGCTTTTTCTAGATCTTTTGTATCATCAAGACTTTGCTTGAACGCTTCAAATTGGACTAAATCATCTTTTTGGATTAATTTGATATTGTCTTTCAGATATTCTCCTAATTGCCACATGGATGGGATGTTATAATTCACAGAGGCGCCGCTCCCGAGTATTATTAGCGGGAGTCCGTTGACAATAGCCTGGATTCGTTTTAATAATTCTTCAGGAATAATTGTAGTTTGGGCCATATTGATTAGCGTTGATAAAAAGCATTTTTCAAAATTAGCAACTTTTATCTGATTTGTATTAAAAAACTGTTGAAAATCAGGGTTGTGGGCTAAATAGAATATTAACGAGGCTTATTTATCCATAAATAGAAATGCAATCACTTTCTTAGTTGGTATATAATCTGTTATAATTTCTCTATGATGTCTATATGCTTAGTGGCTAAGATATAAAATCATTCTTAAAATCTATTGATTATTAAATCGCAAATAATTTATTGTGTTATTTTTCAGGTTAATGATTTGCCTCTATCTGTTATTTTAACTCATTATCATTGCAAAATTATTGGCATAGATGCTTGATTTGTGAATTGATAAATGGTCGTTAATGTAGCTATTTTTTGATATTGACAAAATGATGTTAACCTAATTTTGCGGCTTTATATTTATTGAACGGAGCCAATTTGTAATAATTTTCTTCTAACATTTCCTTGATTTTGGATTCAGGATATACGATGGTCCCGCCTACCGAAACAAAGGGCATTACCCCTTTATCCCGGTAGTTCTGCAACGCTCGTCGGCTGATATGGAACAGGTCCATCACCTGCTCGGTAGTGAAATACCGCTCGTTAAGCAGGCAGGGCCGGACCTCTTTCACAAGTTTGTCGGCAATCTGCACGGTGTTCCGCATCGTTGCGATCAATTCTTTGTATTCCGGCGTTTCGCGGGTAATCACGCTGTTGTCGCATAAAATCTTATTTTCTGCCATCGCTATTTCTGTTTGGTCGTGCTTCGGTCGAATACCGCTTTCACATCTTCGGGTTTATAATAACATTTGTTCCTTATTGTGGTATAGGGCAAAATCCCGCTGTTGCGGTAGTATTGCAGGGTTCGTTTGGAGATATTCAGTCATTGGCAGACTGCGGCATTGTCGATTCATCCCGAATCCCCGGCAGGGAAGAAATACCGTTCTAATTCCTGCATCCGTTCGTTTACTCGTTTAGCGTTGGCTTGTATTTGCAACCATGCATTCCTTTCAATCAGTAGATATTCCATAAAATCTGTAATTAATTTAAATTATTAAATGTTTTTGGTTGAATTTCTTATCATCTCGTTTATTTCCTCGCGGTAGGTTTCTATATGGTGCTGGATTATGTTGTTTACAAGCCCCGGAACGGTCAATTTCCCATTTCCGAGAAGTCGCACAACAATATTCAGTTTTTGCCATAGGTCGCGCTCCAGTCGGCATATCATCCGTATATGACATTTCCGCGATTGCAGAAAAGCCCGCTCGTAATCTGATATATCCGCAAGCATTTTCGGCGGCTCCGTCACAGGTGTAGGTTTTGGGGTAATGCCCGGTGGAGCGTCTACTCCGTCAATCAGGTTTAGAATCAAATTCTCGTCGATGCCCTCGCATCGCACTTGCTTTCTTGTCATAGTTTTTTGTTTGTGTTCTTATTTTTCATGTACTATACCATATCCTTGAGTCGCAGAATCATTGCATTTGCCGCATCTCCGTATTATTGAATCCGTTGCGTCACTGAATCACCGAATCCGTTGCATTGCTGAATCATTGAATCCGTTGCGTCGCTGAATCACCGAATCCGTTGCATTGCTGAATCATTGAATCCGTTGCGTCGCTGAATCACCGAATTCATTGTATCGCTGAATCACCGAATCCGTTGTATCGCTGAATCATTGAATCCGTTGCGTCACTGAATCACCGAATCCATTGTATCGTTGAATCATTGAATCCGCCGCATCGCTGAATCATCCGATTTTCGTTCTAATCCCGGCACAAATAAAAGGGTGAAACCCGCAAAACGATACCCCAACAGCGCAGCCACGAAGCGGCCAAGACCGTAAGAGTTGATTTTCCAATACCGCCCTTTTGATTGGCAAATGAAATAAAAATAGGTTCTTTGTTCATGTCTTTTATTGTTTTAGTGTTTTGGGCTTTTGAGCCTTTGGGCTTTTGGGCCGCCCGATTCCATTCGATCCCGGCACAAATAAAAGGGTGAAATCCTCGAAAAAATACCCCTTACTCCCTCATTCGCCCTCGTTCGCCCTAATTGGCCAGCACCACGAGCGGAAAAAGACCTTACCTTTGCAGCGGAGAGATAACCTTTACCGAGTTACACTCGCTGCCGGATGGTTGGTCGCCCGGTTAGTCGGCGCGCAAGGGCAATCGTTTTGCGCTTTGACCTGTACAAATTAAAGGGTGAAATCCGGGAAAAGATACCAGCGGGTCCCCCGATCTACCAGAATCGCCCTAATTGGCCCGTACCACGAGCCGAAAAAGTCCTTAACTTTGCAGCGGGAAGATTACCAATTCGGTATAGAGGTCTAATAGATCAAAAGTCGTTGCCCGTGGCAACTCCTTTCCGTCCCGTGGGGACGGATTTTATTTGCGTAGAGCAAATAGCAAGGTGTGTTATTGTGCCACGAAACGGAGTTTGTGCCACACTAACGAAAGACCGAAATATAAGGGTTGGTTAATCTCCCAAGTCGATTAACGAACTGTATTAAAAAGCAAATAAAAAAGTAAAAAAATGAACGAGAAATTATTTTTTAGTCGAGACAAACCCATCGATATAGGTTGAGTCGGTAGTAGCAATGGCAAAAGCTTGTCTGACGAGTTTGTTGGCCACAGCGATCAGGGCGACTTTGGATGGTTTACCGTTGGCTTTTAATCGGCGATAACATTCCCGGCAGGCCGCATTTGAACGCAAAGCCGACCATGAAGCAACATAAAGCAAAGCTCGTAAATGTTCATCGCCATTCCGGTTTATATGTCCTTTGATATTTACAGACGTACCAGATTGTTGGTAGGTTGGACATATTCCGATGAAGCGGGAGAGTTGTTTGGCATTCTCGAAGTATGTAAACCCTCCGGTTGTAAGGATCAGTGCCATGGCGAGCGTAATACCTATTCCTTTGATAGATGTCAGAGCTTTGAGTTGCTTATCAAATTCTGCAGATGCGATGTCGGCCAGTTCCACTTCGAGTTGTTCGATCTGCTTGGTTAAAAAGTCAATGGTCTTGTCCAAAGTTCGCAAACATGCTTTGTCCCGATAGGGCAGTACGACAAGCGATTCTTGCAGGTTCTTTGAAGCGACAAGTTGTTTACGCAGCTGACGGACGACGGTCTTCTTCTGTTTGAGCAGAATGATAGCTTGCGATGGCATTTTGTAGATGGGAGGATTCATCTTCTCCCCGTACATGGCGATCATGCAGGCGTCTTTCTTGTCGGTCTTGGTAACAGCCATCATCATCCGGGCAAAATGCTTGATTTGCTTAGGATTTACCAAACTGACGGCAATACCGCTTTGGTGCAACAGATACAGAAGTAGAAAACTGTAATTACCGGTGGCTTCCATGACGCAATGATGCTCAGCGACAGAGAGCGTAACAATAAACTTGCGAACTCCTGCGGTCGTGTTCGGGAAAGTCTTGGTACAGTAGCCGTTCACTGACGGATAAGCTGCAACAAAACTGCTTTTGCCGATGTCGATACCGATGTAAACCATAACTGAAAGAATTTAAGTGAAAACTACATCCTGTAAACCATCGTCGCAAACACGGGCTCTACTTGTCCTAACGAACTGTCCGGTTTTCAGATGTAAGGCATGGGGACGGAACGTTAATCCCGGTTTCTAAAACACAACCTTAAACCTGTCTTGATCCATGCCTAATACTGTAAAAATAATTCAATTGTTTAACTAAGTACAAATGTACGACCTTAAATATCAGTATATGGAAAAACAAACACGGGTCACAGACCCAAGACGTACTACCACAATTTCCGGCTGAACCATCAGCAGGAAACGCAACTGCTGAACATGCTGCTCAAAGCCGGGCAGCACAGCAAAACGCAATTTATCCTCGGCCGTATCTTCGGCTGACCGTTCAAAGTCATTCAGACAAATATAGACGCGCACGACTATTACCTGCGCCTGACGAATCTTTACGCCCAAATCCGGGCCGTCGGGGTCAATTACAACCAGACCGTCAAAGCTATCCACACCAATTTCAACGACCGCCGGGCCGTGGCTTTATTGTCACGGCTGGAAAAGCACACCCAGGAATTAACGGTTTTGTTTCAGCAGGTCGTTCGCCTGACCGAAGAATTTAATCAGAAGTGGTCGATTGAATAACGGCAGCCAATCCCCAATAACGGAGCAGGGCCGGAGATTCGTTCCGGCCCTGCTCCCGAACAGGCGGCCCACCATGCCGCCGCTCTATCGCTTCGTGCGGTGCAGGCAGTCGATAGCCGCCAGCCTGTCGTACTGCGCCCGCAGTTCGGCGATAATCCGCTCGTTGCACCGGGCAGCGGGTTCCCGCAGCAGCTTCACGTCCCCGTATGAAAATTTGTAGTGCTTGATCGTTTCGCGGTCCAGCTTGAAAGGGGCATTTGCAAGAATCTGTTTCCGGCACAGGCAGGCGAACAGGTGCGGCCACTCCTTTTCGAACACATCGACGGATAATTCGCCGGGATCGCCAATCTCGTATTTGATCTTCCCGTTAAACGGATTATCCATAAACCGCCACCCATCGACGCACTCGTCCCATTCGTCCCGGAAAAAATAGGCTTTGAAATAGAGCCGGAAAGTATCTTTGCGGTGGTGGAATTTCGCAACGTTCGCATAAAACTCTTTGACCGTAAATGTCTGTTCATCCGCATCCGAATCTTCGTTCTCCAGGACGATCCAGAATACCGATTTCGGCGCTCCCTCCAGCAGCGCGTAAATGTAGTGCGCCTGCTTGCGCAATTCGACAAAGAACCTGCGCAGGTCGCGTTTGTAAATGAAACAGTCGTAATCTTCGGGCGCTTTTCTGGGCATAACGATATTGGTTTTTTATTAAGTGTCTAAAATACGGGGCGGCTTCGGTCCAATATGAAGAATGAAAAAGTAGTGACGCAACATCATATCAGAAAATAGGACCGGGGGAAAAGCCGCCCCGTGCCCTGGTCGCCTTATCCATGCGCCGGGGAGGTTCATATGGTTTGTTTGGTCGGTGGGGCAAGGAAAGGGGCGCGAAGTATGCGCCAACGCGCCCCTCGGCAGCAAACCCGGCAGGGCGTAACGCCTCGATACGCCGCGGGCCTGACTGCACTTGTCTATTTGTAGGTCTGGAGACGGAGAGGTCCCAAGAATGGAACAGCCGCAATTCCGTGCCGCCCGTTCTACTTACCGGGCTTGTTACGGCTGTTCCGCCGTCAGTCGAATAACTCCCTCTTGGAATCTTGTGCTTTTGATTTCCCGGCTGACGGTTGTGATTATGTGATTCATTGTCTTTTGCTAAAGATTTTCGGGGGCGGGGTGCAAAGGTCCCGTCCGCCCCAACCATATTATCTTGCCAGCAGACAAGAATATAATTCGGACTAAAAACAGGGGCGGCCGTACCAAAAATCGGTTTTCGCCTCACCACAAGAACAGCGGCCGCCCCCGGAGCAGGCTGGAGAACCCGCCCCGTAAGTGCCGCGCAAACATGCGTTCCCTTTCCATACGGAGCAGGACAGCAAGACCAGATTTTGAAGGGCCAACCGATCAGACAGGATTTATTAGCTGTAACCGAAAGGCGGGATTTGCTATTTTGCGCGACAAACCCCGGCGTTCCGCTCCATGCCGGCGCCGCCGCAACATACCGATTCCGCCCGCTCCCCAGTAGGGGGCGAGTGCAATCCGCAGGTGCGGCGATAGTACGCATGGACGAAAGGACGCGACGGGGTTCCATAGATTCGTAGAATTGTTGGAGATATGCGCCCCGGATAGGCATAAAAAAGCAAGGGACGCGATAACATTCCGGCCAGAAGGCATTGGGATACCGTAGCGAAGAAATGCACCGCGCCCTTGCAGGTTCCGTCCACAAGGGACGGAACAAAACAAGGGCTGGCAACATTTATACCTTCGCTTAAAAATTCCCAATTTTTACTGGCACGGTATAAAGAGTTGCTGCTCTTTATTATGTCCGTCGGCTATGCCGAGCTATACAAATGCAAAGTTAGCATAATTTCTGTATTCAAAGTTTCATTGGCAAATATAATAAGAAAAATTGCAATAATGGCATTTATGCCAAATTAAAAAATTAAGATCATACATTCTTTTGTTTAAAATTTATTCAACTGAAACGGAGAGACAAAATATTAATAGGGTTGATTATTCAACGGATGAAAGAAATCCGAGAATTGCATAATCATACACAAGAGTATGTAAGTCATAATACTCAACTGGACATACCTCATTATGAATCCGGACAACGTTTTGCTTCATTGCAGACACTATCAATATTCTGTAAGTTTTATAATATGACGTTGGATGAGTTTTTTTCCACAATAAAATATCCACCGAAAGAATAGTAATAACTACTACAATAAGTAACCGGGCATCAGAGCAGTTAATAACTCCGATGCCCGGTTCCTTATTTTGTTACCGTCGTTCAGTTTGCCGCGGCGAATACCTCGCCGATCTTCTGCATTTCCCGGCCGATAAGCTGCTCGGAGAATTTCGCGTAATGACGGGTCATGTTCGTATTGGTGTGGCCGAGAATCTTTGCCAATACGTCAATCGGCATTCCGTATTCCACGGCAAGGCAGGCGAATGTATGGCGGGCGCAATGTGTTGTCAATTTTTTGTTTAGCCCGCAGATCGTGGCGATCTCGGACATATAGGCGTTCATTTTCTGATTGCTCGGTACGGGCAGTAGCTTGCCGGATTCCATGCAATGCAAGTCGAACGCATACTTTTGTAAAATAGCTTTGGGTTGTTTTAGTAGTGGGATCGTACTCATTACCGCCGTCTTTTCGCGGGGCTTGCGAATCCACATATTGCCTTGTTCGTCAGTCGTAAGGTGTTCGCGTTTCAACTCTTTGACATCGGCGAACGCCAGCCCGGTCAGGCAGCAGAATATGAAAATGTCCCGCACGTTTTCCAGCCGCAGGTTCGGCATCGGTTTTTCCATCAACCGTTCGATTTCTTTCTTGGAAAGGTGTTCTTTGGGGGGTGGGGCAACTTCTTTCAGTTTGTAGTTTTTAAACGGATTTTTCTCGATCCACTCGTTTCGCAGGCAATAGAGCATGAAATTGCGCAGACAGTCCAAGATATTGACCGCGCCATTGTGGTGGCAACGGTGGGCGGTCTGTAAATAGGTATTGAAGCCGTCGAGATAGCCATAGGAAACAGCCGACAGGCGAATATCGTCTTTTTTGCACTCCTGTTTGGTGTACTCACGCAGGTAGCGGCAAAGACGGTAATATTTGTTGGATGTAAGTTGCGTAATGCGCACTCCGACCTCTTTCTGTCGCTTTTCGCAGTAAAGTGTCAGTTCTTCCAGAAACATTTTCGCCTGTTTGCCGGGACTTTGCAGGCATTCCTTGATTTCCAGAACGTTGCCTTCGAAGCCTTCGGCTTGTAGTGTGCGATATATTTCGACGACCTTTGCCAGGAAGTCGTCGATATAGGCATTTACCTCGTAGGCGAGTTTGTCGCGTCCGGTGGCCCGCCCTTTGGCTGTATCCCATTTATCGACCGGAGTGCGGCATTGGGTGTAAACTTCTTTAGAAATACCGTTTACGGTAATCCGCGCCAGAATCGGCGCCATCCCCTTGACGGTGCGTACTCGTCGCAAAAAGAACGAGATACAAAATGTTTTCCTGTTCATTTCAACCTGTTTTAATTGTTTATACTACGATTGAAAAGCCTGAAAGGTTTGCAGCAAAACAATGCTTATCAGTGCATTATGTCCTAAATCGTGTGCCGAGAATCGGACCAAATGCCTCTGCACACAGTTTGGCACACGCGAAATGTGCTTTTATCGGAACAGCTTTGCTCCAGCGGAAGATCGTAAATTCGATTGTAAGGTATTGATATACAGATTGAAATTCTCTTGTTTGCGCAGATTCGCTCACAAAAAAAGTCTCCGAAAGGAGACTGAAAAGTGCGGATAAAGGGACTCGAACCCCCACGCCGTGAGGCATCAGATCCTAAGTCTGACGTGGCTACCAATTACACCATATCCGCATCGGTAGGACAAAGGTAGGTAAAAATTCACAAAACACAACGTACACGGGGCATTATCCGGCTTTTTTGGTTACTTTTGTCTGTAAATTTTAGACATGCCGCAGCTTATTACCCTTCAACTCACGCCCAAGCAGGCCGCAGATGCGAAGTTCTACACTTCGCAGGCGGCGCGCCGTATGGGTATCGTAGAAGCCGACGTTGCATTGGTGCGGGTCGTCAAGCGGTCGATCGACGCCCGGCAGCGGCAGGTGAAAGTGAACCTGACCCTCGAAGTGTATGTCGACCGTGAGCCGCAGCCCGGGCCGGTGTATTTCGATTATCCGTCGGTCGAGGGCCGTACGGAGGTCGTGATCGTGGGATCGGGGCCGGCGGGGCTGTTTGCTGCGCTGCGGTTGATTGAATTGGGGCTGCGTCCTGTGATTTTGGAACGCGGTCGCGACGTATCGGCCCGCAAGCGTGACATCGCGCAGATCAATCGCAACGGAGTTGTGGACCCCGATTCGAATTACGCCTTCGGTGAAGGCGGGGCCGGGACCTTCTCCGACGGCAAACTTTTCACGCGCAGCAAGAAACGCGGCGACTACAACAAAGCGTTGCAGACGCTGGTATTTCACGGCGCTACGCCTGAAATTTTCTTCGAAGCGCATCCCCATATCGGAACCGACAAATTGCCGGGCATCATGCAGCATATCCGGCAGACGATTGTCGGGGCGGGCGGTGTATTTCGTTTCGGGAGCCGTGTGACGGACCTGAAAATCGCCGATGACCGTATTTGCGGGGTCTGGTGCGGCGACGAACTCATCGAAGGCGCCGCCGTTGTGCTGGCGACGGGCCATTCGGCGCGCGATATTTATGAATTGCTCCACCGCCGGGGTGTGCGTGTCGAGGCCAAGCCTTTTGCGATGGGTGTGCGTATCGAACATCCGCAGGCGTTGATCGATTCGATTCAATATCACCAGGAGACGCGTGGTGAATACCTTCCGGCGGCCTCCTACTCGCTCGTGAGCCAGGAAAATGGCCGCGGCGTCTACTCGTTCTGTATGTGTCCGGGCGGTTTCATCGTTCCGGCCATGACCGATGCCGCAGAGTCGGTGGTCAACGGCATGTCGCCCAGCGGGCGTACGTCGCCCTATGCCAATTCGGGGTTGGTTACGGAGGTTCGGCTTGCGGACTTCGGCCACCTGCGCGCCGAATGGGGCGAGTTGGCGGGGCTGAAATTCCAGCAGCAGTTCGAGGAACTGGCCCGGCAGCAGGGCGGAGAGCATCAGATCGCTCCGGCACAGCGTGTCGCCGATTTCGCGGCGGGTCGCGCGAGCGGGTCGCTGCCCCGTACATCGTATATTCCCGGTATTACGCCGTCGCGCTTGGACGAGTGGATGCCCGGCTTTATTGCCCAGGGGCTGCGACAGGGACTGGGGACCTTCGGCCGCCGGATGCGCGGGTATCTGACCAACGAGGCGGTGGTCGTGGGGGTGGAGTCGCGTACTTCGACGCCTGTGCGTGTTCCGCGCGACCGGGAGACGCTGATGCACCCCGAAACGAAGGGGTTATTCCCCGCCGGAGAAGGAGCCGGTTATGCCGGCGGCATTATTTCTGCGGCACTCGACGGCGAACGAATCGCCGAAGCGGTAAAAAATTATATTCGATAACCGATGGAACCGAAAGTTAGCGTTATTGTTCCGGTCTACAACGTCGAGCCGTTTCTGGCTCGCTGCCTGGACAGCATAGTGGGGCAAACCCTGCGCGAGATCGAAATCGTCTGCGTCGACGACGGAAGCCCCGATCGATCGATCGACATCCTGAACCTCTATGCGGCGCAGGACAGCCGTATCCGGGTTATTTCGCAGGAAAACCGCGGCCTGGGCGGAGCCCGTAACCGGGGTTTCGACGCTGCGACGGGCGAATACGTCCTTTATGTGGATTCCGACGACTGGATCGATCCGGCCTATTGCGAACGCCTTTATGAAGCCGCTCGGCAGTCGGGGGCTGATATTGCCTGTGCGTCGATATTGAAAATACGACCGTCCTATTCGAAATGGACGGTTCATTATACGGAACCGAAACTGGTCACGGCCGTTCAGGAGCGGTTTCTCGCAGCCCATTGTCCGCCCGACTTCTATGTGATGAATAAACTCCTGCGGCGGGAGATGTTGCTGCAGATGGGTTTGCGCTTCCGTGAACGGGTCTGCTACGAGGATGTGGAGTATACGATGCGCCTGCTGGGCGAATCGGAGAGTCTGGTGACGGTTCCCGATGTGGTCTACCGTTATGTAGTCAACGGGGCCTCGATTACCAAAAGCCGCCAGACACCTAAGAAACAGCAGGACAAATATCTGGCCCACAAGGCATTTGTGGCCTATGCGGATGCCCGTGGAATCCGTATCGACGCGCGGTTTCGCCGCATTACCCGTCGTACATACGATCGGTGGGGGCTTACGTGGCTGAAGGTCAAGGAGTGCGGTGATCGGGCGACGTACCGTTTGTTCGACCTGATTCCGGTGTGGCGGAGACGTGTAACCGATAAATAAGCGAAATACGATGGATATTGATCTGGTATACCTTTGGGTCGACGGAAACGACCCCGAGTGGCTGGCGCGGAAAAATGCGTTTCTCCCGGCAGACAAGCAGGTAGACCCCCAGGCTGCGGGGGAGTGCCGCTATGCGGAGAACGACGAATTGCGCTACTCACTGCGCTCGGTGGAGTTGTATGCGCCCTGGGTGCGCCGTATTTACATCGTAACTGACGACCAGACGCCGGCATGGCTCGATACGTCGAATCCGCGGGTCAGGGTGATGTCGCACCGGGAGATTATGCCGGCGGAGATTCTGCCTGTTTTCAATTCGACGGTGATCGAGTTGTTCCTGGCGCGGATTCCCGGATTGTCGGAGCATTTCCTTTACGCCAACGACGATATGTTTTTTAGCGCTCCGGTCGATCCCGGGTTTTTCTTCGATGCCCGGGGACTGCCAATTGTCCGGCTGAAAAAGCAGTCGCTGAAACGCCATCCCGACGATATTTATTGCTATACGATCCTGCGGATGCAGGAGCTCGTGAAGAAGCGGTACGGCAAGTGCACCCCATTGGCTCCGCATCACAATGTCGATGCCTACCGTCGCAGCGATTACCTGGAATGCTGTGACGTGTTTCAGGAGGCATTGGCCGGGAATCTTCGCAGCCGATTCCGCTCGTTCGGGGATTGGCAACGCTCGCTGGTACATTATTATGCCCTTGAGGAAGGGCGTGCTTCGTTGCGTAGGGTGAATCGGTACAACAAGTTGCACAATCCGCTGCGGCTGCTTTGCGCGGCGTTCGGTTCCGGTTGCGGGAGCGATTCGCGCTGCATTCCGGCTTATGTGCCGGATATTGAGTCTGTTATGAGGAAGTACGATCCGTCGCTGTTCTGCCTGAACGACGACGCCCGGATGACCGATGAAGACCGTACCCGGGTCCGGGAATTTCTCAAAGCTCGTTTCCCGCGGAAGTCATCGTTTGAAAAATAGCGTCCGCGCCGGACGCAAAACAGCCGATCAGCCGCCGATCGCAATCGCTGAGCCCCTCTCGGTCTCGTAGGAGATCTTGGGCGTAAGATGCCTGTCGAGGCCTTTTTCGCAGCGGGTCCGGTGTTCGCGGATGCTGTCTTTGTAGCGCTGTTCGTTTTTGGACTTGTTGTCGCGCGAGGCCTCTTTGTGGTAAATGTGGAATACGATTCCCCGGAACTTCATGCAACGCTGTGTCACGCCGCTGTTATTGAGGCGCAATACCAGTTCAGTATCTTCGTAGCCCCAACCTTCGAAACTTTCGTCGTATCCGTTGACGCGGATCAGATCCTTGCGCCAGATAGCCAGGTTGCAACTTCTCGGCGACCGTGAAGGGCCGAAAAGTTGGTAAAGTACTGCCATGATCGGAATCCGCATGGCGTTATTGCTGTTGCGGACACCTTTGGTCGTAGCCGAGAGCGAGGTAATCTCGCCGCTGAGTACTTTTTCGGCCAGCATTTCCGTGATAACGCCGCGGGATCCGGAAACATAGCATCCTTCGCGGGCGAAGATCATGTGATCCTGGATGAAATTCCGATGCAGGATCAGGTCGCCGTCAATGTGGATGATGTATTCCCCACGGCTGGCGGCAATGGCTTTGTTGCGGATGGCGGCTACCCGGAATCCTCGGTCCTCGTGCCAGATGTGGTGCACGGGAACTGGCGAAATATTCTCGAAGTGCTTTACGACATCGCGGGTGCTCATACCCGATCCGTCGTCCGCAATCAGGATTTCGGAGGGCATGACGGTCTGTTGCATCACGCTGTCGAGGCATAAATAAAGCGCTCGAGGCCAGTTGTAAGTAGAAATAATCAACGATACTGTCATCGCAATGTAAAACTATTGGTTAGGTTCGGAGTTTGAGGATAGGCAATGAAAAAGATGCAAAATCTCTGCCGAGGTTTTGCACGGGAAAGGGGTGACTGTAGGGGGTGTTGCTAAAATCATTTTGCAAAAGTAGCAATTTATCCGTTACTATCATCATATCGTGCTTTTTATATATAAATGCACGTTTTTGCCGATACTGCACGCGCGTGGTGAAAAGTTTTTTGTAAAAGTTGTTGATTATGATTTATGTCATTGATTATCAATGGTATGAATTCTCATGACCGTGGGTAATATTAAAAAATATCAAAAAATTTGAAAATTATTTTAATAAAAGCTTGCGCAGATGGTTTTTTCACCTTATCTTTGCAGCGAAGTTTTAAGGTTCATTTAGGTTAGTAGTTTTAGGTTGGTGAGGAAACTGGGAAAGACGGACTATGGTCCGATTCCAGGTTTCCTTTTTTTGTGCCTTTTTCGGAAGGCATTTTTTATGCCCGGTTTCGTTGGTCTTTACTTTTTGTCTCCGGGTTCTTGAAAAGCCTTTTCCGGTTTTTCTGTCCTGTTTCTCTCCGGTCGCTCCGGGTTCCAACTTTTTCGTGTTAACCTGGCCGGTTTTTTCGGAAATATTGCCAGATGGGTATTGCCGGCCTCATTTGTATGCTAAATTCATTTAGGATTAAATACTTGCGAGACGGTTTACTTAATCGGGTAAGTAGATTTATTGGTCTGCCAATGTTACCAAATTGTTAAATATATTTAATATATTCATAAAATATTTGCATAATTGAAAAATGCCCCTTATCTTTGCAGAGAAGTTTTAAGGTTCATTTAGGTTAGTAGTTTTAGGTTGGTTGAGGAAATCGGCAGGTTGTAACGGAATGTTCGTTACTAAGACCAGAGGAACGGTACTCGTTTCGCGGTCGAATACCTCCGATTGAACCTCATTTTTGGAGGGGGTGGTTCCCCGCCAAAAAAGAAGGTCCTAGTCGTGAGACTCGGACCTTTTTTCTTTTTTACCCGGACGGTACGTCAGAGTTCGGCCAGTTCTTCGCGGCTCACCTCTACTTCGACGGCCCCGAGCGCGTAACATCCGATGTCATAGGGATTGTAGTAGAACGTGATGCCTTCGGGCGTGACGCGGAAATTCTCCGTTGCGCGAATGTATTCCGGGAAAAATCCCTTTTCCGACAGCTCGTCGTCATTCGTCGCTTCGTATTGTTCGTAAATATCCTTGCGGATCAACTCGTTGAGCCGCTCCAGTTGCGCTTCGGTGAACAGATCGGCCGTTGTAATCTCATAACCGCCTGCCAGCGAGTAGGTGTAACACTCCGTGCCGTAGATGCCGTGTGCGCCGCCTGTGTAACTCGACCGTGTGATGATGTAGCAAAGGAGCGTGTCGACGACCGATCCTTCGGATTCGGCGGAGATTTCGCCTTCCCACAACCGGTGTTCCGACATTTCAGGCGTATTTTCGGGCGGCATCATGTCATTCACGGCCTGGCGGACCGCAGCTTCGATGGCTTCCCGGGGTGTACCCTCGAAGTTTTCCAGTTCGAAGAAGCGGCCGATGTTCGCCTGCTCGATCGCTGCGAGGGCAGGGGAGGCCTGGGCGTTGCCGATCGAGGCGAAGCGGTATTCGATCTTGCAGGTAAAACCGTTTCCGTCGATCAGCGTATCTGCGGTTATAACGGAGAATTGGGGTTGTATGGGACGTTTTGTACAGGAACCGACTGTCAGTGTCGCAGTGACGGCCAGGATCGTAAGTGTGCGGAATTTCATGGCAAATGTTTTTCAGTGTCTATGTAAAGATAGCGTAAAAAGCATTTGCGGCGGCAAAAAACGAAAAAAAAACTATATTTTACAGGAAAATTTTGGAGTTTCGAAAGAAGGCGTTATCTTTGCACCACAAAACTAAACCGGTGGATTCATCTAAGGGTTAGGATACGTGCCTCTCACGCACGACATAGGGGTTCGAATCCCCTATCCACTACGAAGCTACGGCTGCACGCAAGTGCGGCCGTTTTTTGTTGTATCCGGCGGAGACGGGAGTCCCTGTTTCGCAGATTGAGCCTGCCCGCTGATTTTTCGTGATGAAAAAGCGGCTTTTAATAATCATTCTTTCCGTGTCCGTTGAATTTATTTGTTGTCGTCGCGGCAGGGTTCTAATTTTGTTTCAACAGCAAACAGAATTTCTCATTTAAATTAGCTTGATCATGAAAAGATTAGTGTGTATGACTGTGGCTATGGCCATGACTGCGTCGCTCTTCGTAGCATGCGGGGACGATGGCGAGGACGAAAAAACTCCCCCCCCCGCACCGACGATAACGCTTAAGGACGGCGACATCAAAGCTACCCACGAAATTGAGTCGGGGATGTCGGTTGTCGTGAATGTGGCTGCGCCGGGCGGTGTTGCCGATTTTACGATCCGTATCGATTCGCCGTTCCTGACTCCTGAGGAGTTGAGTGCCCTGGGCCTCGCTGCGGAGATGAATCTGGTGACTCCGGCTACGAGCCAGATGGCTGCCGGACTGAAAGGACTGGGTTTCCCGGTGGGCGACGATGTGAAGGGTAAGACGGCGTTGACGTTCAATATCTCGTCGCTGATTCCGCTGATCGCGCAGCTTTACGACCAGACTTCGAATCACGACTTTACGCTGACGGTAACCGATGCCAAGGCGCAGCGGGCGACCGAGACCCTGAAATTCCACCTGTCGGGTCCCCAAACGATTACTTATAATAACGATGCCGACCTGTGGGCCAATACGGCGACGCTGACGGTGAAGAATCAGCCCGAAGGTGCAAAGGTACAGTATCGTGTGAAGGATGCCGAGGCATGGACCGATGCGGTGTCCGCGGACGGGACCGTTTTCAATATCGCTCCGGTTTATGAAGCGTCGAAAAACGAGGCGGAACTTGATATTTATACGATTAAGGCCGGTACGGGCATTTTTGCCGCCACAACCTACGAATACCGTATGCTGGATGGCGAGAAGGTGCTCGACAGCGGTGAGTTTACGACGGCGGCCGGGGATAAGATTCCCAACGGCGACATGTCGGGATGGTCGAAAAGAATGTGGATCGACGACAGCAAGAAGGAGTGGCCGATCACTTATCCCAATCCCGCAGGCCTGAAGCTCTGGGACAGCGGTAACAACGCATTCCTTGAACAATATGACGAAAGCGGTGCGCCTACGATTTTTACGCCGCTTTGCCGGGAGAGCGAAACGGAAGCCGGGACGGCCCTTCTTTCGGCCCGGATGGTTATGGGATTCGTGTTCGCCCCGGGAAACATGTTCACCGGCGATTTCAATTATTCGGGCTTCTCCGGTACGGTCAATTTCGGCAAAGCCTATACTTGGACGGCCCGTCCGAGTGCGCTGAAAGTACGCTACAAGGCAAAGGTCGGCACGATCGATAAACTGGGTTCGAACGACCCGGAAGCGGATAAATACAAGGATCAGCCCGACCGCTCGCGTATTTTCGCGGCTGTCGTCGACTGGACGGCGCAGCACGGTGTAACTTCGGGCATGACGGCTCCCACCGGTATGTGGGACCCGGCAGCGACGAAGAGTCTTGATGAAGGCGCGATTCTGGGTTACGCGGATTTGATCATTACCCAGACTGCGGCCGGTTGGGTCGAGGCCACGCTTCCGTTCAACTGGTATGCGGAGAATGTAGCCAAGCCTGCCCCGGAAAAATTCTCGCTGGTGATTTCGTGCGCTACGAGCGTACGCGGCGATTACCTGACGGGCTGTTCGACGAACGAAATGCAGGTCGACGACTTCGAGTGGGTATATTGATCTGAAAAAACATACCCGGACCGATGCCCATAGGGAGCAGGGCAGTGAGTAGGCTGGGTTAATCGGTTCCGGGTTCTCCCTTCTTCGCCCTGCTCCCGAAAAATGCTACGGCCGCCTTGTGATAAGGCGGCCGTAGCGGCGTTGGTTAGTTAAGGTATTAAGGTTGGTGGGGTTTTATTTTTCCGATTTTGCCTTGAATTTCTCCAACTGGCGTTTCAGTGCGTCGATGGCTTCGTCTACCGACTCCTCGAAGGCTTTCGACTGGTGGCAGGCCACCAGGTCTTCGCCGGGCATGTGCAACGTGATCGTTGCGAATTTATTTCCCTTTTCGTGGTCTTTATCGAGTTTCAGAATGACCTCGGCGCTGGTTGCGCGCTCCGCAAAGCGGTCCAACTTCGCCATTTTGGCATTCACGAATTCGACGAGCCGTTTGTCGGCGTCGAATTTCACGGATTGAATCTGTACGTTCATAGCCTTACAGTTTATAAAAGTTAATCATTTGCCTCCCTTTTCGCGGGGATGGGCCTTCGCGTAAATCTCCCGGAGCTTGGCGATGCTGTTGTGCGTGTAGACCTGTGTGGCCTGCAGCGAGGCGTGCCCGAGGAGTTCCTGTATTTCGCGCATATCGGCGCCGCCGTTGAGCAGGTGGGTAGCGAATGTGTGTCGCAGCACATGGGGGCTTTTCTTGCCCTGTACGCCCGCTTTGCCCAGCTCTTCCTGCACCGTACGGTATACCGCCGTCCGGGATATGCGTTTTCCTTCGAGTGTTAAAAATAGTGCTTTTTCCGATGAAATGCAAATATTTTGCCTCTCAATTAACCCGGTGTAATGTAAAATCTTTTCGCGTACGAATTCGAGGATCGGGACTATCCGCTCCTTGTCTCCCTTGCCCCGGATGCGCAGCGACGTGAAGTCTGCCGAGAAGTCGCCGCGGTCGATGCCGACCAGTTCGGCCAGTCGCAGGCCGCAGGCATAGAAGAGCAGTATGATCAGCGAATTGCGTTCGCGGATGAAATCCTCGCTGTCGCATTCGCATTCGCTGACGATGCCGCTCATGCGGCTTTCGGGGACGAATGCCGGCAGGCGGCGTGAGGTTCGCAACGAGGAGATCGGACGCACGACATCGCGGTCGACGGCTCCCGTGCGGAGCAGCCAGCGGAACAGCGCGCGCAGCGACGAAACCTCGCGGTTCATCGAAGCGGCGCTCACGCGGCCCTGCTCGGTGCGGTGGAGAATCCACTCGCGGATATCCTCCGTCGTGATCCTCCGCGGCTCGAAATCCGCGTCCGTGACTCCCAGCCATGCGAGGAACTGCTCCACGTCGTGGCGGTAGTTGCGGACCGTGAGCGGCGAGTAGCGGCGTTCGGCTTCGAGGTATTGGACGAAATCGGAAATCATTTTGACAAATATAGGCAAAAATGGCTGAGGTTGTCGAATTAATTCTGTTCAATTTCGGGCCGTAATACGGCAGAATGATCCGCGGCGGTGTTGGTTCCCATTGCCAAAACCGTTACCTTTGTTCTGAAAAATAAACGCGATCATAGACTTGGCTGTGTGAACCGGAAGCTGCGGCCGCTGCTTCCCTCCCTCAGGGAGGGGTGGGGCGGATTGGTAGATGATGCCGCAGGCGGCAAGGACGGCGTTCGGCAGCGGCTGGTATATGGAGGTCAATGATTGCCAAATAGAATTTGCTATGAAACAGAATTGGAAACCCGGGACCGTGCTTTATCCGCTGCCGGCGGTGCTGGTAAGCTGCGGTGCAACGCCCGAAGAGTATAACATGCTGACCGTGTCGTGGACCGGAACGATCTGTTCCGACCCGCCGATGTGCTATGTCTCGGTGCGGCCCGGACGCCATTCCCATGCGATCATCAGCCGGGCGGGCGGATTTGTCATCAACCTCACGACGCGCAGTCTGGCGCGTGCTGCGGACTGGTGCGGGGTGCGCTCGGGGCGCGATTACGACAAATTTCACGAGATGGGCCTGACGCCTGTTCCGTCCGAAAAGGTCGCTGCGCCCGTCATTGCCGAGGCCCCCGTCAATATCGAGTGCCGCGTGACGCAGGTGCTGCCGCTCGGGACGCACGACATGTTTCTGGCCGAGGTGGTCGGCGTGCAGGCCGACGAAGCCTACATCGACCCCGCGACGGGCCGTTTCTGCCTCGAACGCGCCGATCCGATCGTCTATTCCCACGGCGAATATTTCGCGCTGGGCGAGGCGCTGGGGCATTTCGGCTGGTCGGTCCGCAAAAAGAAAAAGGCGGCGAAAAAACGCTGATATTCCCGATTTTCGCTATCTTTGTATTTATGAAAAAAGCGCTCATCCCATCTTTTGTGCTATTCGCCTCGGCTGCCGCGCTGTTGTTGGCGGGTTGTATCAAAATGCCGAAAACGGGAGGCGAGGAGCCCGAGGGACCGGAGGGTCCGGATAATCCCGATTTCCCCCCCCCTGCGGAATACATTTATCCGTTCGGCGATGAACCCCGCCGGGTAACGGCCGAAGTTACGCTGACGTTCGATCCCGGAACCGACCTTTCCGGCGTGCAGATCGAGATTCCTCCCCTGAAATACAACAAGTCGCTGCTGGTGCTGCTGACGCAGGACGACTGCAAGCAGGCCGCCTTCTCGACGACGTGGGCTGCAATCAACGGACGGCCCCTTTCGGATACCTATTTTTATACGGCGGCGCACCTGCGCGGCGGGGACATGCCGCCCGACACGTACAGCTTCGGCAAGACGCTCGGCTCGACCGACGGCACGGGGCGCGAAGTGCGTTTCGCCTTCGCCACCACGATCTCCCCCGAATGGGAGTACATGGACGCCGAAGCGACCGTGAAGCCCGGATATACGGATAACTATTACCGGTTCTTCATGCAGAAGGGGCTGATGTGGGGCGACGTGGCCGAAATGCTCAGCTATGGCGTCGGCATCGCTTTCCACGATATGAACACCCCGTCGGTCGACCTGCCCGACTCGATCCTGAAGCATTACGGCCTCGCCCAGCAAATCATCCTCGACCGCCTTTCGGGCCGCGGATGCAAGATGCTGGCCGAGCCCGACGGCAACAAGACCTATGTGACTGCGGCGCAGGACTATGACCCGATTCAAACTATTTTCGTGCAGTCGGGCGGCGAAAAACTCCGTCCCTTTGCCGTGGAAGGCGATTTGACGAAGAAAATCCTCGAGCGCGGATTCTGGCAGCCGAAGGCGATTCCGGGGGTGATCGAGGCGCAGTTGGCCCGTCCTGTCGCCGAGCGCGAGGCGGTCAATATCGGGGCGCACGGAACCGACCGTTCCTGGTCCGAAATGCTGCTGTGGCTCAACAATACCTGCGGTAAGGACGGAGAGGATTGCCTGTGGATGCCCGCGCCGGAGGAATATTTCGAATACAACTACCTGCGCCGCCATGCGGAGGTGACGTGCCGGGTCGCGGAAAATACGCTGACACTGACGGTCAATCTGCCCGGCGGGCTCTATTTCTATTATCCGTCGCTGACGCTCAATGTTTCGGGCGCCGATCCGTCGGCCTGCACGGCAGTCGAGTCCGGCGAAACGGTCACGGGGCTTTCGTGGGGACCCGGCGAAAAGGCCGGGGATGCTACCGAGGTGCTGGCGATCAATATCGACTGCCGGCATGCCCTGGCCGAACACGCCGAACATTTTGTGAAGGTTTACGAGGCCGACCCGACGGCGGCAAACCGGGCCGATGCCCGTTATTTCGTGGCGATGCTCAAGGAGTCCGACCGCAAGCAGGAACTCCTGAAGCGGATAAAGTAAACCTGTAAAACAACAAAAAGGAGGCGAATCGAAACCGATTTGCCTCCTTTTTTTGGCGTTAATGCGGCAGTTTGGGGAATAATCATTACCTTCGTAACATGACTTCCGGTTCAGGAATCGCGGGCGATTCCGAACCCTTTGCCGGACAAGGCAACCGACTGAAAATAGAATGAAAAAACTGCTTTTCGTATTGGCGGGAGTGGCCTTCGCATGGACGGCTGTCGCCCAGGAACTTCGAATTACACATGGTCCTTACCTGTGCGACATGACGCACGACGGGGTGACGGTGGTCTGGACCACCAGCAAGCCTGCGCTTTCGTGGGTCGAGGCGTCGCCCGCCGACAGCCTGAACGCCCCTGCTTTGAGACAGGCGCGGTATTACCAGACCGTCGCGGGCCGCAAACTGGCTTGCAGGACCCTGCATGCGGTCCGGGTCCGGGGGTTGCAGCCCGGGACCGATTACCGTTACCGCATCTTTTCGCAGGAGGTGCAGTCGTGGCCCGATGTCAACAACGTCACCTACGGAAAAACCTTGGATGCCGACGCTTCCCGCCGCCGGGCTTATGAATTTCGGACCTTCCCGCAGGCGGGTTCCGGCTGCTCGTTTATCGTGCTGAACGACATCCACGGCAAAGCCGACTACATGACCCGGCTCTGCAAGAGCGTGGATTTTTCGAAACTGGGATTCGTAGCCTTCAACGGCGATATGTCGAGCAGCGTCGAGAGCGGGGAGCAGCTTTTCAAAGCATACCTCGACGCTTCGGTGTCGCTCTTCGCCACCGGGACCCCGATTCTGTTCACCCGCGGCAACCACGAGACGCGCGGCGTTTTTGCCGACAGCCTCGGCGACTATTTCCCCGGACAGGACGGACGGTTCTACGGCATCTACCGCTATGGCGACGTATGTATCCTGCTGTTGGACTGCGGGGAGGACAAACCCGACGACCATGCGGAGTATAACGGGCTGGCTGACTACGACGCTTACCGCACCGAGGAATGCGAATGGCTGAAAAGGGCCGTGCGCTCGGATGAGTTCCTTTCGGCGTCGGCGCGGATCGTCCTGCTCCACATTCCGCCCATGGCGGAGGCGTGGCACGGGAGCGTCCATCTCAACGAACTCTTCGTGCCGGTGCTCAACGAGGCCGGGATCGACCTGATGCTCTGCGGCCACGACCACGCTTATTCGTTCCGCCCGGCCGGGGAACAGGGTACGCAGTTCCCGATCGTGGTCAACGACAACAAAAGCTATGTGCGCTGCGACGTTGCGGACAGCCTGATTCGTGTGCAGGTTGTAGGTCTCCGCGAAAAGGTCGCGCATGTGCACGAATTTCCGCTGAAACGACAATTTTAACTATAACCTGAATGCAAATGAAAAAACTCTTTTTGTCGCTGTGCGCCGTCGGTTTGTCGTGCGCGGCCTTCGGAGCGGGACCCGAGGCCAACATCGTTCCCAAACCCCTCTCGGTGAAGCCCGGCGAGGGAACTTTTACCGTAACCGCGTCGACGAAGATCGGCGTCGGGAAAGATGCCGAACTGCGCCGTTCGGCCCGGATTTTTGCCGAAGAGGTTGAGCCTGTCCTCGGCGGCGTTATGAAGGCTGCCGCCGCGGGCGACATCCGCCTGTCGGTGGACGGCTCGCTGGAAGCCGAGGCTTATAAACTTACGGTGACTCCTTCGGGTGTCGAGGTGAACGGCGGTACACCGCAGGGTGTGTTCTACGGCCTGCAAAGCCTGCGCCAGTTGATCGTTGACGGCCAAGGCGTGCTGCCCGCCGTAACGGTTGAGGACAAGCCCTATTTCGGACACCGCGGGGGCATGCTCGATCCCTGCCGCCACTTCTGGACGGTAGACGAGGTCAAAGAGTATATCGACATCCTCGCCATGCACAAACTCAACAAGTTCCACTGGCATCTGACCGATGACCAGGGCTGGCGTATCGAGATCAAGAAATACCCCGAGCTGACGCGTGTCGGATCGGTGCGCAAAGAGACGCTCGTCGGCCACCATCACACTTCGAACGAGTACGACAAGACGCCCCACGGCGGTTATTACACACAGAAGGAGATCCGCGAGATCGTGAAATATGCCGCCGACCGCTACGTCACGGTGATTCCCGAAATCGAACTGCCGGGCCATGCCGTCGCTGCGCTCACCTCCTATCCGTGGCTGGGCTGCAAGGGCGAGGGTTATGAGGTCCGCAAGCGTTGGGGCATCAGCAAGGAGGTTTTTTGCCCGGGCAAGGAGACGACGTTCGAGTTCCTGCAGAACGTCTTTGCAGAGGTGCTCGATCTCTTCCCCTCGGAGTTTATCCACATCGGCGGCGACGAGTGCCCGAAGGACAGTTGGAAACAGTGCCCGCTGTGCCAGGAGCGTATCAAGGCCGAAGGGCTGAAGGACGAATTCGAACTCCAGAGCTATACGGTGCGCCGCATGGAGAAGTGGCTCCGCGAACACGGCCGGAAGATCGTCGGCTGGGATGAAATCCTGGAAGGAGGCGTTTCGCCGACGGCGACCGTCATGTCGTGGCGCGGCTCGAAGGGCGGTATCGCCGCGGCCAAGGCCGGCAATCATGTCATCATGACGCCTAACGTCCATTGCTACCTCGACTATTACCAGACGAAGGATCCTGTAAAGGAGCCGATGGGTATCGGCGGATACGTTCCGATGCGCAAGGTTTATGAACTCGATCCCTACGACCAGCTTACGCCCGAGGAACGCACCTATATCCTCGGTGTGCAGGGCAACCTGTGGACGGAGTATATCGCCACGTTTCCGCATCTGAAACACATGCTGCTGCCGCGCCTGGCTGCTATCGCCGAGGTCGGCTGGGCTTACGACCGCAAGGATTTCGACGATTTCAAACACCGCATGAACTCTTTGCGCAAGTGTTACGATGCCGCGGGGCTGAACTACGCTACCTATTTCTTCGAAGGCAAGGACGAATAACCGTCCGGTTTCCAAAAACAGTCCCCGGAATGCACAGGCATTGCGGGGACTGTTTTTTTTCGGATCGGATCAGCGTTCCAGATCCTCCAGCAGTTTTTTGATGGCTGCCTCCGGGGTCGGGGTTTCGCCTTGCAGGGTGACGAACCGGCTGCCGATGATGCCGCCCGAGGCATTGTCCGCCGCGGCCCGGAAGGTTGCGCGGTTGCTGATGCCGAATCCCACCATGCGCGGACTGCGCAGTGACATGGCGTCGATGCGGCGGAAATAGGCCTGCTTTTGTTCATCGAATGCACTTTGGGCTCCGGTCGTCGATGCCGAGGAGACCATATAGATGAAACCGTCGGTGTGGGCGTCGATCTGGCGGATGCGCTCCTCGGAGGTCTCGGGCGTGATGAGCATGACGACTTTGACGCCGTAGTGGTCGGCGACGGGCTTGAACTCGGCGAGGTAGTCGTCGAACGGCAGGTCGGGGATGATGCAGCCGTCGATGCCGCAGTCGCGGCAGGATCGGCAGAAGTTCTCGAATCCGTATTGCATGATCGGGTTGAGGTAGCCCATCAGCAGCAGCGGAATTCGCACGCCGGGACGGATGTCCGCCAGTTGGGCGAAGAGTTTTCGGAGCGACATGCCGCCGCGCAGTGCCTGCTGGGCCGCGTTCTGGATAACCGGGCCGTCGGCCATCGGGTCGCTGAAGGGGATGCCGATTTCGATCATTCCGACGCCGTTCTGTTCGAGCGTGCGGATCACTTCGGCGGTGTTGTCCGGGTCGGGATACCCGGCGCAAAAATAGATGGAGAGTATGTCGCGCTTCCCGGAAGCGAATAACTGGTTGATTCTGTTCATGATTGCTGGATTTTTGGAATGAATTTTTCGAGTTTTACGGCGTCTTTCACCGCCGGGCCCGTTTCGAATCCGCTGTTGAGGTCCACGCCTGCGAACCGGGGATGGGCGAAGCGTTTCACGGCTTCGGCGCATTCCGCATCGAGTCCGCCGCTCACGAGGAACGGCGTGTTGCCCGTATAGGCGTCGAGTACCGTCCAGTCGAACCGCCGTCCCGAACCGCCGTAACCGTCGCACCGGGTGTCGAACAGCAGGTAGTCGGCACATCCTTCGTAATCCCGAGCGGCTGCCAGGTCGGCGGCCGTCGCGATGCGGATGGCCTTGATGATGCCGTAACCCCGCTGCCGTAACGCCGCGCAGGTCTCGGGCGATTCGTCGCCGTGGAGTTGGAGCCACCTGAGGCCGAACCGTTCGGCGGTGCGGAGCATCTCTCGGGGCTGGGCGTCGACGAAGACCCCGACGGCCGGTTTGCGGCAGTTGCGCACGGCTTCGGCATGGAGTTCGTCGTCGGGTACGCAGCGCGGGGAACGGGGGTAGAAGATGAAGCCGCAGAGGTCGACCGGCAGCCGGTCGACGGCCCGGATGTTGGCGGGTTCGCGCAGCCCGCATACCTTGACGATCATGGCTGCGGGGTTTTGAGCCATGTGACGAACTCCGCCAGCGCGCGGCCCGGATCGCCGGTTTTCATGAAGGCTTCGCCCATCAGGAATCCCCGGAAGCCCGCTTCGCGCAGGCGCAGGACGGTCTGCGGGTCGGAAATGCCGCTTTCGGAGACCAGCAGCGGACCTTCACTGCCGCCGGTTTCACGCCGGAGCAGGTCGATCATCCGCAGCGAATTTTCAACGTCGGTATGGAAGGTCCCGAGGTCGCGGTTGTTCACGCCCAGCATGTCGACGTATTGGTTCAGGTGGGAAAGCTCTGAGGGCGTGTGCACTTCGAGCAGTACTTCGAGTTCCAGTTCATGTGCCGTGCGGGCCAGGCGGCGGCATTCGTCGGGCGACAGCACTGCGGCGATCAGCAGTACGGCCGAGGCTCCCGACGTGCGGGCCTGGTAGAGCTGGTATTCGTCGACGATAAAATCCTTGCGCAGCAGGGGCAGGGCCGCAAGGCGGCGGGCCTGCTGCAAATCCTCCAGCGTACCGCCGAAGAACTCGCTGTCGGTCAGCACCGAGCAGGCTGAAGCACCTCCCGCTTCGTAGGCCGGGACGACGGCTTCGATCTTTGCATCCTCGTGCAGCCACCCTTTCGACGGGGAGCGGCGCTTGAATTCGGCGATGATGCCCGTTTCGGATTCCGCCAGTGCGCGGCGCATGGAGCGGGGCGCCTCGGCCAGCCATGGCGAACCGAGGCGGAGCAGCGCATCGACGGGAAGCGTCTGTTTTTGCCAGGCGACCTCCCGGCGCGTGTTGGCTGTGATGGTTTCCAGGATATCCATATCTTTTAGCTGTTGATTTCCACGAATTTCCGGAACGCCGCCGCGGCTTTTCCGCCCAGGAGCGATTCGCGTGCTTCGGCGAGGCACTCCGCGACCTCCTTGTCGGGGCAGATCACCCGGATGGCGAAAGCGGCGTTGGCCAGGACGCAGTCGCGCTGGGCGGCAGTTGCGGTGTTGTGCAGTACGGCGTCGAAGATGCGCGCAGCCTCTTCGGGGGTATCGCCGCCCGAAAGCTCTTCAGGGCGGCAGCGGTTGAGACCGATCTGTTCGGGTGTGAAAACCTGCTCCTTTTCGGGCGTTGCGACCTTGAATTCCGAGGTGAGCGAGATTTCGTCGTAGCCGTCCATGCTGTAAACCACGCCGAAGCGCGTGTCGCCCGACTGGTAGGCGTAGTTGTAGAGGCGGAACAGCGAGAGGTTGTAGACGCCGAGCAGTTGGTATTTCGGCAGTGCGGGATTCACCAGCGGCCCCAGCAGGTTGAAGAACGTGCGCACGGCGAGGTGCTTGCGGATCGGCGCCACGGCTTTCATCGCGGGATTGAACAGCGGGGCGTGCAGGTAGGCGATGCCGCATGCGTCGAGCGAAGCCCGCAGGCGGTCGCGGTCGTCGGTGAACCGCACGCCGTGGCGTTCGATGACGTTGCTTGCGCCGCTCACGGAGGTGGCGCCGTAGTTGCCGTGCTTGACGACGTTGTAGCCTGCGCCCGCTACCACGAAACTGGCCGCGGTGCTGACGTTGAAGGTATTCTTGCCGTCGCCGCCCGTGCCGACGATGTCGATGGGTTCGTACTCCGAGAGGTCTGCCGGACGGCGCATTTCGAGCAGTGCATCGCGGAATCCGGCCAGTTCTTCGACCGAGATGCTGCGCATGAGGAAGACGGTGATCAGTGCCGATACCTGTTCGGGGTTGTAGTTCCCGGCGGCGATGCCTGCCAGTACCTGTTGTGCCTCCGAGCGGCCCATGTACTGGTGTTCGAAGAGGCGGTATAGTAAATCTTTCATAGCTTATGCGCGTTTATCGGTTGCATTTCGTGATCCAGTTCTCGAGAATGGTTTTGCCCTGCGGCGTAAGGACCGATTCGGGGTGGAACTGAATGCCCCGCAGGTTGTGGGTTTTGTGCCGTAGGCCCATGATGAGGCCGTTGCGGTCGGTCGCCGTGACCTCCAGGCAGTCGGGGAGCCCTTCGGCCGAGACTACCCACGAGTGGTAACGCCCGGCGCGGAAGCCTGAGCCCAGTCCGTCGAAAAGCGGCTCGTCGGCCACGACACGGATGTCCGAGCAGACGCCGTGGTGGACTTCGGCGAGGTTTTCCAGCTTTGCGCCGAAGGCTTCGCCGATGGCCTGTTCGCCGAGGCAGATGCCCAGTATCGGCTTGGCGGCGGCGTAACGCCCGATCAGCGGCAGGAGCAGTCCTGCTTCGGAGGGGATGCCGGGGCCGGGCGAGAGCACGATCCGGTCGTAGGCGGCGACTTCGTCCAGCGCGATGCAGTCGTTGCGGCGCACGTCGACTTCGAGGCCCAGTTCCAGCAGCATGTGGCGCAGGTTGTAGGTGAACGAGTCGTAATTATCGAAAAGCAAACATTTCATGGTTTCGGTTTTTTTAGCGGTTAATTGATCAGTTTCCCGGCCTCGCGGATGGCTTTGTCCAGCGCTCCCAGTTTGCTCGATACCTCCTGCAATTCGCGTTCGGGATCGCTTTTCGAGACGATGCCCGCTCCGGCCTGGTAGTAGAGGGTGTTGTTGCGGCTGACGAAGGTGCGGATGGCGATGGCTTGGTTGAGGTCGCCGTCGAGGCCGATGAAGCCGATACATCCGCCGTAAACGCCGCGGTTCTGAGGCTCGATTTCCGAGATGAGCTGCATGGCGCGTACCTTGGGGGCGCCGCTCAGCGTGCCGGCCGGGAAGGTGTCGATGAAGGTCCGGATGGAGTCGCTGTCGGCGTCGATCTCGCCGCTGACGCGCGAGACGAGGTGGATGACGTGGCTGTAATACTGTACGTCGCGGTAGAAGTCTACTTTCACATGGTGGGCGTTGCGGCTCAGGTCGTTGCGCGCCAGGTCGACCAGCATGACGTGTTCGGCGTTCTCCTTGGGGTCGGCCAGGAGCCGTTCGGTCCGTTCGCGGTCGAGGGCCGAATTGCCGGTCCGGAAGGCCGTGCCTGCGATGGGGTCGATCGTGGCGCGGCCGTTTTCGATTTTGCAGTGTGTTTCGGGTGACGAACCGAAGATGCGGAAGCCTCCGAAATCGAAGTAGAAAAGGTAGGGCGAGGGGTTGATGCTCCGCAGTGCGCGGTAGACCTTGAAATCGTCGCCCTGGAAAGGCTGTTCGAAGCGGCGGCTCAGCACGATCTGGAACACGTCGCCCCGCAGGCAGTGCCGTACGCCTTCGCGCACCATTGCCTTGTAGGCTTCGTCGGTAAGGTTCGAGCGGCGCTCGCCTGTCGTGCGGAAATTGTACGAGGCGAAATTGCGGTCTTCGATCAGCGTTTCGACCTCGCGCAGGTGGTTTTCCTCGCCGTCGGCGCACAGTTCGATAATTGACAGCTCGTTTTTGAAATGGTTGAAAACCAGCAGGTATTTATAGAGTATATAGCAGATGTCGGGGGCGTCGGAATCCTGGTGGTGGTACTCTTTGACGGGGATGTTTTCGAAGTAGCGGATTGCGTCGAACGCCGTGTAGCCGAACAGTCCGCAGTGTTCGCTGCCGTCGCCTGTGATGCGGAAGCCGGCGAGGAACTCTTTCAGCGCATCCGCTGTGGTGTAATCCCCGCCGAGGCGTTTTGCCGAACTCCGGCCGTCGGGGAAATCCATGACGGCTTCGCCGTTGTTGACGCCGATGCGGGCGATGGGGCGCAGGGCGATGAACGAAAGGCTGTTTTCGTTGCCGTGGTAGTCGGAACTTTCGAGCAGGGCCGACTGCGGGTATACGTCGCGGAGTTTGAGGTAGAGGCTGACGGGGGTATGGAGGTCTCCGAGCAGCTTTTTGCTTGCCGTTGTGAATTGATACATCGTGATGGCTGTTTTTCGGATTTTACAAATTGCCGGCGATTTCCGGACGGTCTATGTTTGCGAGGTAGGTCTCCATATCCTTGTCGCCGCGGCCCGAAACGGTCAGCACCACTACGTCCGAAGGACGGAACTCCATTTTAGGCAGTGCGCCGAGGGCATGGGCGCTTTCGAGGGCGGGAATGATGCCTTCGAGGCGTGTGAGTAGGAATGCCCCGCGCAGCGCTTCGTCGTCGTCGACGGAGAGCACCTTCGCGCGTCCCGTCTGCGAGAGGTTGGCGTGCATCGGCCCGATACCGGGATAATCGAGGCCGGCGGAGATCGAGTAAGGCTCTTCGATCTGTCCGTCGGGGGTCTGCATGACCAGTGTGCGTGCGCCGTGGATGATTCCCTCGCGCCCCAGTTGGATCGTCGCCGCGCTCCGCCCCGAAAGGAGGCCTTCGCCCCCGGCTTCGGCCAGCACAATCCGTACGCGCTCGTCGCCGAGGTAGTGGTAGACGGTTCCTGCGGCGTTGCTGCCGCCGCCGACGCAGGCCATCAGGTAGTCGGGGTAGTCGCGGCCCTCCTTTTCCTGCAGCTGCACGCGGATCTCCTCGCTGATGACCGACTGCAGGCGTGCCACCATATCGGGGTAGGGGTGGGGACCCACCGTCGAGCCGATGATGTAGAACGTGTCGGCGGGGTGGCAGCACCAGTCGCGGATGGCTTCGTTGGTGGCGTCCTTCAGGGTCATGTTGCCCGAAGTAACGGGGATGACCGTCGCGCCTAACATCTCCATTTTCCGGACGTTGGCCTGCTGGCGTTCCACGTCGGTACGGCCCATGTAGACCACGCACGGCATGTTCATCAGCGCGCAGACCGTAGCCGTGGCGACGCCGTGCTGTCCGGCTCCCGTCTCGGCGATGATGCGGGTCTTGCCCATCTGCCGGGCGATCAGTATCTGACCGATGGTGTTGTTGATTTTGTGGGCGCCGGTATGGTTGAGGTCCTCGCGCTTGAGGTAGATGCGGCAGCCGTAGCGCTCGCTCAGCCGGCGGGCGAAGTAAAGCGGCGAGGGCCGGCCCACGTAGTCGCGCAGCAGCGTGCGGTACTCTTCGCGGAACGATTCGCTTTCGATCACCCGCAGGTAGTTCTGCTGCAACTCCTCGACGCATTTGTGCAGGATTTCGGGGATGTATGCGCCCCCGAAGCGTCCGTAATAACCTTTCTCATTAACCTGGTAATTCATATTTTCTGATTTTAGAATATTGCACATGAAAAAAGGCCTGTTGTGAGTACAACAGGCCTTCTCGAATTTATCGCTGATTTATCGTTCAACAACTACACGCGGCAAGTCACTCACAACGGAAAATTGTAAGCGCCACCACCATGCGTTATTGATCGAAAAACTTTTCATAATCGGATTCATTGGTTGCAAATATAGGGACTTTGTGGGAAAAATCAAATAAAATCGTCTTTTTTTCATTTTGCGGCCGGGGCCGTCTCCACGACTTCGACCCATTCGCCCTTTTTGAGCGCCCGCACCGAGTTGTCGTACATCGCCTCGCAGTAGATCGAGGGCAGGTAGTAGCGACCCTTGTAAGTAGCGGTGAGCTTGATGGGAATTTCCTTGCTCTCGCCGCTGCGAAGGTCGAAATAACTCAGCACCCGGTCGTCGCGGATATCCTGGTAGGTGACCGACGTGAGGTCGCGCTCGGAGGTGATCTCCCAGCCCGCCGGGACGATGTGCGTCAGGGCGAGGTCGGCATAGCGCTCGTAACCGCTGGTGTTCGTGACGGTCACGACGGCGTAGAAGTCTGTCGATACGGGAACCGACCGCGGGTCCATCGCGGCGCCGTTCATGTCCTTGTACCGGACATCGATCCGGATGCCGTTCGCGGCTTCGGTCTCTTCGCCCTTGCCCGGCGTGTAGCTCTGGCTCACGACCGCGTAGAGGCTGCCTGTGCCGTTGTTCTTCACTTCGGTCTCGGCGGTGAGGGGCATGCTGACGATCGACTTGGCGGTCCGGAGCTCCTCCCGGCCGACTTTGGCGTCGATGCCCGTTTGTCCCGTGGAGGCGAAGTTCGCCAGCGTATTGAGCATCCATGCCGTCGACTGGGTGCTCAGCCATTTGTCTTTTTTCAGGATGTCGGACATCCGCATGGCCGTGCGGAACGCCTCTTCGCGGTGTCCGAGCAGCGTTTGCGTCATCAGGACGATTGCCATCTGCCGTTCGGAACTGTTATAGGTTCCGTCGTAGGGATTGACCTTCTGGCCCGCCGTATTTGCGGCCTGGCCGATCAACTCTTCGGCGACCTTCCGGTTGCCGTCGAGGGCGTAGGCTGCGGCCAGCATCCATTTCACGTCGTTACCCGCCTGCGCCGATTTCTCGCGGAGCCGGTTCATGCCGCCGCGGTCGGGAGAGCCGCCGAGTGCGAGGACATACTGGGCGTAAGCCTGTGTCAGCGGGTTGTCGAAAGTGTTGTTGCGCAGGTATTTGAGCGCCCGGTCGAAGATCGTACGGTCTACGGCATAGCCGTATTTCGCAGCCTCGGTCATGAAATGGACTGCGTAGACCGTGCCCCACTCCGAAGGCGAAGTTCCGCCGCTCCAGTAAGCGAATGCACCGTTGGACAACTGGTAGCCTCCCAGCCGCGGCAGGACGCTCTTGATATTGCGGTCGATGTCCTGCAACATCTGGTTGTCGCACTCCACGATGGCCGGGAGGTAAAGCTGCGGGAAGGCTCCCGAGGTGATCTGTTCGATACAGCCGTGGGGGTAGCGCACGAGGTATTCGAGGCGGCGGGAGAGGTCGATCGGAGGTATCGACGAGAGTTCCAGCTTGGCCGATCCGGTGGCTTTCAGGGGTTTGACCGCAGCCGTCTGGCCCGTCTGGAGAATGCAGTCCTCGGTGGTTGTTACATAGGGATTCGGTTCCCGCACGTCGAGTTCGATCTCCGAGACGGAACTGTCGCCCGACGACGATGCCGTGACGCGGACCTTTCCGATTCCGGTCTGCTTGCCTGCCTTCAGCCGGAAGGCGACGACCTGTTCGCCTTCGCCGCTGAGGGCGATGCTTTTGCTTTGCGGGCCGACGATGGTGAACGACTCGTTGGCGGTGACCTTTATATCGGTCTTGCCGACCCCGTTTTCAAGGGCGAAGACCGTGACGGGCAGTTCGATCTCCTCGTCCGTAGATACTACGCGGGGCAGGGTTGCCTGCACCAGGAGCGGTTTTTTCACGGCGACTTCCTTCCCCGAGGAGCCGAAGGCATGGCCGTTCGAGGCGACGACCATCACGCGTACCGACCCGAAGTAGGGCGGCAGCGTGATTTTGTGGGTGTTCGTTTTTCCGGCGCTCAGTTTCTGCGCATCGATAAAACGCACGACGGGTTTGAACCGCTGTGCCCGCAGCGCCCCGGTGTTCGGCTGCTCCGCGTCGCCGCCGATGGCAAACAACTGCTCGATGCGGCCGCCGTAAGCGCCGATGACATAGTCGAACAGGTCCCAGGTGCGGACGCCCAGCGCCTCGGTCGCATTGAAATAGAGGTATGGATCGGGTGTTTTGAAGCGCGTGAGCCCCAGCAGGCCTTCGTCGACCAGCGCCAGCACGTAGCTCATCCGTTTGCCGTTCTGCTCGCGGACCTTGATCGTGATCTCCGATTCGGGTTTCACCGATTCGGGCATTTCGATGACGGGCGTGAGGCGCGTGCCGGCGTCCTCGACCGGGAGTCTCAGTACGCCGAACAGCCTGATCGGCGCGTCGTTGAGCGTGTTGTTGTGGGGCTGGACGAGGGTTACCGATACGTAGACGTTCGGGGCCATGCCCTCTTTGACCGGTATTTCGAAGGAGGTCTGCTTGGCGGTGCAGTCGATCCAGTAGCTTTCGCGGACGAAGTTGCCGCTCTCGACGCTTACCAGGGCCCGTGCGCCCGGGGAAGAGGGGATGGTGATCTTCGCCTTGTCGCCCGGGACGTATTTATCCTTGTCTTTGGCAATGGCGAGCCGTGTGGCGGCATCCGTCACCGAGGAGACATCGCCCCGGTAGTCGGACGACGATACGCAGACGATGCGCGTCGCCGAATGCGCCTGCCGGGCGCCTGTCACGCGGATCAGGTAATAGCCGTAGTCGCCTGCGCTCCAGCGCATCGTGACCTGCCCTTTGCCGCCCGAAAGGGTGGTTTGGAGGGTTTTGTAGTTGGCATTGAGCGCACTCTTGGCATAACGGGCCTGGGAGGTGGCCGACGAGGCGTCCCACCACCAGTAGGAGGTGATTTTATAAACCGATACGGTCACCTCTTCCGAGCTGGTTACGGGGCGGCCCTTGGCGTCGACGAGTGCGATTTTCAAGGCATGGTCGCGTTTGCTGTCGAGGTATTCGTCGCCCCATTCGCTTTGCTGTTCGGTTACGGCGATTCCGAAATAGGCGTCGTAGGGCGAGACGGTCGTAATTTGTTGATCGACACTGAAATCGCCGCTCTTTTCGAAGACCTTGACGGTGAATTTGCCGCTCAGCAGGCCCGGACTCAGTCCCTCCAGCGACGAGAGCTGGTCGGTAGTCAGTTGCAGTGAACCCTGTTCGTTGGTCGTGCCCGATGCGATCTCGCGCTCTTCGGGGTCGAATTCCTTTGTCGCATCGTCGAACGAATAATCGGCATAGCCCTTGAAGCGTGTCGGGATTTGGGTCAGTTGGGCCTGGAGCGTGACTTTGGCTCCGGCGGCCGGGGCCCCGTGGAGCCAGCGGGCGGTCAGGCGGCCGGTGAAGTTTCCGGCGTCGATCGTCTGTCCGTCGCCGAGGTGCATTTCGATCTTCATCCGGTTGGGTTTGACGGCGTCTACCCGGATGTTCTTTTCGAAAGTGGCTCCGCCGAAGTTCGCCTTGGCGCGCCAGATGCCGGTGGGCGAGGCGGGCGTCGTCTGCAATCTGAAGGTGTGGATGCCGTCCGAGGAGTTGTTGCTGACCAGCGACTGCACCAGTTGGCCGTTGGGGTTGTAGAACTCCAGTGACGCCGGATGGTTCTCCGGCAGCGGATTGTCCGAGGCGACGATCAGCGTGAGGTAGATTTCGTCGCCCGGGCGCCAGACGCCGCGTTCGCCGAACAGATAGCCTTTTATGCCTTTGGCATCGGTCGTGCCGCCTACGTCGAAATTGCTCAGCGAGAGCGCCGCACCCTGCTCGGCCCTGACGAATGCGACATCGTCGCCGGCTTCGGCCAGGATCATGTAGGGGGCTTGCCTGCACTTCAATGCGGCCCGTCCTTCGGAGTCGGTGGTCGCTTCGGCCAACGGCTGGTTCTGGCGGTCGTAAACGCGGACCTTGCAGTTGCTTTTCGGGCGCGCCGAAACCAGGTCGGTCGTGTAGACGATCAGTTCCTCGTCGCCGTTGCTTTTGCAGATGATGCCGATGTCGGACTGAAGGACGATCTTCGACCGCTCGGAGTAGGTCCGGTAATCGCCGAAATAGTAGTCGTAATCATAGTCGTCTTCGACGGGGATCAGCGGATCGACACCCCTGATTTCGAGCATGTACATCGACTTCCGGCTGTCGGTGATCAGGCGGCTGAGGTCAAGCGAGTAGGTGTTGGTCCGGTCGAGCCGCGTCGACGATTTGCCTCCGAGGTCGATGGTCGTGTCGCGGACGATGCGGGATACATATTCCATGTCCGAAAAATCGGAGTCGCCGTAGTAGTTTCGCTGGAAGAATTGGAGCAGGTTGCTGGCGAATATCTTTCGTACGCGTACGCGCGCTTTCGCATAGTTCACCGATTCGAACAACAGGCTCATGCGGTTGGACGAGGGCAGGATGGAGCCTTTGCCCGTGAAACGGATCGAGGGAGTCTGCGAAGGCAGCGTCGCCTCAAAGGCGAAACGCTCTTCGAGCCGCCGCCCCGATTTGCTCTGCACCTCCCGGCTGATTTCAACCTCGTAGTTGCCCGTGAGGCGTGCTTCGGGGTAGATATAGAGCCGGTTCTTGTCGACCGAAGTCCGGAATTTCGATTCGAACCGGATCAGGTTTTTGAAATCCTGGTTGGGCTTGAGGGGCTCGGAGAAGGTGACGACGATGGCCAGCGGCTCCTCGATGACGGTGTGGTCCATAACGACATAGTCGTCCTTTTTGGGAACCTCGACCTCGAGGGTCTTCTGCTCTGCGTAATCGAATCCGAGCGTCAGCGTATAGCTTTCGTCGCTGCGGGGCGCGATGTTCTCGACCGTGTAGCGGTGCGTGAGGCCGTCCTGCGAGTGTTCCCACGTCGTCGAGGTCCCCTGGGCGCCCTTGATGTTGAAATTCCGTTCCACGTAGTCGCTGTCCGCATAGTCGGAGGCGGTGAGTTCGCCCACCAGCGTGTAGGAGAGCATGTCTTCGCTGAGCTGCAACCAATAGTCGTCGCAGGAAAACCGCAGTTTCGGCGTCGAGAATTCGAATTCCGCGGAGCCCTTGAATTTTCCGTCGGTGAGTTTCGATGCATCGAGGGATATCTTGTAGCGGGTATCGCTTTTCAGGGGCGATTTCGGGACAATGCGCAGCATCCGCATTCCCAGGCGGGAAACGTCGAAATCGGCGGAAGGGGAGGACGAAACGGCGTTCCCGAGATCGTCTTTCGTCAGTTCGACATCCTCGCGGAATGTCACCTGGAGCGGCATCTTGACGCCCGACAAACCATTGGTCGACGATTCGATGATGTCGCTCGGCCGGTGGCCGCACGAGGCGAGCAGCAGGACGGTGGCGGCAAATAATGCGGCGCGAATTGCTTTCATGGTGAAGATTTTTAGATAACTTTGTCAACGATACGACGGAGGTGTGCATATCTCCTCCAAAGATACGTAAAAAAATGTCAGAAAAAGCGTCGGCAAAGACAATATGTTTCCTCTCGGTGGGGCTTACGGTCATTTTGGCCGCGGGGTTCCTGTTCGCCCTGCCGCGGACGCTTTTCGACGAGCCTTTTTCCGCGACGGTGTGGAGCCGCGACGGACGCCTGTTGTCGGCGAAGGTCGCTCCCGACGGGCAATGGCGCTTTTTTCCGACGGACAGCGTGCCCGACAAGTTCCGGACGGCCATCACGACCTACGAGGACAAGCGTTTTTACGACCATTTCGGAGTCGACCTGCTGGCGCTGGGGCGCGCCGTGGGGCAGAATCTCTCGGCCGGGCGGATAACGAGCGGGGCGAGTACGCTCACGATGCAGACCATTCGCCTCAGTCGCGACGGAAAGCCCCGGACGCTGCGCGAGAAGCTGATCGAAATGGTGTTGGCGCTGCGGCTCGAACTGCGCTGCGACAAAGATGAAATTCTTGCGTTGTATGCCGCCCATGCGCCTTTCGGCGGCAATGTCGTAGGGCTGGAGAGCGCTTCGTGGTACTATTTCGGCCGCAGCGCGCGGCAGCTTTCGTGGGGCGAGAGCGCCCTGCTCGCCGTGCTGCCGAACGCCCCGTCGCTCATCCACATGAAACGGAACCGCGAACGGCTGCGGGAGAAGCGCGACGGACTGCTCGACCGCATCTGGCGCAGCGGGCACATCGACTCCCTGACGTGCGCCCTGGCCAGGCAGGAGCCGTTGCCCGAGGCTCCCGAGCCGATGCCGATGCAGGCGATGTACCTGCTGGGCAAGATGAAGAAAGGGGCGTTGCGCTCGACGCTCGACGCCGATCTCCAGAGCCGGATAAATGCACTGGCCCGCCGCTGCAACAACCAGTACCGCGGCAACAAGATCAACAACCTGGCCGTCGTGGTGATGGACGTGCACAGCGGCGAGGTGCTCGCCTATGTCGGCAACGTTTACGACCCAGCGGACCGGAGCACCGGAACCAGCGTCGATGTCATCCCCGCGCCGCGCAGCAGCGGCAGTGTGCTCAAACCGATTCTTTACGCTGCGATGCTGGACAACGGAACGGCACTCCCGACGATGCTTTTTCCCGATGTGCCGACCTATTACAAGGATTTCACGCCCCAGAACTACAACCGTACGTTCGACGGCGCGGTTCCGGCCAACCGGGTCGTCGAGCGTTCGCTGAATGTTCCGTCGGTGAGGATGCTCGACAAATACGGGCGGGAGAATTTCCTGTCGCTGGTCCGCGGCCTGGGATTCCGAACGATCAACCGGAGCGCCGGCCATTACGGACTTTCGCTGATCCTGGGCGGCGCGGAAATCACGCTGTGGGACCTTACGGCGGCCTACATGCTGATGGCGGCCAAACTCAACGACCAGGATACGATCCATGCCCCGCACTACGATCCGGCCAATGCGGCGGTCGTCAGCGCCGATGACATTCCCCTTTCGCGGGGTGCGCTGTGGCTGATGTTCGAAGCGATCAGCCATGTCACGCGTCCCGAGGAGGAGGGCGAGTGGCAGTATTTCACATCGTCGAAAAAGATCGGCTGGAAGACCGGGACGAGTTACGGCAACCGCGATGCGTGGGCCGTTGGGGCGACGCCCGATTACGCCGTGGGCGTCTGGGTCGGCAACTGTTCGGGGGAGGGGCGTCCGCTGATGACGGGTGTCGGCTATGCTGCGCCCGTGTTGTTCGAAGTGTTCGGCCTGCTGCCCGGGGGAAGCTGGTTTTCGGAGCCTTACGGCGACCTCGAACCGGCCGTAGTCTGCCGGCAGAGCGGTTTCCTGGCTTCGCAGGTGTGTCCTGACCGCGATACGGTGATGATTCCGCAGTCGGCTGCCGCGGGCGAGGTCTGCCCCTACCACCGGATCGTGAACCTGAGCCCCGACCTGAAATACCGGGTGACGACCGACTGCTGCGATGCGGCCCGGATCGTTCGCAAACCGATGTTTATCCTGCCTCCTGCGCAGGAGTGGTACTACAAAAAACAGCATACGGATTACCAGCCGCTGCCGCCGCTGCACCCCGGTTTGTCGGGGGCGGAAGCGGGCGGCGATCCGATCGAGATCATCTATCCTCAGCCGGGACGTGTGCTGGTGGCCCCGAAATCGCTCGAAGGGGAGGCGCAGAGTCTTGTCTTCACGGCCGTCCACCGCGACCGCAATGCCGTGTTGTTCTGGCACATCGACGATGAATACCTCGGCGCCACCACGCTGGAGCACAAACTGTCGGTAAGGCCTGCACCCGGGCAGCATCGCCTGACGGTGATCGACGAACACGGAGCTTCCAAAAGCGTCGTGTTCAGTTGCCGGTAGCTTCGGACCCTTACCCGAAGTAAATGAAAAACGCCTTTGCAGGGATTTACCTGCGAAGGCGTTTTTCGTGTTGCCGGAGCGGCGGGTTATTTCACCCCGAATTTGTAGATGCAGACCTGCGTATACTCTTCGCCGGGACGCAGTACGGTCGAGGGGAAGTTGTCGTGGTTGGGGCTGTCGGGGTATTTCTGCGTTTCGAGCGCCAGCGATTCGCGGTAACGCAGCGGCTTGCCGTATTTGCCGTTCACTGCGCCGTCGAAGAAGTTGCCGCTGTAGAATTGCAGGGCCGGCTGGTTGCTCAGCACCTCGATCGTGCGGCCCGAAGCGGGCTCCCAGACCGTGGCAATGGGCTCGATGCCGTCCGCTGTTTTGCGGTCGATGATCCAGTTGTGATCGTAACCCGCGCCGTTGCGCAACTGTTCGTTGTCGGCGCCGATGCGCTCGCCGATGGCGTGCGGGGTGCGGAAGTCGAACGGCGTACCTGTCACGTCGGCGATCTCCCCGGTGGGAATCAGCACCGAGTCGACCGGTGTGGTCTGGCTGGCGTTGATGGTCAGCACGTTGTCGAGGATCGTACCGTTACCCTCGCCCTTGAGGTTGAAGAAGGGATGGTGCGACAGGTTCACCACGGTCGGCTTGTCGGTCGTGGCCTTGTAGTCGATGCGGAATTCGTTTTCGGGCGTGAGCGAGTAGGTCATCTCGATTTGCAGGTTGCCCGGGAAACCTTCCTGTCCGTCGGCGTGCAGGTAGCTCATCACCAGTTGGGTGTCGGAGGCGGAAACCACGTCCCAGACCACGCGGTCCAGTCCGCTGAGTCCGCCGTGGAGCGTCTGGCCGTTGTTGTTGATCGGGAGGGTGTACTCCACGCCGTCGAGCGTGAAGGAGCCCTTGGCGATGCGGTTGGCATAGGGACCTACGACCGCGCCGAGGAAACGTTCGCCGGTGTTGTCGATGTAGCGGCCGATCGTCTCGTAGCCGAGTACGATGTCCTGGTAGTTACCCTCGCGGTCGGGGGTCCAGAGCGAGACGACGCGGGCGCCGTAGTTGGTGACCTGCATGGTCACGTCGCCGGCATGGAGCGTGTAGAGTCCGACGGGTTTGCCGTCCACCTCCGTCTGGAAGGCCTCGTTGCTGAAGAGCGTAATTTTAGGCTCCTGGCTTCCGCAGGCGGCCAGCAGCAGGGTGCATAATGCGATGAAATTTCTTTTCATGGATGTGTTTTTGGGTTCTTGCATGCAAAGTTAATCATTCCGGGAGTTTTGCGGCCTTGTTTTTCCGGGATTTTTCTTTTTGGGCCCGGGTGCGGTCGCTACTTCCTTGTGGAACATGTGTTCCTTGGCCTCCATCTCCGTCTGCTGCCCCCGGTCGCCCTGGCGCTCCATCCACCGGAGCAGCTTGGCGCGCAGCGCGGTTTTCTCCCCGGCATATTGCGGGTCGTCGGCCAGGTTGCGGGTCTGGAACGGGTCGCTTACGATGTCGTAAAGCTCTTCGCCGGGGCGATGCTGGTAGCGCTCGACCTGCCGGCGGGCGAATTCGTCGGTCGAGGCCTTCTCCTTCCATGAAACCCACCAGTTCCGTTTGGGGTGTGTGGACATACATTTGAACGCCGCTTCGGGCGTGAGGTTCAGGATGTAGGCGAAGCGGTCGTTGCGCACCGAGCGGATGCCGTAATATTCCGGTCCGGCGTGGATGCCGCGGCTGGTCTGGATGGCGTAGACCTCCTGTTTGAAATCCTTGGCTTTCCCTTTGACGACGGGCAGGAAACTGCGGCCGTCGAGTCCTTCGGGGACTTTTCCGCCCGCGATGTCGACTATTGTCGGGGTCACATCGACGTATTCGCACATGGCGTCGGTCGTCGTGCCGGGCTTGACGACCCCCGGCCAGCGGATGATGAAGCCCGTTTGCAGACCTTCGTCGTAGCAGGTCCACTTGGCGAACGGGAACGAATAGCCCTGTTCGCTGGTGAAGATGAAGACGGTGTTTTCGTCGAGCCCGTATTTGTGGAGCAGCGAATCGACCGCCCCGACCTGGTGGTCCAGCACGTTGATCTCTGCGAGGTAGTTGCGGAACTGCTTGCGCGTCGAGGGGGTATCGACGAGGTTGGAGGGCAGGGTCAGTTCGTCGGGGTTCCAGAGGCTCTGGTCGCCGAGCGTCCACGGGTCGTGGGGCTCGGTCGAGGCGACGTAGAGGAAGAACGGTTCGCCCGTTCGGGCAACGTCGGCCAGGAACGGTTCGATCTTTTCGGGATGTACGCTGCGCAGCGACTCTTCCGAGAGATACTCGAACGGGAAGGCCTCGATCGGCGCGATATGCCGTTTGCCCTGCAGGGCGACGCGGTAGCCGGCCTGCTTGAGGTATGCGGGCAGCGTCTGGACGCCGTCGTCGAGCCGCGTATGGTTGGGGTAGGCGCCCGAGCGGACGGGATAAAGCCCCGTGAGCAGGCAGTGGCGTGTCGGGGAGCTCATGGCCGTCGCCTGGAAGAACCGCTCGAAACGAACGCCCTGCGAGGCCAGATGGTCGATGTTGGGCGTGATGGCGTCGGGGCTTCCGTAGCACCCCAGGTCGTAATGGCGGCAGTCGTCGGCGATGACGAGCACGATGTTGGGGCGCTTCGGGCTTTGTTTGGCCGCGGGTTTCGCGGCTTGTGCGGCGCCGCCGGAGAGCAGGGCCAGCGAGGCTCCGAGTCCGATTTTTCCGGTAGGGATCGTTTTGGTTTTCATACTGTGCGGTTTCGGGTCGGTCGCGCGGAGGGTTATTGCTGTCCGCCGCCGATGCGGGGACGGCGCTCCCACCAGGCCAGCACGGTCTTCGAAAGGTCGCGGACAAGCGCGGGGTTCGTCTCTGCGAGGTTTTTCGTTTCGTCGATGTCCTCGGCGATGTTGTAGAGCTCTGCGTTCGAACCGTCGGGGTTGACGAGCAGTTTCCAGTCGCCGCGCCGGATCGCCAGCGAGGGGCTGCGGTGGTATTTGTCGCGGGGGAACATGAAGGCTTCGTTACGTCCGAAATCCCACATCAGGTCGCCTTTGCGGGTGGAGGGCGCGCCCAGCAGGGTCTTGCTCATGTCCTCGCCGCTCGAACGGTAACCTTTCGGCAGCCGGGCCTTGGCGATCTTGCAGAGCGACGGCAGCAGGTCGACGGCGCAGACGACGCTTTTGTCGTCGACCTTCCCGGCCTGGATAACGCCCGGCCAGCGGATGATGAAGGGCATGCGGATGCCGCCTTCGTAGAGGCTGTTCTTGACGCCGCGCATGCCATTCGTGCGCAACTGGCGGAAACTCGGCGCCGGACCGTTGTCCGAGGTGAAAATGACGATGGTGTTGTCGCTCAGTCCCAGTTGGTCGAGCTGCGCGAGGAACCGCCCGATCTGGCGGTCGTACTCGGCGAGCACCTCCGTGAAGTTGGGCTGCGAGTTCCAGTCCTTCTGTTTGTGCTGCGACTCTTCGTCGGGAACCCACGGCGTGTGCATGTCGTCGGGCCAGAGGTTGACGAAGCAGGGCTTGTCTTTGTGGCGCACCATGAAGTCGAGCGTCTTGTCGACGAAGTAGCCCGTGCGGTTCCAGCGTTTCACGTCGTCCTTGTCGCTCCATATCCAGTTCGTGGCGGTCAGTTCGGGAGCCGGATCGGGGCTTTCCCACGTCGAACAGTATTCGTCGAAGCCGAATGCGGTGATTTGCGGGGCGTTTTTCACGTCGCGGCCGCCGCCCATGTGCCATTTGCCGAAGTGTCCGGTAGCGTAGCCTGCGTCGTGGAGGATGCGGGCCATCGAAGGAGCGTCGGCGGCGAGGAAGTCGGCCTGCCCGCACGCGGCGTTGCCCTTGCGGGTCTGGAGGTAGGTGTTGATGCCCCACTCCATGGGGAACATGCCCGTCGTGAGTCCTACGCGCGAGGGCGAGCTGACCGGGGCGGAGGAGTAGTAGCTGTTCAGCACGAGGCCCTGCGATGCCAGGCGGTCGATGGCGGGCGTTTCGACCCAGCCCGTGTTGGTGCACGAGAGATCGCCGATACCCATGTCGTCGGTGTAGATGATCACGATGTTGGGACGGGCGTGCGGCGCTTGCGCTTTGGCTTTTGCGGGAGCCTGGGCTGTGGCCGAGGCGACGGTTCCGACGCCCAGCAGTCCGGTGAGGATGGTGCGGTTATTCATGGTTTGGTGTTTTGTAGGTTTGCATGTCGTTTCAGTTGCCGGAGCCTCCGGACCACGGTTTTACGTTGCTGCGGGGAGGGCGTATGCCGCGGCGCCGGGGACAAGGAGGATCGGTTTTTTCGTAAGCGGTTTTTTCGGTTGATTTCCGATTGCAAGATAGTTATTATATAGGTCCCGGAATTTAAAAAATTGGCCAAAAAAAGGCGACGGAATGTTCAAAATACATCCGAAGGGCATAACCCGGGACCTTGCTGGAGGAATTTCCGGAGTTCAGGTATCCCGGCCGGGGCGGGTTTCGAGGGGCGGGAGGCCGTTTGCCGAAATATCGACACTTTTTGGCCGAAAAACGGCCTCGTTTCCCCGCGGGAATGAATACCTTAGCGGTAACTAAATCCAGAACCGACAATGAATCGAAACCTGCTTTGCCGAAGCCTGCTCGGAACAGGCGCCTGTCTTGCCGCCGCACTTCCGGCTGCGGCCGCCGGAAACGGCGAACGCCCCAACATCCTGTTCATCGTAGCCGACGACCTGGGCTGGGGCGACGTGAGTTATCACGGAAGCGTCATCCCTACGCCCAATATCGATGCGCTGGCCGCCAAGGGCATCGAAATGAACCGTTTTTATACCGCTCCGGTCAGTTCGCCGACCCGTGCGGGGCTTATGACGGGGCGTTATCCCAGTCGTTTCGGCATCCGGCGGACCGTAATTCCGCCCTGGCGCGACTACGGGCTCGATCCCGAAGAGCAGACGCTGGCCGACATGCTGGCCGCCAACGGTTACGAACACCGTGCGATCGTCGGCAAGTGGCATCTCGGCCATGGCCGGCTCGCTTACCATCCGCTCAACCGCGGATTCAACCGTTTCTACGGTTTCCTGAACGGGGCCCTCGACTATTTCACCCACGAACGCGAAGGCGAACTGGACTGGCACGACGACTGGGAGTCGAGTTACGACAAGGGCTATTCGACCGATCTGATCGCCGATGAGGCGGTGCGCTGTATCGGGGAGTACGCCCCCGAAGGGCCGTTCTTTCTCTACGTGGCCTTCAATGCGCCCCATACGCCTTTCCAGGCTCCCGAAGACGAGATTGCCGAACATATTTCGCCGGAGAAGTTCGCCGCGCTGAAACCCCGCGAAAAGGAGGCGTATACTTATCGTGCTATGGTGACCCGGATGGACAAAGGAGTCGGCCGTATCCTCGAAAAATTGGAGAAGAGCGGAGCGTTGGAAAACACGCTGGTACTCTTCATGAGCGATAACGGCGGAATCCCGAACCTGCCCGGCGGGTCGAGTTGTGCCCCGCTGCGCGGCCATAAGGGACGCGAGTGGGACGGCGGCGTCCGTGTTCCGGCCGTTCTTTATTGGAAGGGGCATTTTGTGGAAGGCGTCCGTTCGGAGCAGCTTGCGGCGTTCGTCGACATGGCGCCTACGATCGCCGCGCTGGTCGGCGCGGGGAACCCTCCGCGTCCGTACGACGGCGTGAACCTGCTTCCGGTGCTTACGGGCAAGGTTCCTTCGTTCTCCCGCGATCTGTACCTCGGCTGCGGCGCAGCGGTCAGCGGCGACTACAAACTGATCCTCAAAGAGGGCAGCAGGCCGATGAACCTCAGGGAGGACTTCCTGGTCTATTATCCCGAAGACGCCTATGAACGGCAGAATAAGATTGCGGACCATGCGGCGGAGGCCGAACGCCTGCGCGATTATATCATCCGCTACGACACGATCCGTCCGGCTCATCCGGAACTGCCCTACGGTCAGGGCAAAGAGGGTTTCAAGGCTCCCCGCGAGTGGCGTGTAACCAAACCCTGAGATTGAATCGGCGTTGCCGGGAAACCGAGACGGGCGAGGTGTACACCTCGCCCGTCTCGGTTTGCATGACCATATTTGCATCCTCGTTTAGGGCATATGCGATGGAAGCGGGATTTAACGAGGTGCGGAGAATAAAAATAAGCCTCGTAATCGTATGATTACGAGGCTTAACCAGTGCCCAGGACAGGAATCGAACCTGCACGCCTTGCGGCACACGCACCTGAAACGTGCGCGTCTACCTATTCCGCCACCTGGGCATTTCTGGAATTGTGGTGTGCAAAAGTAATACTTTTTTCTGAATCGCCAACTCTTTTTTCGAAAAAAAACTACTTGCTGAAGAATTTGTACTGAAACAGAAGCAGATAGACTACGGCAACCGAAATATAAGCGTCGGCCAGGTTGAAAATCGCGCCGAAGAAATAGTTGTTGCTGTCGACCAGGAACCGCAGCAGGCGGGGGACGCCGTTCCATTGAAACAGCGGGAAATAGAACATGTCGACGACCTTGCCCATCATGAATCCCGCATAGTGCCCCCCGAAGTGCGCCACCGTATAGGGGGTCGATTCGGAGAAGATCAGTCCGTAGAATGCGCTGTCGAGGATGTTGCCCATGGCGCCGGCGAAGATCAGCGCGAGGCCCACGATCACACCTTTGGGCGTATCCTTGAGTTTGGTGCAGAGATGGTACATCAGCCAGCCGATGAATCCGACCATGACGATCCGGAAGATGCCCAGCAGCAGTTTGCCCCAGTCGAATCCTCCGCGCGAGGCGATGTGCATGCCGAAGGCCGCGCCGTTGTTCTCGATGAACCGCAGTTGGAACCAGTCGGGAAAGACGATGATCGACTCGTCGAGGTGCATGTGGGTCTTGATCCAGATTTTGAGCACCTGGTCTGCGATGAGCAGTAGCACGATCAGCAGCGATATTTTCTTGAAATTCATAATCGGAGTGGTATTTCGTTGCAAAAATAGTAAAAAATCTTCTTTTTCAGGGGTATGGTGCGATTTTCCCTTCGGACCGGCGTACTTTGACGGAAAAATTATAACTTTGGAAAATCTAATGTCTGATGATTTATGAAGCGATTGTTACTCCTCTGCGGCCTGTTGACGGCGTTTGCCTGTACGAAAGAACCTGCGGCTCCCTCCGGCGGCGATGGCGGACAGAAGGCCCGGATCCTGGGTTCTCCGACTTCGGGCATGGCGTTGCAGGGAAGTCTTTCCGTAAAACTGTCGCCCGAGATGGCGCAGGCGGTTGCGACGGCGCAGGCGTCGTTGCCCGCTACGCGGGACGGCGCCGTGACCCGCTCGGGCGTCGGCGATATCGATGCGATCCTGCATGAAATCGGGGCCGGACGGTTCGAACGCATTATCACCTATAATCCCGAGTGGGAGGATGTTTACGAACAGACGGGCATCAACCGCTGGTATAACGTCTCCTTCGGGGACGAAGTCGGGCTGGCCGAGGTCGGGGAGCGTCTTGCGGCGCAGCCCGGTGTTGCGGTCGTGGAGTACGGGATCAATCCGAAGTATATCCGGCCGATGAGCGAGGGGCCTGCCATACCGGTTTCGGACGACCTGCTGCCCCGGATCAGCGAAACCCGGGCCGGGAAGTCGATGAACGACCCGATGCTGCCGTATCAGTGGAACTACGATAATCCGGGAGGGAGCATCTTTCCGGATGTCGTTGTCAAACCGAAGGCCGGGGCGGACATCAATCTGCTGGATGCCTGGCAGCTCTGCACGGGCAGCGAGGATATCGTAGTGGCGGTGATCGACGAGCCCGTGCAGACGACCCATCCCGACCTGAAGGCGAATATCTGGTCGAATCCGAAAAATTCGCAGGAGCACGGTTATAATTTCTGGGACAATAGTTCGGAACTCGACTGGAGGACGGTCGGCGGTGACGCTCAGTCTCCGGAATACGCTGATCACGGAACCCATGTCGCGGGCATCATCGCCGCGGTGAACAACAACAGCCGCGGCATTGCCGGCATTGCCGGCGGCAGGAACAACAGCGGCGGCGTGCGGATCATGTCGTGCCAGATTATGGGCAACAGTTCCGGCGCCAACAAAGGCAATCCGATTGTCAAGGCTTTCGAATACGCCTGGACCAACGGTGCGGTTATCGCCCAGAACAGTTGGGGGTACAGCCTCACCGATGTAAACGGCGAGAAGATAACGCCGGAGCAGTTCGAGCAGGAGTGGAAGAGTAATTACGGTATTATACGCGATGCCATCGATACGTTTATCCGTGGTGCGGGAACCAAAAATCCGAATTCCCCGCTGCGGGGCGGCCTTGTGATTTTCGCAGCCGGCAACGACGGCGACATTTACGGCGACGCCCGGAGATACCCGGCGGCCTACGATGCGGTAATCGCCGTAGGGGCGATGGACTGGAGTTTCCGGCCGGCCTATTACTCCGATTACGGTTTGTGGGTGGATATTACGGCTCCGGGAGGCGATACCTATTCCGGGAAGACGAACCAGATCAACTCGGCGGGGGGAACGATCTATTATAGTAATGCCCAGATTTTGAGTACGATTCTTTGTGATGACGCGATCAGCTACCAGGACGGCCGTAAAAACAGTGATATGTACGGTTACGGCTTTATGCAGGGAACCTCGATGGCCTGCCCCCATGTTTCCGGCATTGCCGCCCTGGGGCTTTCCTATGCGGCGCAGAACGGTAAACAGTATACCCCGGCCGAATTCAAGGCGTTGCTGCTGAGTTCCATTTATGGAATCGACGACTATTTTACGGGCTCGAAGGAGTATTTCGATGCGAATAATGTCCCGATGACGATTCCCGACTTGTCCGTTTATAAGAACAAGATGGGCGGCGGTTGTGTCGACGCGCTGAAACTGCTGCTCGCCATCAAGGGGACTCCTGCGATCTATGTGAAGACCGGGGAGGCTGTGACCGTGGATTTTGCTCGCTATTTCGGAGGGGACCGAAGCCGGGTGACGCTGATCTCCGCGGAATATGACTCGGCGTCCAGTCTGGGATTGAGTTCTTCGATCGCGGCTTTCGACGGGACGAAGATTGCTTTTAATTGTCCCGAGCCGGGAACTTCGATGTTGACGATTCGGGCCCGGGCCGGAGATACGGAGTTTACGCGTGAATTTGCGATCGTCTCCCGTGCCGGGCTGGCTGCCAACGGCGGATGGCTCTGACCGGGTTTCATTCCGATATGCCTTGCGGCGGTTCCCGGTGGAGCCGTCGTTTTTTGTGGGTATTAATATATATAGGTGGAAGGACTGTTTTTGAATAAAATTAAAGATTTTTCAAAAAAAAGCGGGCAAATATTTGCAGGTTCGAAAAATGTCGCTACCTTTGCATCCGCGTTTGAGAAATACCGGTTCTTACAAATAAGTCGAGGGTTTACAATAAAGGAGCTTGAGGCGGTTTTGTAGTCTGAATTTCAATAAGATGCAAAGTTCTTGAAAAAGTTTTTGGAGGTTCGAAAAAGATTACTTATCTTTGCAGTCCCTTTCGCAAATGTCTCGCAAGAGACTGCGAAAAAAAATCTTGAAAAAGATTTGGCGGATTCAAAAATAACACCTATCTTTGCAATCCCTTTCGCAATGAAAATGCGAAGCTTTTTTAAAATTGGTTCTTTGAATTACTGATAATATTTTGAGAGTAAAATTGTAGTATTTATCTGTCAATTTCCTTTTAAAGGATAAACGAATAGTCAGGACTCTAACAATACATTATTTTTTATACAATGGAGAGTTTGATCCTGGCTCAGGATGAACGCTAGCGGCAGGCCTAACACATGCAAGTCGAGGGGCAGCACGGGGTAGCAATACTCTGGTGGCGACCGGCGCACGGGTGCGTAACGCGTATGCAACCTACCCATAACAGGGGGATAACACTGAGAAATTGGTACTAATATCCCATAACATCCGGAACGGCATCGTTCTGGGTTGAAAACTCCGGTGGTTATGGATGGGCATGCGTTGTATTAGCTAGTTGGTGAGGTAACGGCTCACCAAGGCAACGATACATAGGGGGACTGAGAGGTTAACCCCCCACATTGGTACTGAGACACGGACCAAACTCCTACGGGAGGCAGCAGTGAGGAATATTGGTCAATGGACGCAAGTCTGAACCAGCCATGCCGCGTGCAGGAAGACGGCTCTATGAGTTGTAAACTGCTTTTGTACGAGGGTAAACCCGGATACGTGTATCCGGCTGAAAGTATCGTACGAATAAGGATCGGCTAACTCCGTGCCAGCAGCCGCGGTAATACGGAGGATTCAAGCGTTATCCGGATTTATTGGGTTTAAAGGGTGCGTAGGCGGTTTGATAAGTTAGAGGTGAAATTTCGGGGCTCAACCCTGAACGTGCCTCTAATACTGTTGAGCTAGAGAGTAGTTGCGGTAGGCGGAATGTATGGTGTAGCGGTGAAATGCTTAGAGATCATACAGAACACCGATTGCGAAGGCAGCTTACCAAACTATATCTGACGTTGAGGCACGAAAGCGTGGGGAGCAAACAGGATTAGATACCCTGGTAGTCCACGCAGTAAACGATGATAACTCGTTGTCGGCGATACACAGTCGGTGACTAAGCGAAAGCGATAAGTTATCCACCTGGGGAGTACGTTCGCAAGAATGAAACTCAAAGGAATTGACGGGGGCCCGCACAAGCGGAGGAACATGTGGTTTAATTCGATGATACGCGAGGAACCT